>Ga0118677_10005152_pt1 | contig 23102 bp, 18 predicted proteins | sample AliMusrvi5mmetaG_FD_86154 | JGI IMG/M metagenome (GOLD analysis project Ga0118677, IMG submission 86154)
TCAGTGATGATTTTCACATTCCGGCGGAACGCCTATACGTACACATAGACGTAGATTGCGAAGGCAATGGCCAGCAGGCCCGCGGTAGCGGCGAGCGCCCACAGCAGGTTGCGCTGCCGGGCGGCCATGGCCAAGGTGGAGACGATTACACCGAGTTGGGCAGCCAACATGCCGAAGAAAAAGCGCTGGCTGCGATCGTGGTGCCGCTCGGCGGATATGTTGCTTTGGCGGACCTGCAGCTCGTAAAGGTTCGCGATGGCCTGGTTGAGCCGGGCCTCGACCTCATTGCGCAATGCCCCGTAGCGCAGCCGCGCCGCCGTGAAGTCCCGAGTGAGGGAGGCGCCAGATGGTGGCGAAGAGGACAGTGCCCGCAAACAAGCCGCTTGTCGGTTCACCAGGTTCTCAAGTTTGTCAATCAAGCTGTTGACTGGTTTGGTAGCCGTATCAAAGGTCAGGGCCAGGTCCCGGGCGGCCCTGAGCGCACCCTCCAGAGCTTTGTTGTTCACTTGGGCTAGGATCGGTTTAAGCTCAGGTTCCGGCTTCAGGCTTTCGACCGCGTCCAGGGCTGCCCTTACATTGGGGTCGGGCGCCGCAGCCGCACCCGCTGGCGGCAGGTCCCCGCGTTGCAGGAAGCCCAGCGCTTGCTGTCCGGCCAGAGACTCCAGCGCCGCCAGCATTTCGCTCCTCACTTTTGCCGCCTCGGACTGTTCGGGTTGGGCTGGCAGTTGCTCGGCGGATTGCTTGAGCGCCGCCGCTTCCAGTGGACGGACCTCGACGATACCTTGCAGCAAATCGAGCGAGCTGCGCTGGAAGGCGCCACGCAACCGTTTGGCCTGAAAGAAACTCCACTGGTCTCCTGCCTTGGACTGCTGCTGCGCGGCGAGCGCGCGGTCGTATTGGGCGCGGGTCATTTCGCTCGAAGCCAATCCCGCCAACAAGGTTGCCACCACCGCCATCACCACCGGCGTGGCGGCTAGCATCTTGCCCCAATTCGTTGGCGGCATATCGGCTTTCAGTTGATCCGGTATCTCGACCTTCATGCTGCGTGGTTCTTTACGTTACCCGTGCTGCGACCGGAAGATTAACCTCCCGCGCGCATGCTCTCCAGTTGCCATACGTAACCGCTCCCGGCAAGCGCAAATGGCTCCCATTGGCTGGCTCAGCCGCCCTGGCAGCGTGGGCAATAGAAGGTGCTTCGGGCAGCTTGCACCTGTCGCCTGATCGTCGTTCCACACGCCGGGCACGGCTGGCCCGCTCGGTCGTAAACCCTTAACCGCTCCTCGTAATAGTCCGGCGCGCTGGGCGCGCGGCCAAAATAGAACAGACCATCCGACGCTCCCTCACCGGTGAAATTCAGCGGGACGGTGCTGCCGCACGCGATGGCCTCTCTGAGCACCGCACGGACGGCCCTCCAAAGGCGCTTGACTTGTACCCCCGTCAATTTCGCCGCCGGCAGGGTTGGCGCAACGCCTGCCCGGAACAATGCCTCGCTGGCATAGATGTTTCCCACGCCCGCCAGAAGCGATTGATCGAGAAGCTTTACCTTGATGGGCTGCCGCGAGCGGCCCAATGCCTGCCTGAAACGTCCAACCGTAAACTCCGCCTCCAGCGGCTCCGGCCCCAGTCGCCGCACGGCGTTCATATCAAACCCGAGCCGCCCGAAATAACGCGTATCCTCGAAAACGAACTTCTCCCGGCCCAAGTGCAGAACCACCGCCGCATGCTTGGGCAAACGGGCGTTTGCCGGTAACAAGTAAATCCGCCCTGTCATGCCGAGGTGGCCCACGAGCACCAGCGGCTCGGTTCGTCCCGTTCTCCGAAGCTCGAACAGGAGATATTTCCCCCGGCGTGCCACTCCGCAGAACTTCGCTCCGCGCAAGGCCTGCGCGAACTTGCGCGTGGATGCAGGCGCAATCACCTTCGCCCGATGCACGCGGACAGCGCGAATGGTTCGTCCTTTCAGGATCGGCTCCAAATGCTGCACCAGCACTTCGACTTCAGGTAGTTCGGGCACGGCGAGAAGTTAATCGGATTCAAGAGAATGGGAAAGCCAATGCGGCGGCGGCGGGTGAAACGTGATGCGTGATGCGTGAAATGGAGAGAGTGTTCGGTAGTGCGTGTTCTGGTCAGCAGTCGTGGCTCCCAGTATCTGATTGCACATCACCATCGCATAAAACGTTTCACGCATCACGCATCACGCATCACGCATCACCCCCACCACCTCCTCATCTGTCGTCTGCGTGAATGCCCTGTAATACTGGCCCACGGCAACGAAGGCCGGGTCGACGCACAGTATTCGCACTTCGTCTGCCACCGGCGCAAGGCGCTCGACCGCATTAGCCGAAGCAACGGGCGCGGCCACCACGATAGTGCTCGCGTTCCGTTTCCGTGCCGACAGCACGGCGGCCTCGGTGGTCGCACCCGTAGCCAGGCCATCGTCCACAAGCAGCACTGTTTTGCCTCCCAAATCCGGCGTCCCATTTGGGTGGAACCTCGCCTGGTATCTGCGCAGGCGCTCCTTCTCCTCTTGAATAACCTCCTCCAATTCCGCGCGCACCATGGGGTTTGACCCGACGGCGCCTTCGTCCAGTACGACCACGCCATTCTCCGCCAGCGCGCCGACGGCAAATTCGCGGTGCCAGGGATGCCCGATTTTGCGAACGACAAGCACATCCAACGGCAGATGCAGCGCCCGTGCCACGCCCGCTGCCACCACCACGCCGCCGCGCGGCAATCCCAGCACCAGGTCAGCTCGAACCCGTTGCTCGTGCAGGCACCGACCCAGCTTCAGTCCCGCGTCTTCGCGTGATGCGAACATCACCATACGAATCGCCCTGTTGCCCCGCTAAATCAAATGTGAGACAACTCACAGCGTCACCAGCGTGCCCACCTTTTCCCCCATCACCACCCGCTTCAGGTTGTGCGGCCGGAACAAGTCAAACACGATAATCGGCATCTTGTTGTCCATGCAGAGCGAGAAGGCGGTCGAGTCCATCACCTTGAGCTGCTTCTGTAACGCTTCGGCATATCGGATCTGCGAATAGCGCTTGGCCTTCGCATTCGTCTTGGGGTCGCTGTCGTAGATGCCATCCACCTTGGTCGCCTTGAGAACGACTTCGGCGCCGATTTCATTCGCCCGCAAGGCCGCGGCGGTGTCCGTCGAGAAATAAGGATTACCTGTCCCGCCGCCGAAGATGACCACCCGGCCTTTCTCCAAATGCCGCACGGCGCGCCGGCGAATGAACGGCTCAGCCACTTGTGCCATGCTGATGGCGCTTTGCACACGAGTCGGCACGCCGATCTTCTCCAGCGCATCCTGTAACGCCAGCCCATTGATGATCGTCGCCAGCATGCCCATGTAATCGCCCGTGGCCCGCTCGATGCCGCGCTTGCTGCCACTCAGCCCGCGGAAGATGTTCCCGCCGCCCACCACGATCACCACTTGCACCCCCAGGTCGCGCACCTCGCGGATTTGCTCCGCCATCCCTGTCACGGCCTCCGGGCAGATGTTCACCCCCGTCGGGCCGCCGAGGGCCTCACCGCTGAGCTTCAAAAGAATTCTACTGTATTTGGGGCGTTTTGCAGTTTTCATGGCATGCATACGAGTCGCGACCTTATTTCCTGCGACCACTTCTAGCACCGCCTGGCCGGAACGTCAAATCCAACCGTGGCCAATGACGGTGCGCCAGAAATCCAAAAAAGGGGCCCCTCTGGCAGTGCGCCCACCGCCACTACGACGAGTTCGAGGAGGTGTACCCCGAGAAATATCAGCCCCGCTATGGCATCCTGCGTCCCGTCATCCCCGAGGTGGTCCAGAAATTCCTGGGTTGCGGCGATCTCCAGCGCGGCTTCGCCCGCATCCGTTGCGACCATTGCGAGCGCGAGTACCTGCTGACCTTTTCCTGCAAGAGTCGCTGGTTCTGCCCTTCCTGCCACCAAGAGAACTTGCAGGCGACCGCCCGCTTTGTCCTGAACCAAGTGGTGGCGCCGGTGCCTCACCGGCATTATGTTCTGGCTATCCCAAGGATGTTGCGCCCGCACTTCCGGCGCGACCGCCACCTGCTCAGGCGGCTCGGCCACCGAGAGGTCCGCTTCGACTCGTAAGGTAGTCGCTTACAGGCCAATACGTATTCATACGGACTAGCGGGAAAACAACTCTTAGAGCACAATGCAAAACATCAGAACCCGGCTTCACCCGTGCAACCTGCATAAGATAGGTGGCGGAAAGGCCAATTCCTATCAGTAATAATAATAATATGAAGACCAAAAGAACAGGAAAGACAACTTGCGATAGCGCTTCACGAAGGACGGACGGTGGTTACCTTCAAAAGCTCGGCGCCGCGTTTGCGGCCTTAGCCCTACTCAGCGCCGCCGCCAATGCAGACGACAGCCTGCAACTTTGCCTGCCGTTCAGCGGCCACTTCCTGGATACCGGCGCTGCTTCCAGAACGGTCACCGTGCTGGGCAACGCCAGCTTGAGCGGCGATAGAAACGGTCTATCTTCAAAGGCTTGCGCTCTTAATGGTCAAAGTGGGTGTCTAAGCATCTCACCCTCCGTGGCGGGTTCGCCTGATTTCACCATCGCCTTGTGGGTTTACGTGGCGCAACCCCTCACCGACGGGGCGTATTATTGTCTGATTCAGACGGCCGATGCGACCGTCTTGTGGGATCGGTGGACCGACCGCGGCCCCGGACACCACCTCGATATCGCAGTGTATCCGGGTCGCAACGGGACATCCTCTGCCTACTGGTACACCCTGGGAGGCGATAGCTTTCTCAAACGCTGGACTCATGTGTCGGTGGTGGGCACTGCCACTGGTACAACCAGGGTCTTTATTGATGGACAAGAGCAGTTCAATCTGGCAGGAAGTTACGATGGAGGCATGACTGGATACTACGACCAGACGCGCATCGGCGCTGTCTACAACGGTAGAGATGGTGCCTCGTACTCCTTCCTCAATGGCAGCGTTGATGAAGTGCGCGTGTACGACCGCGCTCTCAGCACAGACGAACTCCTGGCGCTGCCCAATGTCACAGGGCCTGACCTTCCGCCGCAGAGTCGCGGCTTGTGGGCCTACGGCACCGGAGACGAAGTGACTTCCTCTCCAGCGCTGGGCCTGGACGGAACGGTTTACATTGGTTCGGCGGATGGGAAGTTCTATGCGTTTGCCGGTGGCCCCAACCTTCAGCTCCCGGGCCAATTCGACACGGGCGGACCCGTCTACGGCTCTCCCACCATCGGCGATGACGGCACAATCTTCATTCCCACTTGGAGCAGCAAGAGCATCCACGCCTTCGCTAAAGGCTCAAACCTGACCGCTCCCATTTCCAGCAGGGCAATCGGCCAATACATGTGGACTTGTCCGACCATCGGTCCTGATGGAGCGATGTACTTTGTCGGCGGCGGAGCCGACTCCGGGACCTCCTTTCTCAAGTTGCTCTCTAGCGACCCACAGACCTGGAACCAATCAGCGCTTTGGAACTTCATCGACTACTCAGGCGGCGGTGGCTCCTATACCAGTCCCGCATTGGGCAAAAACGGGCTGGCTTATTTTTCCGGCTGTTGGAGTCACCGTTTCGTCGCGCTGAAGAGCAGCGACTGGTCCATGGCTTGGCAGTACCCTATGGGCGAATCAGGCTTCTCATCTCCAGCCATCGGCACGGACGGAACAGTGTACGTCGGTTGCGCCAACGGTATCCTCTTTGCCCTCGATGGAAGCAATGGCGCCCTCCGATGGAGTTTCGCGGGAGGGAAAGGGCAGATTTCTTCGTCTCCGGCTGTATCGGCGGATAACACGGTCTATTTGGCCACCGGTGATGGAACCGTGTACGCCCGCGATGGGCAAACCGGCGCTGAACGTTGGCACTTTTCCATGGGTGGTGGGACCTCCTCCTCACCCCTGCTGGCAGCCGATGGCACTCTCTATATGGGAGCGGGTGATCGGTATTTATACGCCCTGGATGCGGCAAACGGAGCGCTGAAGTGGAAATTCAAAGCCAAGGGTCCCATCAACCAGTCAGCTCCTATGATTACGCCAGAGGGCGTGCTTTACTTTGGCACTGGAAAGGGCGACGACGGCAAAGGATGGGTCCATGCGGTTCTGGGCAACAGTCCGGTCGGCCTGGCCGACGCCCCCTGGCCGATGTTCAAACAGAACGCCCAGCACACTGGCCGGCAAAAGGGGTTAGTGCTCAACCACGCGCCGACAGTTGCGTGTCCGCAACCCGGTAGCATGGAGTGCGGTGATGCGACGGGCTACCACGTCCAAGTCCAAGCCACAGTGACTGACCCCGACGCTGGAACGCTGACAGTCACTCTCAAAGAAGCGCTTTCCGGCGGCCCCACCATTCTTGCCACTAAGGTGGTCTCCTCTCCGGCTACGAGTCAACTGGTCACCTTCGATCCGGTTCTCTTCGCACTCGGCACACATCAACTCACCATCGAAGTCAACGACGGTTCCCTAACCGCTTCCTGCAGCTCTACCGTCACAATAGCGCAAGATACAATGAAGCCCACCATCACCCCTCCGGCGGCGGTCACGGTGAACACCGATCCCGGGCAATGCCAGGCCAGTGCCGTGGCCTTGGGTACGCCCGTGACCGCTGACAATTGCGGAGTCGCCAGCGTAGTCAACAATGCCCCTGCGGTGTTCCAAAAAGGCCCCACCACGGTAACGTGGACGGTGAAGGACAATGCCGGGAATACCGCTGCCGCCACTCAGATCGTCACGGTCATAGACAACCAACCTCCCACTATTGTCGCTCCCGCCGGAGTGGTCGCGAACACGGACGCCGGACAGAATTATGCCAGCAGCGTGGCCTTGGGCACGCCGACCACGGCCGATAATTGTGGCGTTGCCAGCTTCGCTAACGATGCTCCCGCCCATTTCCCGCAAGGGGCTACTACGATCACCTGGACCGTAACTGACACCAGCGGCAACACCGCCACTGCCACTCAAACCGTCACGGTGAAGGACAACGAACCTCCGACCATCATCGCCCCAGCGGATGTCGTCGTGAACACTGATTCTGGACAAAGCCAGTCCGGCACGAAATTGACTCCGCCATTTGCCACCGACAATTCAGGAATAGCCAGTATTACCAGCGATGCCCCAGCCACATTCCCGGTGGGCTCCACGGTGGTGCATTGGTCGGTGACCGACACCAGCGGCAACGTCAGCACCGTCACCCAGACGGTTACAGTTCGGGACGTGGAGAAACCGGGCATCATTCCTCCCGTGGCTCCGGCGCCGGTTCATGTCGATACAGGCCTATGCTTCGCCAGCCGTGTGAACTTGGGCAGCCCAACCTGTCACGACAATTGCGGCGTCGGGAGTGTGGTCAACGATGCGCCGACGGAATTCCCGAAGGGCAGCACCATTGTCACTTGGACCGTCACCGACACCAGCGGTAACACGGCAACGGCCACCCAGACGGTAACGGTGATCGATGCAGAAGAACCAACGATCACCCCTCCGGCGGCGGTCACGGTGAGCACGGCCCCCGGGCAGAACTATGCCAGCAGCGTGGCCTTGGGCACTCCGACCACGGCCGATAATTGTGGCGTTGCCAGCTTCGCCAACGATGCTCCCGCCCATTTCCCGCAAGGGACCACTACGGTCACCTGGACCGTGACCGACTCCAGTGGCAACACCGCCACCGCCACCCAGTTGGTGACGGTAGAGGATCATGAGAACCCCAAGATCACCTGTCCGGCGGATGTAACGGTTACAGCAGGTGCCAGTGGGTCAACACCGGTGACTTGGACGGCCCCGACCGCCACTGATAATTGTGGAGTTCAGAGTGTCACCTGCATTCCGGCATCTGGCTCACCCTTTTCCGTTGGGTCAACCATCGTGAAGTGCCTGGCGACCGACACCTCGGGCAACTCAGCCGAGTGTTCGTTCACCGTGACAGTGCAGCCTGCCGGTCAGACTTGCGAAACGATTCAAGCCAGTGCGGATCGTGCCCGCGTGCATTTTGACCAAAGCGGGGTTTCCCAATTCGCTTTCTTCCGGGGTGACCTGAGATTCACTGGGGGCGACTTGGCCCCCGATTTCCGCAAATTGAACGCCCAGACCGCCAAAGGCACCTTGAGTGTAACGATTGGCGACAAGGTAGTTTACTCCAAGGCTGACCTCGCCTTCGGGGTTCGCGATAACAATGGACCCGCCGACGACCGTGAGAAGTGGGAGTACAACTCCGGCCCCACGGAGAAGATGTTCCTGCGCTGGAAGGACGACCAGCAGTATGACGCCACCCGAGATCCGAACCTGCCCGCCTCAGCCGCGACCGGTTACCGGAACCTGGGCAAGCTGGAAACCTGTTTCATCACGACCGAGGAAACGCGCTTCCGCTATGAATTTAAGAACGCGACCAAGCCCATCACGATTACCGTCGATGGCTTGGTGCTGCTGACGATCAATGCCAACGGCAAGGTGAACTCGCCTTTCCCGTATTGGCAGTACGGCAAAGCCGTCGAGGTGTTGTTCCCGGATCGACTGGTGCCGGGCAATGAGATCGCCTGGTTTGCCGATGGCGACCTGGGGAACAACGGCGGCCTTCCTGAAAACCTCATCTACAAGCATGACGCGGCGGCCAGCGGGAACGCGACGGACACTTACTTCAACGCCGGCGGACGATTCTTTGTCAAGGTGCCCGTGACCGGTTTGAACCTCAACGGCTTGCCACAAGCCGCGAAGGTCGAATTCTCAATCGGGGAGCGCGGCGTGACTTCTTCGGTCGGCTGCGGCACAGTCTCAGTCCCCAGTTACACCGTGGTGGGCAAGAACTGGAAGTTCAACGACGGAGACGACGACTGCGAAAGCGAAGAATAGGTTGCCCTGAGTCGGCGGGGGCACGTCGCGGCCTCCGCCGGCCAGCCACCCATTTGCCCACCTCCTCAAAATGAACCCGCACGCAAGCAGGTGATGATGAAACGAATGGTGATTTGGGCAGCGGCCGTAGCCTTGGCCGGTATTGTCTTTGTCTGGCTATTGAGCCCCACCAAGAACCTGAGTTCCACCGGCCCGCGGGAGACAGCGCCACCGCCCGCCGCAGAGCTGAATCGCTCCGTCACCCGGCCTCTCCCGGGTAATGAATCCGCCTTGCCTGCGCCAACCGGCCTTGTGCCCGGTGCGGCTCGCGACCTGGCGGCAAGAACATCTGCGCCTGTGGCGGTGGATCTGACCATTCCAGTCGATTCGACGCAGTCGTCCGCGATCAGACAAGTACTCAGTGAGATTAAGTCAATCTACGGCCAAGCCGGTGCCCTCGGCTGGGATCAAGCCAAGACCCTGATCACCTCCCGGGAAAAGGCAGCCAACGAGTTGGTGGACCGGCTTGCCAAACTCGGCCCCGGCAGCGCGCGCGCTATCGCCACCGCCTACCCCGATACGGACACCACACGGGCAAAGCTGCTGCTGGTGCATGCTCTCGGCCGCAGCGAAGATATTGAGGCCAGCGCTGTTTTGAACACATTGCTCGGGATCGACAATTCCTTGAGCCTGCGTAAGGAAATGGTGCTTGCCCTGGGGCAAAGAAATGACCCCGCTTCACAACAAGCGCTCGCCGCCATTCTCTCCCGGCAGGAGGACGCTCAATTGCGCTTTGCCTCCGCCCAGGCGTTAGCGGGAAGGGAAAGCGCGTTGCCCTTATTGGCAGAGTGCATCAGCAAAGAAACCAGTCCCGAAGTACGCGCCGAGTTGATCCATTCGATCGGGCTCGCCCAAAGCCCGGCAGCCATGAACGTGCTGGTCGCGGCGGCGCAAGGCCCCCTGGATGTTGCCCTTCGGAACACCGCTATTCAGGAGTTGGCGCGAAGTTTCGGCGGAAGCGCACTGGACATTCTGGATAAGCTCCTACGCAATTCCGATGAGGCGATCCGCCTGAGTGCGGTCAAAGGCGTGACCCGTGTGCAGAATGACGCTGCAACCGCGTTGCTCCAACGCGCCGCTGCCACGGACGCATCCCCCACCGTGCGCAGCGCCGCTACAGCGGCCTTGGCAAAGCCAACAACAGGCCCCGTGGGCGTGAAGCCCTAGTCCGATAATCTGCCTTCAGGGGCCGACCCATGGCGGGGTCGGTTCTCACTTTTGACACAAAGAGCGGCGGGCCGCTTCCGGAGCCACAGGTCGAGGCCGCTATTGATCAGCCTTTCCTCAACATATCGCATGACCTCGAAACGCAGGCGGTCCTCCTCGAACAGCGCGGCAAATTCCAGAAAGTGGTAGCGGCGCAAAAGCGCGGCGAACAACGTGTCGTCCACCTGGTCACCGAGCCTGTCCACCCGGTTAGGTGATGGATGCCACCTGCCTCGCTCCCAGCCCCTCCAAGCCGCCCTCAGGCCCCCTCCAGGCGTATTACTGGCTAACAGGTAGGCAACTGGTAGGCAACCGGTCCGATGTGGATCGCATCCACATCGGACCGCTTGCCTACCAGTTGCCTACCTGTTAGCCACCCCGACGCTTGCACCTGGCCGGGGGCAGGTTCTCGGCGCGCCTTTGGGCTGTCTCGTTCGTCATCATGCGCGAGCGAGGCGTGACTGACGCCCTGACCGGCGACAAACATTTCGAGCGGGCAGGCTTTGTGGCACTGCTCAAATAGGCTCGTTGCCCACGATTTAGTTGCCAAACCACCCGCGGCTGGCAACTCTAGCGCGGCGGCCGGAATTTGCCCGGCTATGAAGTCCAGGCTGGCCGCCCGACCGACAACACAAACGCACTCATGAAAGGCATACCTGTTCTACACGTCGAGGCTGACTGCATCGCGCGCGCTTGGGAGCTATCCCTGATCGAATTGCATCGGCAGGGCTGCGACCTCAAGACCGAATACGACAAGCCCGAAGACCCGCCCAGCAAGGACGCCACCATGGTCATTACGATCACCGACCCGCTGAGCGAGCCGATGATCCACAAGGATTTCCCCGGCGGCCCAGCGGAGCTCCAGGAATACGTTATGGAGGTCTGCGACGGCATCAAGGACCACCTGGTCCGCAATCCGGAGGACGCGAAAGACACGCGTTGGGAATACACCTACCACCAGCGGTTGTTCAAATACGAGGTGCCGTCCATCAAACCCTTCGACCAGATTGAGGTCCTCTGTCAAAAGCTGGCCAAGACCCCCCACACCCGCCGCGCGCAGGCTATCACGTGGAAAGTCTGGGAAGACAATGATTGCTACGACCCTGCCTGCATGCAGAGCATCTGGTGCCGCCTCCTGGAGCAGGAAGGCGAGCGGGTCCTCAGCATGAACGTGCGCTTTCGGTCCAACGACGCGTACAAGGCGGCGTTCATGAACATCTTCGCGCTCGTCCAGTTGCAGCAGCGCATCGCCACACGTATCACAGAGCTCAGCGGCCAGCCAGTGTTGGTGGGACGCTACTGTCACATGGTGGACAGCTACCACATCTACGGCTCCTACTTCAAAGAGTTCGAAGGCCGCTTCCTGGGGATGCTGCAGAAGCGCTCATTTGAACAGCGTACTCTACGCTACGAAGATGTGCGGGAAATGATGGAAGAGGCCCGGCCCGTGATCCTGGAGAAGGCCCAGGCCATGGGAAAGGCTTGATCATTACTTGGGTGGTGGTTGGAAACTGGAATCGGGTGCGTCGGGAACTCGAAAGGCAGGTCCCGTCAGGGAACAATCTTCCCTACGGCAGGTCGTGCGGGAATGCCTTCCCAGCTTGTCCCGGCAGGCAGGGTTTCGCCTTTCATTAGCAGCGAGAGGTCGCCCAGCGCCGCGCCTTCTTCGAGGTGCGTGTCGTATAGCACCAGCGAACCGGCGCCGACGTTGCTGCGGGGACCGATGTGAACGGTGGACATCTTCATAACACGGTCCTCGAACAGGTGCGTCTGTATGGTGCAGTCGGCATTTAGCGCCGCCTGGTCTCCGACGCGAACCAAATCGAACTCACTCAGGTCGGTGGTCTCCATATAAACTCGGCGTCCGATCCTCGCGCCGAGGAGCCGGAAGTACCAGCAGACAAAGGGCGTGCCGGTCAGCGCGCCGACCAGGAACGGTTCGGCCAAGTGCTCGTGCAGGGCGTTGAGCAGCTCGTTGCGCCACACAAACGTGCTCCATAGAGGCTTCTCGGCCGGCTGGTACTTCCATACCAACACCCACTTCGCTACGATGGTCAGAGCTGCTGCCGCAATCGCGCAGCCGAGATAGAGGAACGGGAAGAATAACAGCGTTTCCAGAAGGTTAAAATGGTCGTGCAGGAGCAGCAGCGCTGAAAACAGCAGGCTAAGCAGGATAATGAAACAGGTAGAGGGAGTGATGACGCGCACGAACTCAATCGTGGCGCGCAGGATGCGCAGCTTCACGGTGGGATTAAAGGTGGTTTCTTCCGGGAACGCCCCGCTCTTCTGTCGCTGCGGCAGACAAATGGGAGGCGACCCCATCCACGTCGCGTCCTTGCGCAAGGCATCTGCTGGGTCGGGCGGGGGAGACGAGAGGCAGCCGATGAGGACGCTATCGCCGATTACGGTGTTGGGGGGCAACATGGCGCTGTTGCCGATGAAAGAGCGCTTGCCGATGTGATTGCGGCCCAGGGTCATCGTGCCGTTACGCACTCGCGGGGCACCGAGCGAGACGCTATCGGCAATGAAGCTCTCTTCGCCGATGGATAGGAGGTCGGGCGAGATGAAGGAGGCCGTGGAGACTTCAGCCCCATGACCGAGTTTGGCGCCCAGGAGCCGGTACCAGGGTGTCAGATAGACGGAGGCGTAAAGCGGACCCAGTATGTCGAGGCTCAAGTCCAGCGTCTGATCCACAAACCACTTGCGCAAGTAGTAGAAGCTGTGCAGTGGATAACGCCCGGGCTTTACCTTGCCCAGCAGACACCACTTCACCACGGCGATTTCCAGGGCTAGCAAGGCGATGAACGACAGCCCGACCAGGGGCGCCAGCAGCAGGTACCAATAATACGGGTCGAGGTAGTTCAGCTTGTTCATCACCACAATGCCCGGGAAGAGGGCGGACACCACGAGCACGGGGAAGATCAGCAATCCAATCGCGTGCAGGATACCGAAAGAGAAGCGGCGAGAGGTCGTTGGCCGAGCGGATTCAGCGGTGGCGGACCGCGGGGGCAGGCGAGATGCCTGCTCTGCCCTGCGGGCCGGGGAGCCGTGCCATGTCTCGCCGCCCGGAATGACGGCGCCGCGCGGCAGCAATGTCAGGTCCTCCAGCGCCGAGTCGTCCTCCATCCGAGTATCCACACCCAGGGTCGCGCGGGCGCCGACGAAGCAGCGCTTGCCGATAGTAATCGGTCCGATCTTCAACCGGCCTTCTTGGATCGTATAGCCCAGCAGGGTGGAGTCAGCGTTGATGCTGGAGTCCTCGCCAACGCTAAGCAGGTCGTAGATGGCGAACGAATCACTATCCAAATGCACGTTCGGGCCGATCCTCGCTCCCATCAACCGGAGATAAATGTTCAGCAGCGGGGTGCCCCTCAGGTAGCCCACGGGGACAGCCGCTTCGATGGTGGTCGTAAACCACCACCGAAAGTAATACGTTCCCCAGAGCGGGTAGGCACCCGCTCGGTAGCGTCCTATCATGACCCATTTCACCGCGATGGGGATTACTAACATCACCGGATACAACACGATGAGGCTGACGAAGGAGCCAAGAACCGCCGGCAAGAAATCGTACTCCTCTTCGATCAGCACGGTGTAGGTCAGATAAGGTGCCAGCCACTGCAATGCAAAGAAGCTCAGAATGAAAAACAGGCTGGCTAACTGCGCCGCCCCGCAGAGGAAGTGCCGCCAAAAAGGCACCTCCGCCGGGAGGGCGAGCGTCCCCGCGAGCCCTAACTTCGGGACGCGTTTGGGCTCGCGGGGACGCTCGCCCTCCCTCTGCTTCCTCTCCTCAAAGTGGGCTGCCAATTTCTCGGCCGTGCGATGCTCATACACGTCTAGTACCGAAAGCTGCTGAAAAGGCTGGTTCTTCCGCAACTCCGACACCATGCGCGCTACCAGCAACGAATGACCACCCAGGTCGAGAAAGAAGTCGTCCTGCACGGACACCGGTGCCGGCGCGAACAGCTTTTCCCATGCCGCCACCATCTGCTTCTCCCCGGCGGTGCGGGGCGGTACGAGGCCCCGCTGCTCTTGCGCCGGCCGCGCGCGGGGTGCGGGCAAATGCTTACGGTCGATTTTCCCGCTTGCGAGGGTCGGCAGTTGCGGGAGAGTTTCCACCAATGCCGGAACCATATAGGTTGGCAGGCGTTCCCGCAGCGTGGCGCGGATGGCTCGTTCGTCCAAACGTGTCGCCGGCTGCGGCACGACGTAGGCAACCAGTTGCTGTGCCGGAGGCCCATCCTCACGCAGCGCCACCGCTGCCGCTTGGACGCCCGGGCACTCCATTAGCACCATTTCGATCTCCGCGAGTTCGACGCGGAAGCCGCGAATCTTCACCTGGGTGTCAATGCGCCCAAGGAACTCGAGCATGCCGTCGGGAGTCCAGCGCGCCAGGTCGCCAGTGCGGTAGAGGCGTTGATCAGATACTCCAAGGTAAATAAACTTCTCCCGCGTCAACTCGGGCCGGCCTAGGTAGCCGCGGGCCAGCCCGATCCCTCCGAGACACAATTCCCCGGCCACACCCTCTTGGACGGGCCGGAGCTGCTCGTCGAGAATGCAGGCCAGATAGTTCGAGATCGGCCGGCCGATGGTAACCGGCTCGTCCGGGCGGCATTCGGCGCAAGTGGCGATAACGGTAGCTTCAGTCGGCCCATATGTGTTGAAAACGCGCCGCCCTGGCCGCCACCAGCGCTTAACGAGGTCGGGTGGGCAGGTCTCGCCACCCAATATCAGCAGGCGCACGGTGGGAACATCCTCCTCCATCATGGCGAGCAGTGTGGGTACGCAGGAGAGAACGGTTACACGAGTCTGAGTGAGCTTGCGCGAAAGGGCGGCCCCGCTTCGTGCCGTTTCCCGCGTGCCGGCCACGAGGGTCGCTCCGGCGAACAAGGCCAGCCATACCTCTTCTACCGAAGCATCAAAGGCCAGGGAGAAGCCCTGGTAGACGCGGTCGCTGGGCTGGACCTGAAAGAGCTTCCCTTCCGCGCGGACCAAGTGAGCCGCGCTGCGGTGCGCGATCTCCACGCCTTTCGGCTTGCCGGTGGTGCCGGACGTGTAAATGACGTAGCAAAGGTCCCCCGGCGTGGCCCCTATCTCAGCGCGGCCTAATCGGTCGCCGGATTGGACGGCGATCTCACTCTGGCGTTCATCCAACGCGAGAGCCTCGACATTGAACGCACTGAGGCGGTTGGCGAACCCGCTGTTGGTCACTAACGTGCGGGCCTCGCAGTCGGAGAGGATGTAGCCCGCTCGCTCGGGTGGAGAGTCGGGGTCCAGCGGCACATACACCGCGCCGGCTTTCAGGATGCCGAGCAGCGCGACATAAACATCCAGCGATCGCTCAAGCCACAGCCCGACGCGATCGCCGCGTCGCACCCCCCGGCTGCGGAGAAACCGTGCCAACTGATTGGCCCGGCGCTCCAGTTCGCCGTATGTCATCCGCTGGTCCGCACAGACCAGGGCAACGCCGTCCGGGCGAATATCGGCCTGGTGCTCAAACAACTCGTGCAGGAGCTCGGACCGCAGCAAATCCAGGTCCGGGGTGCCATGATGGAATGGTTCAGCCGTAGGCTTTATTCGATCTCGACGTAGGGAAGCTTAAGCAGAGAAGCGATGCGGCGGACGACCGGAAGCTGGGTTCCGGTCCTCAAATGACCTCTCGATAGACGTCCGGGTGCGGGCGGGAAATGACGACCGCGTTCACCAACACACCCGCTTCGCTGATGATCTGCCGGCCAACCACGACTGCGTCTTTATGTAACAAGGGCTCGCACTCTGCGCCGTTGGCGATCACCGTGACCGCTTTCGACGCCATCTTGACGTGGGTGGGAAAGCCCACGCCGCCCACGCCGGCTTGCTTTACTTTATCGTCCAGTGTCACAAGAATTCTCCATAGTATACCCCATCCGCGGCGGGGAATGCCAGACGCAAAGGTCGATCGCAAATCGCCCCGAATTATTTGCCGCGCAGGCATTTTCCAAAAGGTACGCTATATTAGGCTCGACCAAACGCCATGAAGAAAGTTGTCAGCATGTTACGCAAGCCGTCGGTTCACTGGGTGGGCGATGGCTTCCCGGTACGGACCGTCTTTTCTTTCGACACCTTAGGGTATCGTATTAGCCCGTTCCTGCTGCTGGACTACGCGGGACCGGCTAAGTTCGCGCCAGCCGACAAACCGCGCGGCGTGGACGAGCATCCGCACCGGGGTTTCGAGACCGTCTCCATCGTCTATCAGGGCGAGTTGGAGCACCGGGATTCTGCCGGCAACCACGGCCGGATTGGTCCCGGGGACGTTCAATGGATGACGGCCGCTTCCGGGGTGGTTCATGAGGAAAAGCATTCGCCCGAGTTTACCCGTAGCGGGGGCACGCTGGAGATGGCGCAGCTCTGGGTAAACCTGCCCTCTCGGTTCAAGATGGGCCCGCCCGCCTATCAGACGATTCTCGACCGCCACATCCCTTCGATCGAGCTGCCCAACGACGCCGGCACCGTGCGAGTGATCGCGGGCGAATTCGGAGGCGCTAAGGGTCCCGCCCAGACCTTCACGCCCATTAATCTCTGGGATCTTCGGCTCAAGGCCTATTCTCGCACGGAACTGAACCTGCCACGAGGCTATACGGCCGGCCTGTTTGTCCTGCGCGGCGAGGTTGCGCTGCCAGACTCCGAAAGGGCAGGGGAGACGGATCTGGTGTTACTGACCCGGGAAGGCGATCGGTTGCAGATTGATGCCCGGGAAGACACCACGCTCTTGGTGCTCAATGGGGAGGCGATAGACGAACCCGTGGCCGCCTACGGCCCTTTCGTCATGAACAGCAAGACCGAGATCACCCAGGCCATCGAGGATTACCATAATGGCCGTCTGGGGAGGCTGGCAGCGTGAGCTGAAGGAGGTTAGCCATTCGCATTTAGTATCCTTGCGACGGCACTATCATTGGCTAACGGACTGACCAGTGCCAGGTTGAACCGTTCCGGGCACAAGAAATCGCGCGCGACTGCGCGAATTTCCCCCGCCGTTACCTCGCTCAGGCGGCGCTTGATCTGCGTCGGTCTCAAGATCTTGCCGTAGCCGAGCAATTGCTCCCCCAACCAGTTCATCTGGTTTTCCGTGCTTTCGAGGCTCAGATCAATCTGGCCGATGACGTAATCCCGCGCGCGGCGCAATTCGGCGACGCTCGGGGCGGCTTCCCTCATGCGCCGCAGCTCGCGCAAAATGAGCCGGAGCACCTTCGTCACGTTGTCTGTATCCAGCCCGGCGGAAATCACGAGGTCGCCTGCATCACTAAAAAAACTGGGCGTGCTGTAAATGGAATAAGCCAGGCCGCGATCCTCCCGTATCACCTGAAACAAACGCGAGCTCATGTTCTCTCCCAGAATCGCGTTGAGCAGGCGCAAGGCGTAACGGCGCTCGTCCTGTCGGGAACATGTGCGGATGCCGAGCGCGATTTGCGTCTGCTCGGTCTGTTTCGTAAAGAGCCGAACCCTCGGTTTCTGCTGGTCGCTCCGCACCGGGGAAAACCGGGGGCGGGGGGTGTTCGGTAAACGGGGCGCATAACTCGCTGCGGCGCGGAGTACCTGCCGGTGCTTCAATCTTCCCGCGGCGACGACCAGGACATTGCCGGCCACGTAGTTCTCATGCATGTAGGCGAGTAAGCAGCCGCGCGTCATCGCATCCAACGTCTGGCCCGTGCCCGTAATGGACCTGCCCAAAGGCTGGTCCGGCCAGAGCGTGGTGTTGAGAAGTTCCTGGACGTGATGCTGCGGCTCATCCAGGCACATCGCGATTTCTTCTTTGATGACCTCACGTTCTTTGGCGATGTCTCCTGGAGCGAACTTCGAATCTAGCAACATGTCCAGCAGCACATCGAGCAATTCATCCAAGCGATCATGGGAGGCCCGGGCATAAAAACAGGTCATCTCCTCACTGGTGAACGCGTTCAGATAGCCGCCGATGCCCTCGATCGCCTGCGAAATCTCCTTCGCCGAACGTCTCTTGGTTCCTTTGAATAGCAGATGCTCGATGAAGTGGCACACGCCGTTGAGCGGAGCCGGCTCGTAACGTGACCCGATGCCGACCCACACGCCGACGCTTGCGCTTTGCATCTGCGGCATTTCCGCCGTCGCGACGGTCAGCCCGTTCTGGAGTTGAGTAACGCGGTACATTTACTGCCTGCCACCGACAGGCAAGCCCGGAGTATCCAACATCCGCTGGCTGGAATCCAGAGCCCAGTTAGGGGCACTCGCCGCCCGCGAGCGACACCGGAGCCGCACTATCGCAGTGCAAGACTATCGCCGGAGTTGCACGGAAGTTGTAGGCATGTTGCAAGCCTGTTGCAGGCTTATTGGAGGCTTCCTCCTTATTTCTCCCGCCGGCCCTGCATACCAAGCACCGATCCGCTGCGGCCTGCGAACAGCGTCGCCTCCTGCGGCGCCCGGGTAGAGCAATTAGACTACGGAAGGGTCGGTAAGGTTACTTGGATTCGAAGGATTTGAGTCCCGTTTGCGTCACTCACTCCCGTCTGGCGCGGTCCCACCATGTTGAGACCGGTGAGCTGCCCCCTCCAGTTCGGACTTTGAACCTGGAGCATTGTGGGTAGAATACCGTCATGAGCCTGTTTACTTTGGGACAGTTCCCCGCCTGCCGGCCCCGGCGCTTGCGCCAGTCACCTGCTTTGCGCGCGCTGGTGCGGGAGACGCACTTGAATGTGGCCCAGTTGGTCCTGCCGTTGTTTGTCCGTGCGGGTCGAAAGCTGCGCCATCCCATTAGCGCCATGCCCGGTGTGTTCCAGCTTTCACCAGATGAGCTGCTACGCGAAGCAAGCCGGGCACATGAATTAGGGGTGCCGGCGGTGCTGTTGTTCGGCATCCCCGACGTCAAAGATGGCAAAGCCTCCGGTGCCTACGCCGCCAACGGCATCGTCCAGCAAGCGGTGCGCCTTTTGAAAAAAGAGCTGCCCGGGCTCTTCGTCATCACCGATGTGTGCTTGTGTGAATACATGGACCACGGCCATTGCGGATTAGTCCGCCAGGACAAATCCGGCGCCAGGATTTTGAACGATCCTACCTTGAAATTGCTCGCACGCACTGCCGCTAGCCATGTCCAGGCGGGAGCAGATATGGTCGCACCCAGCGATATGATGGACGGCCGGGTCCTTGCGATACGCGCGGAATTTGACCGGCTAGGCCTTCTGGAGGCTCCCATCATGGCTTACGCCGCCAAGTATGCCTCTGCCTTCTATGGCCCCTTCCGCGAAGCAGCCGAGTCCGCCCCGAAGTTCGGCGACCGGCGCAGCTATCAGATGGACCCGGCTAACGCGGCGGAGGCGTTGCGCGAGGTGGCGCTCGATATCCAGGAAGGCGCTGACATCGTCATGGTCAAGCCGGCGTTGGCCTACCTGGATATCCTGTACCGGGTAAAGGCCGAGTTCGGCTACCCCACCGCGGCCTATGCGGTCAGCGCCGAATACTCGATGGTAAAGGCGGCAGGCGCGCAGGGGTGGATTGATGAGCGTGCCGTGACTTTGGAAAGCCTCCTGGCCATGCGCCGTGCCGGAGCCGACATTCTGATCACTTACGCCGCCGCCGACGTGGCCGGCTGGCTGAAAGAGAAATAGCCTATTTGGCCATCGTTAGGGCGTAAAGAAGGCCCCCGATGATTGCCAGGCCCACCAGGCCGACGACGAGCCAAAAGATCTTGCTGCCTTTGTCAGTCTTCTTCGAGAACCCCGCGCTCTTCGTGTCAAAGCCGCCGGTGCGCGAGCTTTGCTCCAACTCGTTGAGGCTCACGCCGCGCTGCATGACCATGGTTTGATCAAGGTGCTTCTTCGAAGGCGTGGCAGACGCATCCGTTTCCAGCCGCATTTCGATCTGGCCCAGGCGCAGAATCTGGCCCGGCTTGATCGCGCGCTCGGCCACCTTTTCGCCGTTAATGAAGGTACCGTTGGTGGAATTCAAGTCCCGCACCACCACGTCTTGCCCACGCAACAGAATCTCGCAGTGGTGACTAGAGACCGATGGTTCGGCGATTTGGAAGGTGTTGTCCTCGACCCGGCCAATGGTGGTCTTGTCCGCCTTCAACTCCTGGGTGCGTCCAGTCATTCCGACGCTGAGGACAACGAGTTTAGCCATAAATCAGTTCAATGCTGCGATTATCACCACCGCCCGCCTCAAGTCAAACGGAAACGTGATGCGTGATGCGTGACGCGTGAAAAAAGCTCCAGGCCGGCCCTCCACGGCCCAACCAAGCTCTTTGTTTCTCACGTTTCACGTTTCACGCATCACGCATCACGCATCATGTCTTCTCAATCATCCCTCTGAACCGTCCGAACAATCCCGTCGAGTCATGGGGCCCAGGGGAAGCCTCCGGATGATATTGAACGCAAAAGATCGGCTTAGTCTTGTGTTGCATGCCTTCGACTGTCTGATCGTTAAGGTTGATGCGATCAACCACGACATCCGCCGGCAGCGTGGCTGGGTCCACTGCGAATCCGTGGTTCTGGGAGGTGATCTCGACCTTGCCGGATTCCAAATCCTTTACGGGCTGATTGCCGCCGCGGTGGCCGAACTTCAGCTTGAAGGTCTTGCCGCCGAATGCCTGCCCCAGAATCTGGTGGCCAAGGCAAATCCCAAAAATCGGCAGGCCGGTTTTCATGAGGTCGCTCACTGCCTGTACCGCGTACCCTAGAGCTGCCGGGTCGCCTGGGCCGTTGGACAAGAAGATCCCCGCTGGTTTATGTCGTAGGGTTTCTTCAGCCGTGGCTGTGGCTGGCATCACCTGCACCTTGAACCCGTGCTGTCGGAGTCGGCGCAGGATGTTGTATTTCATCCCATAGTCGAAAGCCACAACGGGGATGTCCGCTGGAGGCAGCGGATCGTGCACGACCCGGGCTTCAACCGAACCACCGCCGCGCACCAGGTTGAAGTTCGCGCTCTGCTCATCGTTCTGATCCCACGCAAAGGCCTGCTTGTGCGTGACTTCTTTGACGTAGTCCACGCCAAGGAGCCCCGGCCATTCCCTGGCGCGCTGGAGCGCTTCGGCGTCGCTGATTCCTTCCGTCGAAATAAATCCATTGAGCGCGCCGCGCACACGCAGCTTCCGCGTCAGCGCCCGCGTATCAATCCCCTGAATGCCAGGAATGCCGTTTTGCTCCAGGTAATCGGACAGGGACGATTCCGCCCGCCAGTTGCTGACGACCGGCGATAGCTCACGGATGACGAAACCCGCAACGTGAGGCTGCCAGGACTCGACATCCTGTCCGTTCACCCCGTAGTTGCCGATGAGGGGATACGTCATCGTAACGATCTGCCCCTTGTATGACGGATCGGTCAGAATCTCCTGGTAGCCCGTCATCGAGGTATTGAAGCAAACCTCGCCGCTGGCCGAGGCGCGCGCGCCAAAGCCCGCGCCATGAAATACAGAACCGTCTTCGAGGGCTAGAATTGCTTCCATTATCGATCGTCTTGTTTAGTCAGACCTTCGCCAGTTCGCCTTGCTCAACCCACACCTTTTTGCCACCCACGATCGTGGCCACCGCCTTGCCGCGAAGGGGCCAGCCGAAGAAGGGGCTGTTCGAGGCCTTGCTCGCGCTCTCGCTCCTCTCGAACACCCACTCGCGGTTCGGATCAAAAACCGTGACGTCCGCCTCCGCACCGACGCTTAGCGTCCCTTTGGGCAGATGCAGCAGCCGCGCGGGTGCGATCGTGAACTTTGCAATCAAATCCGACAGGCCAAGCCGCTTGCTGTGATAAAGCTGCATCAGCGAGAGGGCCAGCTCGGTTTCCAAGCCGATGATGCCGAACGGCGCGTAATCGAACTCCACTTCCTTCTCGTAGTCGCAATGCGGGGCGTGGTCGCTGCAAAGGATCTCCAGCGTGCCGTCCGCCAGCCCCTCCAGGATGGCCTCACGGTCCTGGGCCGAGCCGACCGGAGGATTCATCTTGAAGCTTGTGTCGTATGCCGGCCAGGAAGGCAGGTGGCCTTGGCTTGCATCAAAACCGAATACGCCCTTCCCGTCTGACTCGAGGAACTTCTCGCTCCCGGCTACCGCCGCGTCCGTGAGCGTGAAATGATGCGGGCATGCCTCACCGGAAACAGGCAAGCCGCGTTTCTTCGCCTCGCGCAGCAACCGCACGCTCCCCGCCGTGCTGATATGCTGGCAATGCACTCGCGCCCCGGTTGTTTCCGCCAGCAGAATGTTACGCGCCACGATCATTTCCTCGCCCGCTGCCGGCCAACCGCGCAGACCCAGCGCAAGGCTCCAGTAGCCTTCGTGCATCACCCCTTCGGTCACCAGCGAGTCATCCTGGCAATGGTCTAGCAGCGGGAGATCGAACATCTTCGCGTATTCCATCGCCCGGCGCATCAATTCGTTGTTCTGCACGCAATGACCGTCATCGGTGATTGCCACCACGCCCGCCTTCTTGAGCGAGCCAATCGGCGCCATTTCCTCGCCGGCCAGACCCTTCGTGATGGCGCCCGTGACGAACACGTTCACCATCCCCTGCGCCGCCGCCCGTTCATGAATCAGCGCCACGGTTCCGGCATTATCAATCGCCGGCGCTGTGTTGGGCATGCAAACCACTGACGCAAAACCTCCCCGCGCCGCAGCCGCTGTCCCGGTGGCGATAGTCTCCTTGGCCACCTGGCCAGGCTCGCGCAGATGAACGTGGATATCAATCAGCCCTGGGCAAACAACCTGCCCGCTGACGTCCATCCTCTCGACGTCGGCAGGGGCCTTGACCGCGGCTTCCAGCCCGACAGCGGCGATCTTCCCCTCGGAAATCAGCACATCGCAGGGGGCGTCGAGGCGGTTGGCGGGATCTATGACCCGTCCGCCGATAAGAAGCAGCGAATTCATGCGCCCGCACAATACACGCCCGCATTGGGAACTCAAGCCCCGGGTTGGGCCATGACTTTGTGCGCATCTGCGATTTTTCAAAGTAGCTTGGTGCCGTTGAACCGCCGACGGTCAACGTAAGTCGAAACAAGGAGGGGGCTGGCGCTTTTAGCGGGAAAAATAGTTTCCC
>Ga0118677_10005153_pt1 | contig 23100 bp, 17 predicted proteins | sample AliMusrvi5mmetaG_FD_86154 | JGI IMG/M metagenome (GOLD analysis project Ga0118677, IMG submission 86154)
CCTAGTCTCGTGGGCTCGGAGATGTGTATAAGAGACAGCTATACACAATGAATGAATATTATAAATGTCCAAACTTCCCATAAATATTATTGCACAAAAAATTATAGAATATTGATAATTATTAATAACCTCCACTAAATCTGACTTTATGAATTTTAAAAAATTTATTGTAATTCCTGTATTTATTGCAATCCTTGCAGCATCATTTATTGTCATCGACCAGCTTCTTAACCCTTTAATGCCTATCTCTGATAAGGGAGGATTTGGTTGGGTAACTTTTCAGGCATGGGCAATGTACTTTCTTGCGGGCTGTACCTTAAAAGGTGGATTACGCACTTTTCTGGGTTATATCATGGGCATCCTGGCAGCCGTTTCAATTATTTACCTGGTTGGCATATTTGGATCAACTGGATTTTGGGCTCTTCCACTGGCCGTTTTAGTTATAGTTATTCCAATGTGTGCAGTAGAGAGGGCTCCATCTCTTTTTGATTTTGTTCCAGCCTTATTTGTTTCATCAGCAGTATTCTTTGCATTTGGCAAACTATATCCAAGTGCAACAATGACTTCATCTGCAATTACCATTTTGACCTATTGTGCAATCGGTATGATTTATGGCATTGTCACAGTTTATTTAAGAACCCTATATGAAAATAAAGCTGTTAAAACTTTATAAATCGAAGCTAATATAAAAATAAGAATTATAAAGAAGGGGGTGTCAGATTGGCATCCTTTTCTTTTTAAGAAATGTATAACGATTTAAAATGTTTGTTCTCTAAATAATAAACTTCAAAAAATAAAGATAAAGAGTAATTTTGCCAAAATCATTTGAATCAAATATCAGTAAAATACGAATTATGAAACCAACCCTTTTAATACTTGCAGCCGGAATGGGCAGCCGATATGGTGGCCTTAAACAAATTGAACCTGTTGGCCCAAATGGAGAAACAATTCTCGAGTATTCAGTCTTTGATGCAATCCGTGCAGGATTTGGGAAAGTGGTGTTTGTTATTCGTGAAGGTTTTGCTGATGACTTTAAAACACGTTTTGAACCGAAACTAGCAGGGAAGATCAAAATTGGATACGCTTATCAGGAAATCGATAAACTACCTGAAGGATTTAGTCTACCTGAAGACCGGGAAAAACCTTGGGGGACTGGTCATGCCGTATTGATGGCAAAAAACATTATTAAGGAGCCATTTGCAACAATAAATGCGGATGATTTTTATGGTGCGGAAGCCTATCAGGTAATTGCTGAGTATCTTAAACAAACGGAAATTCAGGAGAAATATGCGATGGTTGGTTATCAGTTAAACAACACTTTATCTGATTTTGGTAGTGTCTCCCGAGGGATTTGTATTACCGATAATAATAATCATTTGACTCAAATCACAGAAACCCATAAAATCAGGATGGAAAACGACCATATTTTATGTGAGTCAGAAAACAATGGAGAAGTGGAATTGACTGGAAAAGAAACTGTTTCTATGAATTTCTGGGGATTTCAACCTTCAATCTTCGAATATATAGAAAATCAATTCAATGAATTTTTAACACACAACATTAATCAACCAAAGTCAGAGTTTTATATTCCTTTTGTTGTATTTGAAATGATTAAAAGAAAACAAGTTGTTGTTGAAGTTTTAACAGCTGATTCACCATGGTTCGGAATAACTTATAAGGAAGATAAACCATTTGTGATTCAACAGATTCAGAATTTGACTGATCAGGGAATCTATCCTGAGAAACTTTGGTAGTCAGTAATTGAACTTCAGGCAGAACGGATCGTTTTATTTATTTCCTCCTGTAAAATGTATATCTTAAGTTAAGGATTAATGGGAATTCAATAAAAGTTTGTTTTCCTTTATATCCATTGTTTGGATCATAAAAATTATATTCTTTTGTTCCGATTTGATAACCCAGCTCAACGGCAAAACCTTTTCGGTTAATGCGTTTAGTGTACCATTCTTTGCCAATCAATAGGCCTGGAATAGGTAAGTTTGTCTTTTGAGTGACATCATTTATATTTACCCATTTCCATTTTCCTGTAATTCCAAAATAAGTGCGATCTGTCCTGTTGTATTGAAGTGCGTGAAGATATTTAAATCCGGCTTCCAGATCGTTTGGTTTAAAATCACCTAACTCGGAAGCAATACCTCCAAAAATTTCAAATCCGGTATATTTTGAAACCCAAATTGTCAGATTGGGTTTTAAACTCAGAACTGATAGCTCTCCGCCAAACCCACCCATTTTCTGAGCAAATGAACTTATTCCCAGGGAAAGGATCAGAGAAAATAATAATAGAATTCGTTTCATTGTAATTTTTTTGTTAATAGTCATTTATCCAATTTCCCATTTCCTTAAGGCATCCTGATTCCGTTGATTGATTATGTTTTTTGCCTCGGGTGTATATAAAAACTCAAGTTCTTCTGCAAAATATTCTGTAATTTTTCCTCGCACCATTTTCATAGTCGAATTTAGCAAATGGTTTTGTTCAGTAAATGCTTCAGGCAATACTGCAATAGCTGTTGGAATCCAGCGTTCAGGAAATGTATCTGCGAATTTTCCGCCAGTTTTGTAGGCATCAATTTCCTGTTGAATGATTTTAAGAGCTTCGATTTGAGCTTCATTTGTCCCTTTTTTGATACCGCGTTTTTCAACTTCCCGGTTTATGGCTGATATATTTGGTGTAATCATTCCTGAGGTATAGGCATTCTGATCATTGTACAGCATACACTGATCAATGAAATGAGATTGATCAACCAGGGCCTCTTCAATTCCTTCAGGGCTGTATTTCTCGCCATCGCTGCCAATCAGTAAACTTTTAAACCGTCCCAGCACGTATAGAAACCCATCTTTGTCCATATAGCCCATGTCTCCGGTATATAACCAACCATCTTTAATGGTTTCTTCAGTTGCTTTTGGGTTGTTCCAGTAACCTTTCATTACATTATCACCTTTTACCACAATTTCGCCCTTTTCACCCTGAGGAAGTTCGCTTCCATCAGAGTTGCAGATTTTCAATTCCATATACTTAACCAGCTGGCCTGAAGAACCGAATTTGATTGCATGAAGGGCATTTGACGAAATAACAGGCGAAGCCTCTGACAATCCATATCCCTGGCACATGGGCATTCCTACGGCAAAGAAAAAGCGCTGCAATTCAATATCAAGTAATGCACCACCACCGATGAACAGTTGTAGTTTTCCTCCAAAGCCCTCACGTATTTTCGAGAAAAGGACTTTGTCGTAAATATACAGGAATGGTTTATAGATTGCACGCGGCCATTTCCCCCGATCCCAACCCGTACCATTGTATTTGTAAGCAATCTTTAACGCATGATTAAATAGTTTTTCAGTAGTCGTACCTTTTGACCTGATGCTGGCTTCAATGCTTTTTCGAAAATTTTTAGCGATCGCAGGTACGCTCATCATTATTGTCGGCTGAATTTCTTTAATATTCTTTGGAATATTTTTTATCGTTTCCATTGGTGACTTCCCGATCTCAAGAGATGCAATACTTGCCCCATTGACCATAAAGCAATACAGACAAGCTGTATGCGCGAAAGCATGGTCCCACGGAAGAAATGCCAATGTTTTCCATTCCTCTGTGATTTCCATCAATGTATTTGCCTGAATTACGTTTGCGACATAATTCAACTGAGTAAGCATTATTCCTTTCGGATCAGCCGTTGTTCCTGATGTGTAAGATATATTGGCGATGTCGTCGGGTTGAACTGTTTTGTATATCGCTTCAAAATCATCCGCATTTGTTCTCAGGTATTCATCGCCCAAGGCTAAAACCTGATCGTATGAAATATCATTGGAATCCGGGTTGTTTTTCCCATCGAGATAAATTACTTTTTCGAGTTCAGGCAGTTCATTCCTGATCTCTTCTACCTTGGAGGCATGACCTTTTGAAACCACGATCATTTTGCTTCCTGAATGGGCCAGTCTGAATTTAAGTTCATTACCCGATTCAAGTTTTACCGATAGGGGAACATTGATACCACCAGCATATAAAATACCCAATTCTGCAATAATCCATGCATTACGGCCTTCCGAAATCAGGCCGACCCGATCACCTTTCTGAAGTCCTAGAGACACTAAACCTGCCGCAAAACGGAATACCAGATCATGCGTTTGCAGGTAGGTGGTTCCTTCATATTGGTTATCTTTCTTTTCCCAGAGATAAATATTTTTGGAAAATCTGGATACGCTGGTTTCAAAAAGTTCTATAATGGTTCTCATAAAGTTTAATGCTAGGTATCAATAGCATCCAAAAGTACAAATTTTATCTTTCAGCAACAGGCATAAATTAAGGGCCGAAGCCCTTCTTTTATTTTGCACCGAATGTATAGGTCGTTTTTTCGTAGAACGATTGTCCCTGTTCCAGCTTTACTGAAGGAAATTCCGGTTTGTTTATGGAATCAGGATAATGCTGGGTTTCCAGGGCTACACCTGAATATCGTCCGAACTTCTTTTGTCCATCGATTGTCAGTTCAGGAATCCAATATCCGGTATATAGCTGAATTCCAGGTTGTGTAGTATGTACTTTAACCATTCTGCCTGTAGTTTCTTCGCTCAGGCATCCGGCATAAACCAAACTACTATCAGGATTATCTAATACAAAATTCAAATCATATCCATCAGGAAGCGGTTCGATGTCTCTGCCAAGTTTCTTTTTTGTCAGAAAATCAAAAGGAGTTCCTTTAACCGAAAGAATTTCTCCGGTTGGAATAGCTCCTGACAAGACGGTATATGTTTTTGCAGGTAACTCTAACTCATGATCCAGAATCTGATTTTTCCCTCCGGTCAGATTGAAATAAGTATGATTAGTAAGGTTAACTATGGTGGTTTTATCGGTTTCTGCACCATATTCTATTGTCAGTTCATTATTATTCGTTAAAGTATAGGTACAGGTTACTTTTAGATTTCCGGGGTAACCTTCTTCCATATCCGGACTCAGATAGCTCAGCTTTACACCAATTTTCTCCTTTTCATCAATCACTTCTGAAGTAAAAAGCCTGCGGTCATAGCCAACCAATCCGCCATGCAAATGGTTTGGCCCATTATTTACTGCAAGCGAATAGTTTTTACCTTCGAGCACAAATTTACCATCACCAATGCGGTTACAAACCCGACCGCAAATACAACCGAAATAAGGATAACTTCCCAGATATACAGGTGAAAGATAGGTTTCAAGCTTTTCAAAACCACAGTTTATTTTAGCTATAACTCCATTTTTGTCAGGAGTTTCTATTGAGGTGATGATGGCCCCGTAATTGGTGATTTTTACTGTAACCTGTTTGTCATTCGATAATGTAAACAGATCAACCTCAATTTCATCAGGTGTTATGCCGAAGAGTGATTTTGTAATTTCCATGTGTTTAGTTATTTTAGTTAATTATTGATTTTTAAGTCTGGAAGATAACTGTTGTGTTTGCTGAATGTTATTTTGCTGACTTACGGGTTTTTTCCTAATCTCCCAATTGACCCATATATTATGCAAATTTAATATTTTCGACTCTATGACGTATGATGTGGGTGAAAATTAATTCAACAAAATGGGATCACTTGATATTCTTTTGAGGAATCCGACTGAACAGGTCAGGATGAGTAATTAAGCAGGAAGAGGTCCCATTTTTCTTTTTGCCCCATTTCCCCACCATCACGGGAAGTATTTGAACCCTCATAAACTTTCCTGGCGAATCGAAAAATGAAGTGCAGAACATGAGGATTGAAGTTATATCGAACAGGGAACTGCAGGGGATGCGGCTATGAACGCGCTTTGATTTATGTATGTTTTGCGTAAGGTTTCTGTAAGGTTTCTGTATGTTAACTTACACAAATCATATTAAAATAAAATTAAATCCATGCAAATTATAAAAAGCATTAGACAGTCGTTTATATCGGGAATGTAAGTCGATTACAGACCGCTCTCATTTTTTAGCCTGATGCGGTATTGGGTGGGCTTTGAAGGATCAAGCTGAATTGCGATTTATTCTCACTCTTACTGGTAGGTAAAGGTTGTAGAATTTGTTCTGAATTATTTTTACATTTGAAAATTGTTAATCTAACTAAAAAACAAAACGATTGAAGAACATTCAGATTGATGATTTATTAGGTGTACCCAAATACAGGCAAATTATTAATTCCATTTATGCGGCAATATCAAGGGGTGAATTGAAACTGGGCGATAAGATCCCTTCTTTAAACCAGATTTGTTCTGAATTTGATCTGTCGCGTGATACAGTTATGGTTGCCTTCAGCGAATTAAAGGCAAAAGGTATTATCACTTCTACTCCAGGTAAAGGATATTACATCAATAGTATCGAAATTAAAGTGGATCAGAAAATATTTGTGCTCTTTGATGAACTGAATGTATTTAAAGAGGATTTGTATACTTCTTTCTTAAATAGTTTGGATGCCCAATCAACTATAGATATTTATTTTCATCATTTCAATTACCAGGTTTTTAAAGATTTAATTTCCAATAGTGTTGGTAAATATACTTCCTATGTTATAATGCCGGCTACCTTCGATTTTACTTCAGACATCATCAATAAATTACCCAAAGACAAAGTTTATATCCTGGACCGAAAAAAGGATGATTTGAAAGATTATCCTATTGTTTATCAGGATTTTGAGCAGGATGTTTATGATGCATTGAAACACAGTCTCGATTTACTGAAGAAATATACAAAACTAATAATGATCTTCCCGGGAGGAAAAGAGCCTGAAGGTCGATTGTTTGGCTTTGAAAGGTTTTGCGATGAAGAAGGATTTGACTCTGAAAGTATCCGCAATGTACTGAACAGGGAAATGAAAAGGGGAGAAGCCTATTTTGTTCCTTCCGACCGCGATTTGGTGCGACTTGTAAAAATGGCTGCGGAAAAAAACCTGAAATTGGGCACGGATGTTGGAATTGTATCGTTTAATGATACGGTATTAAAGGAAGTAGTAGCAGATGGGATTACTACTATTTCAACTGATTTTAAGGTGATGGGAAAAACACTTGCGCAGATGATTCAGAACCGTGGAGCCGGAAAAATCAGGAATCATTCGTCTTTAATCAAGCGAAATTCACTTTAGGTGAGTTATAAAATGATCAGTATATTAGATGTAGAACTTCGCTGAGAAAAATGTCACTTAGCAAGAACATATCAATGATTCCTGTGAACATGTTTCTAAACACAACTTCAAATTCAATAGGAAAGGGTAAAATCAATAATTTTACCCACTAGTACCCACCAGTTACAACAGTTATTCATAATGAGCAAATTTAGTATAGAAGAATACCCTCACAAAAGATTAAATCCATTAACAGGGGACTGGATTTTAGTTTCACCTCACCGGGCAAAAAGACCCTGGCAGGGACAAGTCGAAAAGACTGTGTCTGATGAACGTCCGAAATATGAGCCAACCTGTTATTTATGTGCAGGAAACGAAAGGGCAGGAGGGAAGTATAATCCGCAGTACAAAGGAACTTTTGTTTTCACAAACGATTTTAGCGCCTTATTAACTGATTCTCCGGCTGGAATTATTGATGAAGGGGATCTTTTTCAGGCTAAAAGTGAAACGGGTATTTGCAAGGTGATTTGTTTTAGCGATGATCACAGCCTGACTATTCCTGAAATGGAGGTCGAAGACATTCGTAAAGTAGTTGATGTTTGGTGCGATGAATTTAAAGAATTGGCGAAGAATCCAATGATTAATTATATCCAGATCTTTGAGAATAAAGGTGCGATAATGGGGTGTTCAAATCCACATCCTCACGGACAAATCTGGTCATCTTCTTCGGTACCAACCGAACCAGCTAAAGAATCGGCTACGCAAAAGGAATATTTCGAAAAACATGGAACAACCCTATTGGGCGATTACTTAAAAGCTGAGTTGGTCAAAAGAGATCGTATTTTGGTTGAGAATGAGCATTTTGTCGCACTGGTTCCTTATTGGGCTGTTTGGCCATTCGAGACCATGATCATTAGCAAGCGTCCGGTACAAACGATTGCCTTATTAACCGATGCAGAAAAGACTTCGCTGGCCGACATTTATCAGAAGCTTACAATCAGGTATGACAACCTCTTTGAAGTGTCGTTTGCCTATTCGGCAGGGTTCCACCAAGCCCCAACTGACGGAAATGATTATCCTGAATGGCATCTGCACATGCATTTTTATCCACCCTTATTACGTTCGGCTTCAGTTAAAAAGTTTATGGTCGGCTATGAAATGCTGGCAAGCCCTCAGCGGGATATTACAGCAGAACAGGCAGCACAACGTTTACGCGACCTCTCTGATATACATTATAAGAAACATACCAATAAATAATTAAAATAATAAACTATGACCAAGATTAATTCATTAATCGAAAAGATTGCTGCCGGGAATAATCCTTTGTTTAAGGAATTGTATGGCGTAAACGAAGTAGTATTGAAAGAACAGGCCGATCGTTATGCGGCATTGATGAACGAATTTCAGAATGTCTACGGAAAGGACGATGTTGCATTGTTCAGCTCTCCGGGGCGTACTGAAATTGGTGGTAACCACACCGATCATAACTACGGACGGGTATTGGCAGGTGCTGTAAACCTCGATATGATTGCCGTTGCAGCAACAAACGGAACAAATATAATCCGTATTAAATCTGCTGGGTATCCTGAATTTCAGGTTGACCTTTCGGATCTGGCAATCGATGAATCTCAATTCTACACTTCCTCCTCTTTGGTAAAAGGTATTTGTGCCCGGATGAAACAACTGGGCTTTGAAATCGGAGGCTTTGATGCATGTATTGAAGGCCGTGTACCAAAAGGATCCGGCTTAAGTTCATCTGCCTCATTCGAAGTTCTCATTGGTGCGGTTGTAAACCACTTATTCAATGGTGGTAAAATGACTGGCGTTGAAAATGCAATTATTGGCCAGTGGTCCGAAAATAACTACTTCGGAAAGCCTTGTGGTTTAATGGATCAGACCGCATGTTCTGTTGGCGGATTAATTACCATTGACTTTAAAGATCCTTCAAAACCTATCGTAAAAGAGGTTGACTTTGATTTTGTTGCAACTGGCTTTTCTTTGGTGATTACAGATGTCGGCGGTGGACATGATGATGCTGCCTCCCAGGCAGAATATGCATCTCTACCGACCGAAATGAAGGCAGTTGCTGCCGTTCTTGGTGCTAAAGTTTTGAGAGAAGTGACTTTGGAACAGATTGTTGACAAAATTCCTGAGATCCGTAAAGTAACAGGTGATCGGGCAATCCTTCGTGCCTATCATTTCCAGGGCGACAATCAACGAGTTGTTGATCAGGTGGCAGCGCTTGAAAACAACGATTTCCAATCCTTCCTGAAGATGGTAATTGAATCCGGATACAGTTCCTACATGTACAATCAAAACATTTTTGATGTAGTTCACAAAGACGATCAGGTCGTATCACTTGCTTTGGCCCTGAGCGAAATGATTCTGAAAGGAAAAGGCGCATGGCGTGTTCATGGCGGAGGATTCGGTGGGACCATTCAGGCTTTTGTACCCAAGGATTTGCTGGATAAATATGTCGAAACACTTGAACATGTTTATGGCAAGGGCAAATGCCACAAGTTGTTTATTCGTGCCAAAGGATCAATAAAACTTGATCTGTAGGCAAATATAAATATACTGATTGTTGGTTGTTTTATTATATATCGAGGTTAATGTTTGTTCTATAGTGGTTTAGAGTTTTTTTTGCAAGTCATGTATAAATACTAAGTTATTTTTTGCAAATTCGAAGACTAAATTGAAATGTACAACACAAACATTAACTTCATAAATTAACAAACTAATTACCTAAAATTATGACACAGAAAAAAAGTTATGCATTGCCAATAGCAATGATGTTTGCCCTCTTTTTTATGATCGCCTTCGTTACTGGACTGCCAAGTCCGATGGGTGTAATCGTTGCAAAACAATTTGGTGCTTCGAATTTCTTATCCCAATTAGGTTTCTTTGCCAATTTTATTGCTTATGCATTCATGGGTATTCCTGCCGGGATTTTACTCGAACGTATCGGGTATAAGAAAACAGCCTTGATTGCCGTAGTAGTTGGTTTTACAGGTGTTGGAGTTCAATTCCTGTCAGGAAGTCTTGGTAGTTTCCCAGTATATCTTGCAGGTGCATTCATTTCAGGTTTTTCAATGTGTATGCTGAATACAGTTGTAAACCCGATGTTGAATACATTAGGCGGTGGAGGTAAAAAAGGCAACCAGCTCATTCAGACTGGTGGATCTTTAAACTCGGTTGCTGCTACTATCGTTCCTGTTCTTGTAGGTTACCTGATGGGGGCTAATGCTGCAGAACGTACAATTGACAAGGCAAATCCGGCGCTGTTTATTGCAATGGGTATCTTTGCTATGGTTTTTGTTGTTCTTTATATCATGGATATTCCTGAACCACGCTTAATTGGTAAAGTGAAAATCAAACATGAACACAGTCCGCTTTCTTTCCGTCATTTTATTTTCGGCGCAATTGCAATCTTTATCTATGTAGGTGTTGAAATTGGTATTCCTAGTACAGCTAACCTTTTCATGACATCAGATCTAGCTCATAACGGTTTAGGTATGGATGCCACTATTGCAGGGTTTGTAGTTGGTACTTATTGGTTCCTGATGATGATAGGCCGTATTGTAGGTGCATCTTTAGGAGCGAAGTTTTCAAGCAAATCCATGCTTTCTTTTGCAGCAGGTTTGGGCCTGATTTTCGTGTTGCTTGGCATTATGCTACCTGTTTCTTCAACTATTAATATGCCTGTTTTCCAATCCAATCTTGCATTCGGATGGGCCCAGGTACCAATGGGCATTGCATTCCTCATTCTTTGTGGATTATGTACTTCGGTTATGTGGGGTGGTATATTTAACCTTGCTGTTGAAGGACTTGGTAAATATACTGAAGCGGCTTCAGGTCTCTTTATGGTTATGGTTTGTGGAGGAGGTATCATTCCACTTATTCAGGGTAAAGTTGCCGATTTGACAAGTTACACATCAAGCTATTGGGTGATATTTTTGTGTATGGCTTACATGTTATTTTACGCCTTAATCGGTAGTAAGAATGTCAATAAAGATATTCCGGTTGAAGTTATTTTATAAGACTCAGTCATATTGATCCGCTAATTTATTGTTTATAAATAGGTATGGCAGGAGGGATTTCTCTCCTGCCTTTTTTTGTTTTATCTCTTCTTGTTGTTTTGATCCTAAACAATTATTAAACCAAGAGTTTAACTATTTCTGAATGAAGAATCAGATAAAAATGTTTTCCAACAGAAATCATGATTTATTCTATATTGATTTATAAAAGTAGATAATACTTTTATAAATTAGCCGATATTATTTGTAACAGTCCATGGAATTCTATAAAATACATCCTCAGCATTACGTTGCGGTAGATTGTGTGATACTTGGATATCAGGATGAAGAAATTAAACTTTTACTTTATCCGCGTAGCTTCGAACCATATAAAGGTAAATGGTCCGTGCTGGGTGGTTTTGTTGAGAATAATGAATCAGCAGATGAAGCTGCAGCACGGATATTAAAACAAACAACAGGTCTGGAACAGATATTTCTGGAACAGGTGTGTTCCTTTTCTGATCCGCACCGGGATCCGGAAGCAAGGGTCATTAGTCTGGCTTATTATGCATTGATACGCATTGACCTGCATGATGAGGAATGTGTTCGTGAAAATGGTGCCTATTGGGTACCAATCCGAAAACTCCCAAACCTGATCTTCGACCATCAGGAAATGTTTGAGAAAGCACTGGTTAGACTACAGCAAAAAGCTGGTTATAGTTTGGTCGGAAGCGAATTATTGCCTGAAATGTTTACCTTGATTCAATTGAGAAAACTTTATGAGGCAATTCTTCAACGTGAATTTGATCCGGGAAATTTCAGGAAGAAGATACTTTCACTCGGAGTACTCGAAAGATTAGATAAGAAGGATACGTCTGAATCGAGGAAGGGTGCATTTTATTACAAAGTTAAAAGCAATCTTGCAGAAAATGATATTGGTCAGATTGAAAATTTTAAACTATAAATAATCTAATCTATAAAAACTATGAATTGGAGTTCACATGAATTTATTTGGCTCGACTGGACAATTATGGCGGTCGGGATTTTAGCTGTAGCATGGGCTGTATGGCGTTCGATACAAAAAGATAAACGTTTGCAGAAGGGTGCCAACAGCGAAGACTACCTGTTCGGCAAAGGCGAGCCATGGTATATCATTGGTGCTGCTATTTTTGCTGCAAATATCGGCTCAGAACACCTTGTCGGACTTGCCGGCACAGGTGCAAAAGCAGGTGTAGGTATGGCGCACTGGGAGATGCAAGGCTGGATGATACTCATCCTGGGCTGGCTCTTTGTACCTTTCTATCAACTGATGAACATTAAGTTGGGGAAAATCATCACAATGCCCGACTTCCTCAAAAATCGCTACACTCCTCGTACAGGTTCGTGGCTGTCTATTATCACTCTTATAGCATACGTGCTGACCAAAGTTAGCGTAACAGCGTTTACCGGCGGTATCTTTATGGAGAGTCTTCTCGGCTTGCCTTTCTGGTATGGCGCTATCGGATTGATCGTGTTAACGGGTATCTTTACCGTTTTAGGTGGTATGAAGGGTGTGATGACACTGTCAGCAATTCAGACACCTATACTTATTCTTGGTTCATTCCTTGTGCTTTTCCTTGGATTGGCGGCACTCGGAGACGGTAGTATTGCTCATGGCTGGACTGCAATGATCGACTATTCTAAATCGCTAAACGTTGGGACAGATGGCATTGCCCACGGCACAAACCACATGTTCCATTTTGAAACCGGCGATAAGCTGTATGATGACTATCCTGGTTTTTGGGTATTTATCGGAGCGACAATCATCGGCTTTTGGTATTGGGCTACTGACCAGCACATAGTACAACGTGTACTCGGACAGCGAAAAGGCGAGCCTAGCGACGTAGTGATGAAGCGTGCACGCAGAGGCACAATAGCTGCAGGTTATTTCAAATTGTTGCCTGTATTTATGTTCCTGATACCCGGTATGGTAGCAGCTGCTTTGGCGGCTCGTCCCGGTAGCGGCTTTACATTGGAAAACCCTGATACCGCCTTTGGCTCAATGGTGAAGTTTGTATTGCCAGCTGGTGTGAAAGGTATCGTTACAATAGGCTTTATATCCGCATTGGTTGCTTCTTTGGCAGCATTCTTCAACTCGTGCGCTACGCTTTATACAGAAGACTTTTATAAGCCAATGTTCAAAGGTAAGAGCGAAGCTACCTATGTCCGGACAGGTCGTCTTGCAACTGTTGTGGTTGTGTTGCTTGGTATTGCATGGATACCAGTCATGATGAGCCTCGGCAGCCTTTACTCCTATCTGCAAGGCATTCAATCGTTGCTCGCTCCTGCAATGGTAGCCGTATTCGTAATGGGCATATTTTCCAAGAGAATTACTCCCAAGGCAGGTGAAGCTGGTATGATTGTAGGCTTTTTTATCGGTATGGTACGCTTGCTGACCAACATCTTTACAAATACAGGTAAAGATGTAATGACTGGCTGGTATTGGGAATCCACTACCTGGTTCTGGCATACCAACTGGCTTATCTTTGAGATCTGGTTGCTTGTCTTCATCATGTTGTTTATGGTTGTAGTATCATTCTTTACTGAAAAACCTACAGCTCAGCAGATAGAGTTTATCACTTTCACCGACGACTACAAAACCCTGGTCAGGAATAGTTGGGACAAGTGGGATGTAATTGCTTCGTTAGGTGTAGTTTTAGCTTGTTCATTGTTCTACATTTATTTCTGGTAGGAAAACTGTTTGAAGTTTTATCTCAGTCTTGAAACATATGTTGTTAAAAAATTATCTAAATTGCCCGAATAAACCATTCGGGCAATTTTGTTATGTACGATATAATAGGAGATGTTCATGGACATGCCGATGAGTTGAGGAGCCTGCTTACCAAAATGGGCTATTCGCTTAAGGATGATTGTTACACCCATCAGTTCCGGAAAGCTGTTTTTGTTGGTGATTTTATCAATCGCGGACCTAAAATCAGGGAAACCATCATTCTAATCCGTAAGATGGTTGAGAAGGGCTCGGCTTACGCCATTCTTGGAAATCACGAAATGTATGCTGTGCTCTATTATTTGCGCGATATTGAAGGAAAGTATTACAGGAAGAGAATCCCAAAATATCAGTTACTGATCAATCAAACTTTGGAAGAATTTGTCCTCTATAAAGATGAGTTTAAAAGCCATTTGCGATGGATGAGGTCTTTGCCCATGTTTCTAGATTTTGGCAAGATCCGTATTGTTCATGCTTGCTGGGATAATGATAACATCAAATTGCTTCGGGAAACAATTACAGAAACAAAACTTTCCAAAACCGTCTTGCGAGAAATTGCCCTAAATGACACCAAATTCTCCAGAAGTTTCTGGGAAACTTGTAAAGGAATAGATTTCCAGATGCCAAAAGATCTGTTGGTTTTTGATGAAGAAGGAAGACCTCATCGCTCGTTTCGCATCAAATGGTGGGAAGATGCTGAAGGTAAAACTTTTAAGGACTATTCACTCGAAAGCAGGTTTGAGCTGCCTGCCTATACAATACCAAAAGAACTTATTGAGAAAAGGATTCCTTATCCTGAAAATGATCCAATCGTTTTCTTCGGCCATTACTGTTTAAAGCAATGCTGCGGAATATTGACCAATAATCTTTGTTGTGTTGATTCCTGTGTTACAAGGACCGGCAAATTAATGGCGTACCGGTGGAGTGGTGAGACGAAGTTGAATAAACTAAACTTTGTATTTTCTGAAGATCCATTGTAATTAGCTTATATATAGTGTCTTAGTTAAAATAATTATCCTTTGAAATAAGCTGAATTTTTTAATTTGTCCTATTGCGGGGATAAAAAGAAAGGCTATATTTGCAAAGCCTTTTCAGAAACGGATTTCAAGAGGTTTGTTCTTTAAAAAGTATTGTAAATTTTGATTAAACGGACTAGATTTGATGAAAATCAGGTTCAAATAATAATACTCTGGTGCGGTAGTTCAGTCGGTTAGAATATCGGCCTGTCACGCCGAGGGTCGCGGGTTCGAGTCCCGTCCGCACCGCGAAAAGCTTCAATTTATTGAAGCTTTTTTTTTATTCCATCCATACTCATTCAGATTTCGGAGCCACGATGTTGAAGGGAATGTCCTTTCAACTGTTTTCCTGTTGTGAAACTGAAGCAGGATTAGAATAATCACTATTACACTATTTGGATTAAAGTTGAACTCAAGATTCTACTTGAAGATATAGCTATTATCATAGATTTAAGAGGTCTTGATCCATTTAGGAGAAATCAGAAAACGAATTTTACCCGAATGTTATCGAAGCTACTCCAAGGCTTGTACTTGTGTGCTTCTTGTGTGCATATGCTGTGCTTCTTATGTGCTTAGGAACAATTTTAGCACACATGATGCACAGCATATGCACACAAGAAGCACACAAGTACAAGCTCGATTATAGCCTTTTTGACAGGTGAATCCTGCGCATTAACCCAACTTGCAGCTAATCCGAACGGAATATTTGTTTTTCAATGAATTGGCAGTTTTCGAGTTCGGATTTGTGTACTACAGATTTTCGTTTAACGAATGGTGCGTATTTGTACTTTCGTGCATCGTATAGTTTTCGAACTTGTTGGTTTGGCTCCGAACATCGTCGAATCATGATCACTTCTTCGTGGTTGTTCTGGGCCAAAGTGGTCACTGCTTTTTGGGTGTTCATCGTTCGAACAATCTCTCGCCAACAACTATTGATTTCTTCTTGTTTTAGCTGATGCCGCACCGTGTTTACCAGCCAGTATGCCAGCAAACCCAAGTGCAGGTGTGCCATCGTGTTTTCATCCTTTCGGTGATATATGGGGCGTAGGTCAAGGTCGGTTTTCAATACCCTGAAAGTGGCTTCTATCTCACGAATGATGTTGTAAAATTGCCATATGTTTTCCTCCGATTTAGACTCAAGAGACGTGCGCAGAAAGTAAACCCCACTTCGGGCATTGATGTCAACATCATCTTTAATCGCCCATTTAACGGAGGTTACAATCCGTTTTTTCTCTTTGTCTGGTTCAGCATTCTTCTTTTTTCGTTTGGTTTCAGCTTCTTCTTTCACCTCTGTTTCTATGTCGAAGTACCGCTGTATGGAAGGGTATTTTTGCTTTAATCGCCCAATGCGTTCATGTACTTTATCCTCTTGTTTCACTCCACCTTTTTTTATCAAACTGTCGGCTATTTGTTGCAGCCCTGCTTCGAATCGTGAACGGAACTGCTCGTTCATCGAACGTTCTTTCAGTTCTTTGGAGTGACTTTCTACTTTCAGGTAATAATCGGTATTACGGTCAGACTTTACACGGCACAGTTCAATTTTTTGTTTTCGGTTATCGGTAACTGAAACGGTGGCAGCACCAACTTCGATGTTGTATGTTTTTAAATTCGAACGGCTCACACACAGGTAATCGTAGCCATTGTCCAGTATCATCTTCAGATTCTCATCGGTGGCAATGCCCGCATCGATTACTACCAATGCTTTACGGGCCGAAGAAGATGTTTTGATGCGCAATTTACCTATCATCCCTTCCAGTGTTTTGCTGTCGGCCATATTCCCTTCCATGATCGAGGAGTATTTGATGAACCCTTCAGGATTAATCACCAGCCCCAGCACAACCAGTTTGGCATCGCTGCGTTTTTCCTTGCTGCGCCCATATTTTGCCAGTTTGCTTCCCTGTTTCCGACCTTCAAAATAAGTGTTTGTCAGGTCATAAAGTATTATTTTATCCTGAATGTCAAACAACTCGTTGGTACGCACAGACAGGTGTTGCTCCAGTGCTTCCTTTTCGGAGTATAGTTTTTTCGAGATGTCATACAGGCGATCTTTGGTTATCTGTTCTGTGTTGTACCCGGTGATCTCGCACACCGCTGAGTTTTCTCTGATCCACCGTGTTGTTTCCAGCTCCGAGGCCGGATAAACTGCCCGGCTGATGATGTGGGTCTGGGCCAGGCGTACCTGGTCTTCGCTCCATCCGAGGCTTGCTAAAAACGGGGATATCTGCAACTGGCACATGGCTTGGTACGACAACCATTCGGCCCCAACCTCGCGCACATCTTTGTTCCGGATGCTGTTCAGGTCGATCAGTTGAATATCTTTACCGTTTCTGTTTGCCTTTTTATCCTTTTTTTCAACCAGTACATCGATACGTTTTTCAGCAACCATCCGCTGGTAAAACTCTTCAACATAGCGGATCACCGTGGTGTCATCGGTATAAGGAAGTTCAAGCAGAGGGTTGTCGTGATTGGCGACTTTGGCAGTAAGTATCTTTTGGATCAGGTTCAACTGGTCGGTAGTTAGCTCATCGAGATAACCAGCATTCAAAATAGTCCGATGACATACCCGATCGACAGCATTGCGATAGCTCTCCACTAGCCGGTAATAACCCGAGTAGACTCCCGTAGCGGGATTGGTGCGCATGGATACCTTGAAATACATATCCCAAAGTAAATACGTAAATCACTGATAACCAATACCCCCTTGAGGACTACAAATGAAAATCAGCAAAAGGACATAACAGAATATCAGTCAGTTACAAAACTAAAACACAAAAAGTGACTACTATTACCTCAAAAAAACTTGATTTTAGACTGATTTTTCTGCTATTTTATAGAAAACGCTGCAAGTTGGGTTAATTTCGGGAAAAAGGGAAAAGGAAAGAGGAAAAGGCAGTATTTAGTGGTCAGTCATGGTAATATTTTAGACTTACCTGATTGGCTTATTTTAACTGTTAATGATTTTCATCTTTTTCGGCCATTAATACCGCATTTACCGAGCCATGCAGGAGCAACAGCCGTTTGGCCTTTACCTCATCATAACCCAGTTCGGAAATGATCATGCGGACACCACGATTAATCAGCTTTTGATTGGTAAGCTGCATATTGACCATTTTATTGCCTTTTACACGCCCCAGTTTAATCATCAGTGAAGTTGTGATCATGTTCAGGATTAACTTCTGCGAAGTCCCTGATTTCATTCGGGTGCTTCCGGTTAAGAATTCGGGCCCTACAATAGCCTCAATGGCAATATCCACATTTTGAGCCAGGACACTGTCCCTGTTGTTGACGATACAACCGGTCAGGATTCCCACTTCGCGTGCTTTTTTTACCGCACCTATCACATAGGGAGTTCTGCCTGATGCAGCGATTCCTACGATTGTGTCCAGCTTGTTTGGCTTGTATTTTTCAAGATCTTTCCAGCCTTGCTGTTCGTCGTCTTCGGCCATTTCAACAGCCTTTCGGATGGCACGGTCACCACCGGCAATCAGTCCAATCACCAGATCGTGCCCAACTCCAAACGTTGGTGGAATCTCAGATGCATCGAGGATACCAAGACGTCCGCTGGTTCCTGCTCCGAGGTAAAACAAACGTCCGCCTTTTTTCATGCGCGTATAAATTTGCTCTACCAGTTTTTCAATCTGCGGAAGGACAGCTTGAACAGCAGGCAATACTTTTTTGTCTTCCTCGTGAATGCTGAGTAAAAGCTCTTTTACCGATTTCTTTTCGAGATCATTATACAATGAATCCGATTCGGTTGTACTTTCTTTTGTCATCCTATAGGTGGCTCTTGTATTATTACTTACTGACTTTGTTTTGTGTATAGTATTTTTCCAGACCGTCGATCGGATCTTTAATTATAATCGGTTGTTCAAAGCCATAGGTATGGGCAATTGGGATCAAGACAGAACTGAAATAATAAGCTATCGAACCGATAAATCCGATCGGATAGTTACTGTAATCCTGTAATTTGCATACATTACGTTCAAAGAATTCAATGAAATTTCGCCTCAGGAATTCCATGCAATATTCCGATCCGATATGTTCAGATAAAAAGGGGGTAAACTGAGCCAGAAACTGATTGGGTTTTTCGCCCCGGTAAACCCGGTTTAAGACTTCTTCTCGCGTTAGATTATAGCGAAGGGTAAATTCCTCGCGCAGATAGAACGGCATTATTTCCTTGAAATAATCTCCAAGCAGTTTACGGCCCATCACTGCACCGCTGCCTTCGTCACCCAGTATAAATCCCAGTGGTGAAACACCTCCGGTAATGTTTTCGCCGTCATAAAGGCATACATTCGAGCCGGTACCCAGTATACAGGCGATACCGGATTGGTTGCCAAACAAAGCACGTGCTGATCCCAATACATCGCCGTAGGTCTCGATTGCGGCATCTGCATATATTCTAACAAGCGCTCTCCGGATAATATCTCCTTTTTCGTCATTTACAATACCGGCTCCATAAAAATAGATTTCCCGGATACCCTTACCGGTTTCAGTCAGAAGAGATTGCGCTAATTCCTGATAGATGTCTTCCTCCGAACGGAAGAAGGGGTTGATTCCTTCGGTTTTAATATCTTTAACTTCACCTGAATGAGCGATCAGTTTCCACGCTGTTTTGGTTGATCCACTGTCGGCAATGAGTATCATGAATCGCTTGGGTTTTTTGGGAAATCAATTCCCGTTTGATGATGTAAATATAAATAAATTCAACAGGTAATAAATTTATCCTGAAATATCAATTAAAGCTGTTGGAACAGATTTGCAATCTTCTCCATTTTATAAGTGAATTGCAATTCTAACACACTCACATCATAATATATAATTTACTACCTTTACTGTTACGGGAATCCGAATCAAAATATCATCAGGTTATGTTGGTGTAAGAATTATGACAGATCCTTGATATGCGGTTAAGAGGATCGATTAATAAATGATTGACCTTAAAAAGCAGAAAGCATGAACAACAGCGAAATACTCATCTACCAAAACCCTGATGGGAAGATCAAAATCGATGTTCGCCTGGAGGAAGAAACCGTTTGGCTGAGTCAGGAACAAATGGCTACATTGTTTGGTAAAGGTAGAAGCACCATCGCCGAACACATCGCCAATGTTTTCGAAGAGGGAGAATTAGAGCAAAACCGAACTTGTCGGAAATTCCGACAGGTTCGTCAGGAGGGTATCAGAGAAGTAGAGCGGGAAATTGACCACTACAATCTGGATGTCATCATTTCAGTAGGTTACCGGGTCAAATCGCCTCAGGGCACACAATTCCGTATTTGGGCTACGCAAAGGATCAAAGAATACATTGTCAAAGGATTTGCATTGAACGATGACCGTTTTAAAACGGGTCAGTCCATGAATTATTTCAATGAACTTCAGGAACGAATCCGGGAAATTCGTCTTTCGGAACGGTTCTTCTATCAGAAGATCAAAGACATTTACACGACCAGTATTGATTATAACCCCCACGACGAACGAAGCATTGAGTTTTTCAAGATAGTGCAAAATAAACTTCTTTGGGCCATCAGTCAGCAAACAGCTGCCGAACTGATTTATCGAAGGGTTGATGCACGTTTGCCATTGATGGGTATGCAATCGCTGGATAAAAAGAACAGCCTGGAAATCAGGAAAACAGATGTTAGTATTGCAAAGAATTACCTAAACGAGGATGAAATAAAACTGCTGGGTTTACTGGTAGAACAATACCTGGTATTTGCCGAAACCATGGCGCAGCAACGGACACCGATGTACATGGCCGATTGGATACAACGACTGGATGCCATTTTGCAAATGAACGGCAGGGAGTTGCTCACTCATGCAGGAAAAATAAGCCATCAGAGCGCATTGGCAAAATCGGGTGAGGAGTATGAAAAATACAAGAATGCTCAAAATGAAAGTGAAAAAGAGCAAAGTCTCCGGGAGATAGAAGAGGATATCAGAAAACTAAAAAAGCCTAAGGGATAATTCGTCGACAGTTTTCATTTTTTTCATCCCAATAGAATCCCCTCTCTTAGTGTTTTTATCAATACTATTTATACCTTTAAGAGAGCATATTTTACGGGCTAATTTTTAGAGACAATCCTGACAAAATCTATTAGATCATGAAACTGTTCTATCTGCTTCTTATAAGTTGCCTGATTACCGTTCCTGTCAGAGCATTGGATGTGATACGGATCAATCAACTTGGGTATTTGCCCCGTTCGGTAAAAGTTGCCGTATATTTTTCAGATCAAAAAGCAGTTATCACTTCGTTCCAATTAATTGAAGCTATTTCCGGGAAAGTGGTTTTTAAGGGTAAACCTGAACCGGCAGATCCATCGGTTTGGGGACAGCAAAGCGCTTATCGGATGAATTTTTCTTCCTTTCAGCGAAATGGTGGATACTTTCTGAAAGTTGGTAAGGTGGTTTCTCCTTCCTTCAGGATTTCGAATGCTGTTTATAAAGGTACCGCTGATTTCATTTTAAACTATATGCGTCAGCAACGTTGCGGTTTTAATCCATACTTGAACGACTCCTGTCATACGCATGACGGCATTATTGTGGATCATCCCACACGGACAGGCCAGCGGATTAACGTGGTTGGAGGCTGGCACGATGCTTCGGATTATCTGCAGTATACCACTACTTCGGCCAATGCAGTTTACCAGTTGTTGTTTGCGTATCAGCAAAATCCTTCAGTTTACGGTGATCAGTTTAATGCCTCTGGAAGGCCCGGTGCCAATGGTATTCCTGATATTCTTGATGAAGCAAGATGGGGACTGGAATGGCTGTTGAAAATGAATCCGGCTAAGAATGAAATGTATAACCAGGTTGCCGACGATCGTGATCATATGGGCTTTCGTCTGCCGACTGCTGATACGCTTGGGGGATACGGACTCGGCAAATACCGGCCGGTTTATTTTGTGACCGGTAAACCGCAGGGATTGGGCAAATATAAGAACCGCACTACCGGGGTTTCATCGACAGCTGCAAAATTCTCCTCCTCGTTTGCACTGGGAGCGTCAGTATTCAAAAATATCGATCCAAAATTAGCAGTACAATTGCTGTCTAAATCATTAGATGCATGGGATTTTGCCAAATCAGACCTGGGTAATTGCCAGACTGCCTGTATGGTTTCACCTTATTTCTACGAAGAGGATAATTACGTGGACGATATGGAATTGGCAGCTGTTACACTTAGTCCGATGGACCAGCAGATTTATTTTCAGATGGAAGCCAGATACTGGGGTGAACTGGAGCCGGTTACCCCATGGATAGAATTGAATCGCGCACGACATTACCAGTATTACCCGTTTGTGAACCTGGGTCATGCATTGCTGGCCAAATCTTCTGATCCATTGGTTTCTGCTCAATTTTCAGCAATGATGAAACAAGGGTTGGAGCAGTTGAAAAAGTATGCGGGCAATGATCCATTCAGGATTGGAGTTCCGTTTATATGGTGCTCGAATAACCTGGTGGTGGCTGCAGTAACTCAGGCAAGGCTTTATCGTAAAATTACCGGTGACAACAATTATGAAGAGATGGAAGCAGCACTGACCGACTGGCTGTTTGGATGCAATCCATGGGGTACCTCAATGATCTGTGGACTTCCGGCTGATGGAGATTATCCTGAAACTCCTCATTCATCATTTACCTACATTCTAAAGAAAACCACCACCGGAGGATTGGTTGATGGCCCGGTTTATGCAAGCATATACAAGGGCTTGCTTGGAATCCAATTGATGAAAGCCGATCCGTATGCTGCTTTTCAAAATGGGAAAGCGGTTTATCACGACGACATGGGAGACTACTCTACGAATGAACCGACCATGGATGGTACGGCCAGTCTGAGTTACCTGCTTTCGTCGCTGGAAGCTGATGGTCATGATCAATAGTGGTCTGTTTAAATCATTCCAAAGAGATGTCACAATGACACCAGGATACGAAGATACACAACAATATAATCGATAAATAAAAACCTATGAAGTTGATCAAATTCGGATATTGTAAAGTGACATTTCAAACGATTAAAGCGAGATTAGGGTCTTGTGTTATCATGGGTTTGATGCTTCTGATTTTGTTTTCTTGTCGGCCGGTAAAGAAGAATGTTCCAAAACTAAAGAGAGCTGAGGATCTGATTACTTCCGGAGAATTTAATAAGCTAAAAGCATTTACCGATTCTGTTTTGAAAACAGGAAATCTGACAGGTTCCGATATCGAATTTATCTGCAGGAAGGCAGCCATGCTTGGA
>Ga0118677_10005156_pt1 | contig 23093 bp, 20 predicted proteins | sample AliMusrvi5mmetaG_FD_86154 | JGI IMG/M metagenome (GOLD analysis project Ga0118677, IMG submission 86154)
AGGCACCCCAGAGCTGACAGCGCCCATCCGGCGGCATTGAGATAGACGCAGAGAAGAATCCAGACTTTTGCCCATTGAGTCGTATTGGGAAGTTTCATGCTTTTGTATGGCGGCTTTGCAACCCAATGGCGGTGAAGGAATCGAAACTACAGGAAATTGTATTTTATAATGCACCAAAGCGCCCGGAATCCATCACGCCAGTTGATTTTTTTCCCCTCGGCATAGGTTCGCCCGTTGTAGGAAATGGGCACTTCGTAGATTCGCGCCTTGAGCCTGGCAGTCTTGGCTGTGATCTCGGGTTCGAAACCGAAACGGTTCTCCTCGATCGTGATGCTTTGGATGATCTCCCGGCGGAAAACTTTGTAGCAGGTCTCCATATCCGTGAGATTCAAGTCGGTCGCCACGTTGGAGAGGATGGTGAGAAACTTGTTGCCGAGAGAATGCCAGTAATAAAGAACCCGATGAGCGCCTGCCCCGGCGAAGCGTGATCCGAACACCACATCCCCTTTGTTGCTGAGGATTGGAGCGATGAGTACCTCGTATTCCTCGGGGTCATATTCAAGATCGGCATCTTGGATGAGCACAATCGGCGCAGAGGCTTTGGCGATGCCGGTTCGCAACGCTGCTCCCTTGCCTTGGTTGACCGCGTGACGGAAGACTTTGATGCGCGAATCATTTGCAGCGAGGTCTTCCAGCACTTTCCAGCAACCATCGGAGGAGCAATCGTCCACCACCACCAGTTCGCTCACGCAGGGTTGCTCCAGAACCACGCCGATCACATTGGCAACCGTTGCGGCTTCGTTATAGACCGGCATAATGACCGAGACGCAAGGTGCTGTGGATGGATGGGAACTCATGGGAAACGGAGTGGATGAACTTCGGATAAGGGAAAACGCAAAAAATAGCTTATATTTTCACTTAAAAGCAATCCCAGTATGAGAGGAATAGCGTATAAGAACCGGGCTTCAAGGCGAATCGCCATCGGTCTGCGGTCGTTGCGCGCGGAAGATGGACAATGGACAAAATTGATAAAACCACCTACCCCTATGTTTGATGCCTTTGGCTTAACTCTCTCTGGGATGCAGGAATGGGAATCCTTCCTGTGATTTTCACCTCCGCAAATTTCATATATATTTCCTCTTTAAATTCCTTTTTGCATGGATCTCAACCCGATTGAAAAACCCGCCACCAACCTGCGTGATCTGACGAGCTCTGCCTCTTGGTTTTGGGGGATGTTGATTGTGACCTCCTTGTGGCGCGTGATTGCCGCCATCCGGCTCGATATTTGCCTCGATGAGGGCTATTACCATTATTGGTCGCTTTTCCCTCAGCTTAGTTATTTCGACCACCCGCCATTCACGGCATGGTCCATGTCTCTGATAGGGCATTTGTTTGGCAACAGCATTTGGACGGTGCGTTTCTGGCCAGTGGTGACGGCAGTTGCCTTTGCTCTCACCGGGCGATCGCTGGCGGCCCGCGTGTTTGAAAGTCCTGAAGTCGGTAACCGCGCCGGTTTTCTGCTTTTGCTGACGCCTGTCTTCGTCGGCAACGGCCTTTTAATGACGCCGGACACGTTCATGGCTCTTTTTTGGGCATTGGCGTTGTATTGCACTTGGCGCGCGGTGACTCCGGGTGGTTCGTTCGCTTGGTGGTTTGCAACCGGTCTATGGGTTGGACTCGGGTTGCTTGCAAAGTACAACATGATCCTTTTTTTCCTCGGCTTGGGGCTTTTTTGGCTGCTCGCGCCGGGGCGGCGTCTCTCTATTTTCTTGGGCGCATTGATCTCCGGAGTGCTTGCCCTGCTGATTTTCACCCCGGTTCTCTTTTGGAATTCCCAACATGACTGGATTTCCTTTCGATTTCAACTGAGCCATGGATTCTCTGGCAATGCCCAATCTGCCGCGAACAATATCGCTTATTACATTGGAGGATTGCTGCTCCTTGCCACCCCATTGCTAGGGGGGCTTTGCTTTTGGAGTTGTGGGAAAGGCATCCGCTCCACACAACAGGGGAAACGTTTTCTTGCCGCATTTTTTTGGATGGTCATTCTTTTTTTTGGCTACTCCTCGATCAAGGCTTCTGGACAGATGAACTGGGCTATGCTGGCCTTCTTTTCCGGCGTTATTTTGGTTGCGGAGGATTGGCCCAACTACCCCCGTGGTTGGCGTTGCGCCACACTGAGCCTGCTGATAGGAGGCGACTTGCTGCTCATGGTCTATTTGCCCTTGCCGACGCGTCTTCCTCCGATAGCGAAGCGGTTCGACTTCGATGCACGCCGGAGGCATGAGTTCTTCGGCGCGCAGAGCATTGCGCAGGCAGTTCAATCAAAATTCAGAGAGTATGGGGCTGATTTCCTCTGCATACCCTCTCATCAGCTTTTCGGGCGCTTGTCATTTTATACGCCGGAATTGCGCGGGGTTTTGTGGGAACCGACGGATGGCCGCTACCGTTATCCGTGGATCGACGACAAACAATGGGCTGGAAAAACAGCACTGTGGGTCTCTCAAAAACAACAAAAAGGCATCAATAAATACTTCCGAGAGGTGATGGATTTGGGAGCGGTGGAAGTGACATTCAACGGAGAAGATCAGGGGAAGCTCTATTTTTATGAGGGCAGGGGTTACCAGCCTGATGAGGTGCCAACAAGCCCAGCCTCGCTCATTCCCATAGCGAATAAAAACCGGTAAAAGAGAAAATCTGGAAACTACGAAGCCGGGGAAATTAGGGATGCAAGTGTCGGATTTTGGTGATATACTACCGTCAGTTTTATAGCTTTTCACCATGGCGTTCCTGCCAAATCGCGCATTGCATGGTTTTTCCTTCACAATCTTCTAAAAACCGCAAAACAGCGGTGAAATGTCTGTTAGCCCTCTTGCTGGTGCTCCTTTGTCTGGCTTCCTTTCTTGCTGACAACGCCATTGCTGCGGACTTTAAACTGTTACACTCTTGGTTTCTGGATGATCTCGCCGCTGTTTTGAATCGCATCGGCGATTGGCCAATTCATACGATGCTGGGATTGAGTGTCGCAGGAGTCGCTTGGTGTGTTCATCGCAAAAAGCTGACCCGGCTTTTGCTTACCATGGTGCTAGCGTCCACTCTGGCTGGGATTACCGTCAATGTCGTCCGCTTTTCCGCCGGACGCCCCAGGCCATCTACCCAAGTTCAAGATGGCTTCTACGGCTGGCAAAAGGATGGTAAATGGATTATCGGGCAGCAAAAATATCAATCTTTCCCTTCGGCCCATACCGCCACTGCTGTCGCCTTTGGAGGGGTCGCTCTTTTCGCCGGGCTCCGTTACGGTTGGTTGATCGCCCTTTTCGGCCCGCTGGTGGGTTGTGCGCGCATCTATAGCGGGGCGCACCATTTTTCAGATGTGGTCGTGGCGACTTTGATCGGGTTGCTGTTTTCGCGCTGGGCGTGGAAATTTGCTGAACGGAGATGGCGACTTAAAGGGGATGCCGGTTTTCAGCCGGGCTTGGCGGCGGATCGTAGCGCTCGCGTCTTGATCTAGGGACTTCGAATACCCCTCGCACGAAGGCGATTTTTCACTTAATATTGCATTCAAGCAAATTAACGGGATAAATACCCTCGTTGCTTTGGATGAAAATATCCATCATTACCCCTAGTTACAGACAGCTGCGTTGGCTGAAGCTTTGCTTGGCCTCGGTGGCCGATCAGAAAGGGGTCAGCTTTGAGCATATAATCCAAGATGCGCAGACTGGGAAAGAGTTGGTGGATTGGGTTAAAGCTCACAGCGATGCCAGGCTTTTTGTGGAAAGCGACACTGGCATGTATGATGCGATCAACCGCGGGTTTCTCAAGGTGACCGGCGATATTGTGGCATGGCTTAATTGCGACGAGCAATATTTGCCGGGGGCGCTGGCCAAAGTGGCTGCTTTTTTTGAAAAACACCCTGAGGTGGATGTGCTTTTTGGAGATGCGGTATTATTGAGCGAAAAGGGGGATTTGCTTTCCTACAGACGGATGATTTCGCCCTCCCTGTTGCATATTCAGCTTTCCCATCTTAATACCCTTTCCTGTTCTACGTTCGTACGGCGTTCGGTGATTGATCGGGGGTTGTTTTTAAATTCGGAATGGAAAACCATCGCCGATGCTGTTTGGGTGGCGGACTTGATCAAAGCCAAATTGCGGATGGCCGTGTTGCACGAACCGCTCGCTGCATTCACCATGACCGAGGAGAATCTGGGGCAGAGCAGCCTCTCTTTCCAGGAAGGGGAACGTTGGAAAAAGCAGATATCACCCCCTTGGAAGCGCATGATGATTGGGCCGGTTGTTTTATGGCATCGCATTCGCAAGTTTTTCCAAGGCGCATACGAGCTAAGGCGTTTCACCACGGAGATTTATACAGAATCCTCTGTTTCAGTGCGCACTTCGATAACGGCCCGAAAGCTGTCGTTTGCTTGGAAGCGCTCGCAGAAAGAAGGCGGATCGAAACGGTGGCGGAACAGAATTTTTGAATCGTTTGTGGATGTTTTTAAGACAGGAAAACTCAACAAAAATGGTGCTACAAAAGCGCTGCCTTTTAGTTATTACCAGCCCAGGCGTTGGCCTCTGATCTACATCCTGCTGTTGCCCGTTTTGTTCGCCGTAGTAGTCCTCTATTTTGAGCAAGAAACGCCCGATATTATTGTGGCCCCCATGCTCTCGACCACTTTCTTGTTGCTGCTGTCCTTTTATTTAGAGCCCCTGTATCTGCTTCCTTTTGTCGTCGCTTTTATTGGGGTCATTTATTGTTCACTACGTTTCATGCAGCCTTTTGATGTGGAAAGGGCTACGGATTGGATTCGCCTTAGTTTGCGATTAACCGGGTTCTGTTTCGCATCTGCCCTTGCAGTGCTTTTCAGCAAATATCGTTGCAAGGCCAAGATACAGCAGGATCAGATGGTGGAGATCATCATCTCTATGCCGATTCCTGTGGTGATCTCGGATGCCATTGGGATGGTGATTTTTGCCAATGACGAGATGGCCGATTTTATGGGGGTTCCTCGGGAACAAATAGAGGGAATGAGCTATCTCAGGTTGTTCATGGCACACATGGATGAGGGAACGGTGATGCGCGATTACATCAAATTTTTCCAAACCGCTCCCGAAACCAATGAGGATTCCATTGCTCAAAACCAAGGCTTGCGCTTAACGATGGCTGATGGGATGTCGCGTGAGGTGGCGGCCCGATTTATTTGCCTCGGCCAAGGTAAAGCACGTCATATGGTGACGGTGCTCAAGCTCTAGGTGGGCTATTTCTTCAAAGTGCGGTTCAGGATTTTCTCAACCACTTCAGGAACGGCCAGGACATCGAAAAGCCACTCGTAGAAGGTGCGTTGTTTTTCGAGGAGGCCGTAACCCAAACGGCGGATCAGTGAGGGCTCATTTCCCAGGTAGAATGGAATTTTCCCTTGCTTGTTTTTCTTGTATCCTTCCCATTCGATGGACTTGCGGACTTCGGCAGCGGTCAACTCTCGCTCTTCGGTAAGATAAGGAGCGGCGACTTTCCAAAGTGCGAGGGCGGTGTCGGTGCGCAACAGCGTCATGGTTAGCCCCGGATTGCTGGAATTGATTGAGATGAGGTTCCACGGATCGGCCAGAAGAATGTCGCTGCCCCAGCCAAAGGCGTTCGGGCAAAATCGGCATCCTGGCACCCGCCAAAGCTGCATGGCAAATGGGCGAAAGAAGTTTTTATAGGATCCTTGTCCAGAGGTGATTTGCCCCGGCCAACCATTGCCCCGATACCGGATGGGTGTCTCATCTCGGGGGGATTGCTTCATCATGCGCCGCGACCAACGCACATAGGCGCGCGTTTTTTGTTGTTTGCAGATGATAGCGACTTTGATGAGTTCCACCCCGCTGCCTTTGTAAAGGCGCTCAGCGGCTTGAATCTGGCAGTTGGTGCCGATGTAGAGTAGCCGGGAAAGCGGCTTGCCGTTGATTTCCTTGCGCAAATTTTCATTAACCGGCAATGCGCAATAAACGGAGTTGGAAATCCGATCCAGATCAGCGGAGGATGTTAGAAAGGCTCCCTCGGCATAGGGAGGATCGTTTTTTTGAACGACGCAGTAAACCGCATCAACCCATCCGGTTTCCAGCGCAGCCCGAGCCAGGGTGCGCGCCACTCCGCCGGAAGTGGATTTGTAACGTAGGTCGGCATCGGTGGCATGGGCGAGAAAGGCTCGCCGAAGAGTGATGAAATCGCTCTCCTCCATGCGGTGTTCTGGCAGGTCGGAGGCCGGGCAGACACGCACGCATTTTTGACAGCCGACGCAGGCCTCGTGGTTTACGACGATACCAAATACGTCTTCACCCTCTTCAAGGCGAAGCGCGCCCGATTTGCATACAGCCAGACAGGTGCCGCAACGCGTGCAGCGCGAGGAATCGTAAACGATCCGGTTACCTTGCTTTAGAAGCATGTTGAGTGAGAGAAAGCTGCGTATTGGCGAGCGTTACACCAAGTTGTGCAGGAGATCGATATTTGCATTTAACAAAGCCCGCTTGGCTTCTATACGGTCTTGGAGTTGTTGGCGGATTTCCGGGCGCAAACTCCATATTTTAGCAAAGACTGTCTTCATCCACGCAGCGTTAAAATACTCGATGTCGATGGAGTAATCCTGCAACCCGAGAGCGGCCATGTATTCGCGGAGTTTGTAGAGGTAGTTGACGGAGAGGGTGGGCACGCCGGCGCTAGTGGAAAATATGCAGGCATGCATGCGGGTGGTGATGTTGACCTCCGAACAGGCGAGGGCGCCTTTGAGTTCGGAGGGAGCCAGGAAACGCTCCATTTTAATGACGCGCTCTTTGAGTGAGGCTGCGGTGTAAATGTCACAGACAGCCTCCCTATCCTCTGTCGTGCAGCCGTGAATGGCGTAATTGGTGGGGTAGAGAACGACTTTGACACCGTAGGTGGAGATGAGGTGATCAACCACCTTTGCCATCTCCACTACGTAGGAAGCGTAGTTGCTATAGGCTGAAACATTGCCCTGAATGTAACGCCAGCGCATGACGGAAATGCCCACCAATTTGTCTTCCGGGCTGCAACCAATGAGCGCTAGCGCTTCCTGGCGACCAATGGATTTCTGGATGATGGCGACATCGGGGCAGGCGATGATTTTTTCGGGAGTCAACCCGTCCGCCTCATGAGCCAGTTTGAAAGAGAGCTTATCGCGCGTGAAGATAAGGTCCACATCCCGCAGCCAACGGTTGACGAGTGATCGGGTGCCAAAACCATACGGCCCCAGAGTGCAGGGAAACAGGATCACCTTTTTGCCCAAGAGGTGGGCAATATGAAAACTGAAAAGTGTGTAGAGCGCGTCAATGTGGAACGATTCTTTAATACGCTCGGCATGAACGCTGACCACCCAATCGGCCCAGAGATAGTGACGTATTTTTTGGGAAAAAAAGCGGATTTTTTTGAATCCTTTGCGTGTTTGCAACCGGATAACTGCCATCCAAAACAGGGTTTTGAAAGCCCATCTAATTTTGTAGAAAATCGTTTTTTTGTAAGGGTATTCAAACAGATCAAATTCGCTTTCAACCTGGTAGCGTTCCTTAAAAGCTTGAGGATAAATGGCGATCACTCGTATTTGAGCTTCCGGGAAACGTTCACGAAGTAAAGTGAGGGAGTTTTCAACCAAGGCTCCCGAGCCGATATTTGCATCGGTATGCCCTTCGGTGATGAGGATTCTCAGCGGGTTCTTCGCCTTTTTTGGAGTCGCAAGGGAAAGAGCATCTTGCGCAGTTGCCAAGTGGGTTGCCGGGAACAAACGCCGGATCGCTTTCTTGATTATAGAGAACGCACCCGGAGAAGATGACTTGAGATGTTTGCCCCAGTGGAATGTCGGGTTCTTGATGAAAAATGACCGGCGTTGTAGCAGGTCTTTTGGGGTGTAGAGATCGTAACTGGTCGGAGGTGCGACATGCCAATCTTTGACCAATCGGCGCAGTGCGTTCCATTTTTCGAAGATATATATTCCGTAGATTTTTCCGCCCAAATAGCGGTCGGCATAGCGTTGTTGCTCATCAAGCGCAGCCGGACTCCAGCCTAGATTGGCACCCGTCTCCATAAAGGTGGAGACCAAACGGTTGAGGTGGCCTATGACGACGCCAGATGTGATCAACCGAAGATACCAAATCTTATCGGCGATCATACGCCAGCCGATTTCAAAGCATATCCCCCTCTTTTGATAGACCGAGGCGCGTTGAAAGGTCGCTGCCGTCATCCCGCCGCAGGTGAAGCGAAAGACCAGGGCCGAGGGGTTGAGACTGTGGCGATGGCATATGTAATGCCCCTTTGTATCGATCACGATCATGCCAGCTAAGAGGACTTCCCATGCTGGATTTTTGGTAAAACCCTCCACAACGGTCTGGATTGCCCCAGATAGATATTGTTCATCGCAATTGAGATGGCCAAGAAAATCAAAGCTTTCGGGCGCTTTGCTCCACCCCTTGTTGATGGCTTCATACATTCCCCTGTCGGGAGCAGATTCAAAGGAAAACGTGTAACCTGGCCGGGGTTCGCGGGTGCATTGTTCGGCGTATGCTTCCAGCCATTCGCGGGTGCCATCGTCGGATCCGCCGTCCTGTACGTGGTGGTGAACTTCGATGTCGTCGCGCGCTTGATCCGCAACGGAGGCAACCGCACATGGCAGCCATGGAAGGCTTCTAAAGCTGGGAGTTGAAATCCAAACGCGGTATTTTGGCATCGGTTCTGCTTCTACTTAATCGGAATTGTGTAATGAGAAACTAATCAAGGCTTGCCGTTTGTGAAATGCGAAAAAATCCGACATTTGGAGGCTTCTCTCCCGACAACTGTATGGATGGGGCCTTGGTTCATTTCTTTTGCTCGTCCTCCGTGAGTACTTGCGCGATTTGGAGAATGTAGCTTTGCAGGCTGAAATGGGTTAAAAAATGGATGCGCAATTCTTGAGCCAGATCCAAGCCCGCTAGGCGCTTAAAGGCATCTGCGATCTGCATGGGGGCTTGCGGATCTACGAAACCGGGATAATCGAGGGGCAGGATTTCGGGAATGGCGCGCCAGCGGGTTGCCACGGTGGGAATTCCATAGGCGAGGGCTTCCACGATGTTCAGTCCGAAACTTTCTGCCGAGTAATAGGTTGGAAAACAGAGGCAATCGCTCTCTTGGAAAAGCGCCTTCTTGCGTTCTCCCGATACAAATCCCACAAAAGTCACTGCCCCCACCAGATATGGTTGTGCGATGCGCTCGCGGAATTCGCGTTCCTCGCGCTCCTCCATGAAGGCTCCGGCTACGGTGAGGTGGATGCGCAATGCTGTTTGCCTTTGGTTAAAGAGCGCCACTCCCTCCGAGGAATCGAAGAGTCCTTTCTCACGAATGCAATGAGCCAGGAAGAGAACGCGCCATACCAATGGTACTACAGCTGGTTCGGGGGTTTGCAACCGCCGGGCGCGCTCTTGGCGCAGGCAGAGCAGTTCCGAGGTAAAATTGGGGCACGGGTCAGGGATGCCGTTGGGAACGATGACCGCTTTTTCTGAGCGTATCCATTGCGCATCCTGCAAACCGACACGGGAGAGCACTACGGAAAGATTAGGTCGCCCAAGCAAGGCCTGTGTGATCGCCCGTTCCATGCGGGTGCCGCTGCGCTCCAACCAATCTCCCAGGCCCGAGGAGTGCCAATGCAGAATGAGGCGGGGAAAAAAGGGGCGGCAAAGTGCCATTACCACCCAATCCCGGTAGAGGGCACTCCGCTTGCCGGGAGCTGGGACGTAATAGAAGGTGCGGACGCCATGGCGCACCCGACACCAGATGGCCTCCAGGCAATAGCGGAGCAGGAGGAAAAACTTGCCGCATCGCATGGAGCCGATGTCTTCCATTGTGCCCGAAACACGGCAGTTAACGTGAAAACACTCGATAGAACCCGCCTTCAATGCAGAAGGAATCCGGGCATTGCCCCCGAGGCCCTCCAACATCAATTGCACCATATAGCTTTGGCCGTGATGTGGCGGAGGGGTATGGGCAAAAACCAGAAGTTTCATACGGGACGGGCAAGCGCGATGAGTGAACAAAGCTACGGCAACTCCTCTCCCTGTGCCAGCCGGAAACATTTTCCCACGAGGGAAATGAGATCAGGACATCTCATTGTGCCGATTTTTTGCTTGGTTTCGGGGAAGCCGGGCGATAACAGTCAGTTTCACGATGAAATCGTTCGCCCCACCGTTGGCCGTCCCATTTGATACGACCGGACGAAAGGCATCCAGCGTTTTCTCCAAAACCACGCCATCACATTAAAACCATGAAAATTGCATTTACCGCCAGTTTCGCGCTGGCGCTCGCGGGGGTCATCCTCCTCCAACCTGGCTGTAAAGCGGAGCAGAAAGCTGCCGACCAGAAGGCCCAGAAGCCTCAGGAGACAAAAGACAAGGTCAGCTACTCCATCGGGGCTGACATTGGTAACAACCTCAAGAAGGCCGAACTGGACATCAATCCGGCATTCCTCAGCCAAGGGATCAAAGACGCCTTCGCTGGCAAGACCGTCATGAGTGACGACGAAATGAAAGCCACTCTTCAGGCATTCCAGATGGAAATGCAGACCAAAATGCAGGCTAAACAGAAGGCGACGGCGGAGAAGAACAAAGCCGAATCCGATAAATTCCTTGAGGAGAACAAGAAAAAGGAAGGCGTCACAACGACGGCCAGCGGTCTCCAATACAAAGTTGTCAAAGCAGGCGACGGCCCCAAGCCCAAGACTACCGACACCGTTTCTGTCAGCTACCGAGGCACCCTGATCAACGGCACGGAGTTCGACAAGAGCAAGGAGCCGGTTTCCTTCCCGTTGGAAGGCGTGATCCCCGGCTGGGTTGAGGCGCTCCAGCTGATGCCTGTCGGTTCCAAGTGGCAGATTGTCATCCCGCCAAGTCTCGCCTATGGCGAAAGCGCTCCGCCCATGATTGGGCCAAACCAAGCGCTCGTGTTCGACGTCGAACTTCTCGAAATCAAGAAGGTCGAGCCGAAAGCTACGGAACCCGCGCCCGCTGCTCCTGCGACACCTGCCGCCGCGAAATAAGCGCATCCTTTTGATTAAATAAACTGCGTTGCAGCCGGGGCTTTTGCCCCGGCTGCTTCGTTTTTGACACAATCCCATCGTGCGCGGCGCACACAATCCGCCAGGACAAAGCGGGTGGCTGCGCAGGTGGATCGCGACCTCCGGGCGCGATTTCGGGACGGCGCTTTGAATCGAGACATGGCAGGCGCACTCCCATCGCGCCCGGAGGTCGCGATCCACCCCAAGCAAAGCTTGTGCTCCTTTTAATCACGCCCCGCGATTCCGGGGGCGCTTTGGGAGTAGCCGCTTCGCGTTTCCTGGGTTATATTCTCCTCAATCAATGTTTGAAATTAAAGAGAGGGACAAAATGGTGGAGCGGGCGCTGCTGGTGGGCGCTTATATCGACCCCGCCGGTAAAGACGAGGCACTCAGCTTGCTCGAAGAGCTGGAAGAATTGGTGAACACGCTCGGCATCCCCGTGGTGGAGCGCCGGTTGGTTCACTACCGTGAGGCGCATGCCCGTTTTTTGATCGGTTCAGGCAAGGCGCAGGAACTGGCTGATCTCATCAAGGAACACGCGTGCGATGTTCTGGTTTTCGATAACGTCCTGACCCCCGCCCAGCAACGCAATTTCGAGGAATTGACCGGCGTGACCGTCGCCGACCGCCAGGAGATCATTCTCGATATCTTCGGCAAGCGGGCGCGGACCCGCGAGGCGCGCCTTCAGGTGGACGTTGCCCGGATGGAATACTCGCTGCCCCGGCTCACCCGTGCGTGGAGTCATTTGGGTCAGCAAGGAGGTGGTATCGGCGGCAAGGGCGAAGGGGAAAGCCAGCTCGAACAGGATCGACGCAAAATCCGCGGACAGATCGACCGGCTCAAACGCGAGCTTGTTGAAGTGCGCCGCGCGCGTGCCACCCAGCGCAAAGATCGCAAACGCGCCCCCGTTCCCAACGCCGCCATCGTCGGCTACACCAACGTTGGCAAATCGTCGCTTCTGCGGTGCCTCACCGGCGCAGATGTGCTGGTGGAAAATAAACTCTTCGCCACGCTCGACACCACCACCCGCAAAATTGCCCTGCCCAACAAACAGCCGCTGCTGCTCACCGACACCGTTGGCTTCGTGCGCCGACTGCCCCACGAATTGGTCGAGTCCTTCAACGCCACGCTTGAAGAAGCCGCGATTGCCGACTTCATCATCCATGTCCTGGATGCCTCGCAACCTCGCGTGCTGGAGTTTTACGATACTACGCTAAAGGTCCTCACCGATCTCGGTGCGGATACCAAGCACATGCTCGTGGTCTTCAACAAAACCGACAAAGTGCAGGATCCTGCCGTGCTCGCCGGTTTGCGGCGGCATTTCCCGGATTCAGTGTTTATTTCCGTCCACACCGGTCAGGGGATTGAGGAATTGATCGTGCGGATTGCCGATTTTGTTAGCAACGGCACGCTGACTGTGGAGTTGCTTCTTCCCGCCGCCCGCGCTGATCTCCTGGCGCGTATCCATAGGGAGGGGACTGTTCTCAGCCTCGACTATGAGGGGGATATGGCCCGAGTCGTTGCCACTGTCCCCAAGCGGGCGATGGAAACTCTCTCGCCATTTGTCACAGAACCGTCGGTGGTGGTTGAATAAGCCTAAACTTGAAAAATGGATCAGGCGCGAAAAGGCGCAAAGAGAGGAGGGGAGCGCGATCTCCTTCTCCGCTCTGGGTTGACATACACAACCCCAACAGGTAAGGCAAAACACGGTGATGCCAACTTTCAATCCACGACTTGCTGCCTCTCGGCATTCCCACGTTCTATGATTGAATCGGCTCAAGAGTTCATCAGACTTCGGAACAGTGAGTGTCCTGACGAGTATCATCGCGCCGCCCATGACGCAGCCTCCGATACCGTCTGGCGGGAAGTGGTTGCGAACTATCCCGACATGCGCCCGTGGGTTGCACACAACAAGACAGTTCCGATTGCAATCCTTGAGTTGCTCTATACCGATTCTTCAGCTGCTGTTCGTTGTGCCGTGGCACGGAAGCGCAAGCTGCCGGAGCGATTGCAGCAGATACTCGCAGCCGACGCCGATGCTTCGGTTAGACATGCTCTCGCTTGCAATAAGAAGGCTTCTCGTGCAGTCCTTCAGAAACTTGCAAGCGATAGCGAGTCCTTTGTCCAAGAGGCCGCTATTCAGCGTTTGGAATGACCGCAACGCGCTCGAGTTCCGGATTGCATTCCTTCACTTACTGGAGTCCATTCCCCATTCCATGATCGAACTCTCCTTCCCGGAAACCCGCGTCCTCGGCTGCCTGCTCGAAAAAGAGGCCACCACGCCGGAAAATTACCCGTTGAGCCTCCACAGCGTCCTCACTGCCTGCAACCAGACGACCAATCGCGAGCCGGTTGTGGCATTTGATGAACGGACCGTCCAGGAAGCGCTCGATGCCTTGCGCGAAAAGCAGCTCGCCACAGTGATCTTTGGGGCGGGATCGCGGGTGCAAAAATACCGGCACAATTTACTCGATAATTACGAATTGAACCGCCAGGAAACCGCCCTGCTCTGCGTCCTTCTGCTGCGCGGTCCGCAGACGCCGGGAGAATTACGCCAACGGGCGGAACGCATGGCCGGGTTTGCCGGATTGCCCGAGGTGGAAGCAGCTTTGGAGGGATTGACCCAGGGAGATGCGCCAATCGTCCGAGCCATCCCCGCCGGACTGGGTCGCAAAGAAAAACGGTATGTCCACCTGCTTTCAGGCGAACCAAAGGAAGCTGATATCACATCGGGTTCCGCCGCTCCGGTGTCCTACACGCCCGCGCCCTCCGCGAACGAAGCGAAAATAGAAGCCCTGCAAAGCGACCTCGCTGCACTCCGGTCGGAATTGCAGCAACTGCGCGAGGAGTTCGCGACATTTCGCAAGCAGTTTGAGTAGAAGTCCGGCATAACGAAATGCGGTTGCGTAAAAGCAAGCGTCACAGGTAATATTTCAACTTCGGCACAGGACTTATTATGAAAAAGAGACTCTCTCGCATTTCTCCCCTTCCACTTGGCGTTGTTCTCGCTGTTTTCCATGGCTTGCTGTCATTGGTTGTCATTCTCCCTATAGGCTCCTTATCCCTCGTGTTCTGGGGATTGCGCGGTGCAGTTAGTGGCCCAACATTCCATCAAGCTCCAGCCTCTTCTTCCGCCTTGGTGGGTGGTATTCTCGGCGGTTTTATGATGATTCTGATGCCGCTTCTCTATGCCGCCATGGGGTTTGTGTTCGGCGTCATCAGCGGCGCTGTTTACAACCTCGTCGCCAAGTGGACGGGCGGCATCGAGTTTACCGTGACGGACGCGCCGGAGTCGTAGTCCTTGCGCCGTTCTTCTTGGGGCGTTGCCATGATTCGCTTCGCGCATGCGATTGCGAGCCAGTGTGGAGCCGCAGCAGGCTGAGTGAGCGGTCGATCAGTTCCAGCCCGGCTCCGGCGTGCAAAATGCAGCCGGGTTCCGCAAAGCCTGTCTCCGCCTCGGTATCCACGACCAGTTCCCAATGCACATCCTCGCGCCCCGGCAGCGTGAACTTAACCGTCTCGTAGTGGGCGTTGAGCAGCAGCAGGAAGGTGTCGTCGCGGATTGGTTCGCCGTGGGCGTCGCGCACGTCCATGGTGTCGCCGCTCAAAAGGATCGCCAGGCAACGGACGTAGTCGAATCGCCATTCCTCGTCGGTCATCTCCCGGCCCTGCGGGGTGAACCACATGATGTCTTTGATTTCCGAGCCGTGAATCTTGCGGCCTTGGAAGAATTTCGGACGCCGGAAGATCGGGTGTTTGCGCCGAAGATGGATGAGGCGCGCAGCGAACTCGTGGAGCTGTTTCGCCTCGGCGTTGCGCTCCCAGGAGAGCCAGTTGAGCTCATTGTCCTGACAGTAGGCGTTGTTGTTACCGTTTTGCGTGCGACCAAATTCGTCCCCTGCAGTGAGCATCGGCACGCCCTGGCTTAGGAAAAGCGTGGCGAGGAAGTTCCGGCGCTGGCGGGTGCGCAGAGCGTTGATGACCGGATCGTCTGTGGGGCCTTCCACGCCGCAGTTCCACGAACAGTTGTTGTTGTCGCCGTCGCGGTTTTCCTCGCCATTGGTGAGATTGTGCTTCTCGCTGTAGCTAACAAGATCAGTGAGCGTGAACCCGTCGTGAGATGTGATAAAATTGATGCTGGCGTAGGGCCGCTTGCCGGTGGACTGATACAAATCCGGGCTTCCGGCGAGCCGATGCGCGATCTCCCGGGCGTGCCCCTCGTCTCCCTTCCAATACCGGCGCAGGGCGTCGCGGTATTTGCCGTTCCACTCAGCCCAGAGCACGGGGAAGTTCCCCACTTGGTAACCGCCTTCGCCCACGTCCCATGGCTCGGCGATGAGTTTCACACGCGAAAGGATCGGATCTTGGTGGATGATGTCGAAGAAGCCGGAAAGCTTGCTCACATCGTGCGCCTCGCGGGCCAGCGTGGAGGCAAGATCGAAGCGGAACCCGTCCACATGCATCTCCGTGACCCAGTAACGCAGCGAGTCCATGATGAGCTGCAGCACGCGCGGGTGCTGCACGTTGAGCGTGTTGCCGCACCCGGTGTAGTCCGTGTAAAAACGCGGGTTTCCAAGGGTGAGTCGATAGTAGGAGACGTTGTCGATTCCGCGGAAGCAGAGGGTCGGCCCCATCTGGTTTCCCTCGGCAGTGTGGTTATAGACGACATCCAGGATCACCTCGATTCCCGCGGCGTGGAGTGTCCTGACCATTGTCTTGAACTCCGTCACCTGTCCGCCGGTAACACCTTGGGATGCATACTTTGCCTCCGGCGCGAAGTAGCCGATGGTATTGTAGCCCCAGTAGTTATCCAGCCCCCTGTCGCAGAGGATCTTGTCATCCACATGTTGGTGAACCGGCAGCAATTCCAGCGCGGTAATGCCGAGCTTCTTGAAATAGTCGATGGCCGTGGGGCTCGCCAATCCGGCGTAGGTGCCCCGGATATTCTCCGGCAACGTCTCGCAGAGCTTCGAGAACCCTTTGACGTGAACCTCGTAAATGATTGACTCATGCAGCGGCGTGCGCGGCGGTTGGTCGCCTTTCCAGTCGAAGGTGGTATCGATTACCACGCACTTCGGCATGCCCCAAGCGTCATCCCGGTAGTCGCGCGAGAGGTCTGTGTCTGGCGCGTGCGGATCGTAGCCAAGCATTTCGTCACCCCAGGTTACCTGTCCCGCGATGGCCTTGGCATACGGGTCAACGAGGAGCTTGGAGGAGTTGAACCGACCGCCTTCAGCCGGATCATAGAGGCCATAGACGCGGTAGCCGTAAAGCTGACCAGGCCGGATCTCCGGTAGAAAGACATGCCACACCTGGTCGGTCTGCTCCGTCATCCGCACGCGGATATGCTCATGTGAAGCGTCGGGGCTCTCGAAGAGGCAGAGATCAACCCCAGTGGCATTTTCGGAGTAGAGGGCGAAATTCACCCCGTTGCCACACCATGTGGCTCCCAACGGGTAGGGCTCGCCGAGCCAGACTTTAAGAGGAGTCATCAGAGGGTTATATTGCCGCCGCTTCGGTCGCCGTTAAAATCTGCAAGGCTTTTTTGCTGTTGCTGACCCGCAAGATGAGGAGCCCCTTTTTCGAGCTGGGGCTGGTGGCCAGGTAGGCGTATTCGATGTTGATTTTGTGATCCGCCAGTTTCCCGGCGATCTTGCAAAGGCTGCCTGGCTTGTTGCTGTTGTCGATCATGATTACGTCGTTCTCCACCACGAGCACCCCCCGTTCTTCAAAGAGATGGAGAGCCCGCTGGGTGTCACTCACGACCATTCGGACGACGGCGTGATCCACGCTGTCCGAGATCGTCAAGGCGTAGATGTTGATGTTGGCCTTGGCCAGTTCATTGCAGACTTCCGCGAGGGACCCCGGCTGGTTGGCGAGGAAAACGGCGAGTTGGGTGACGATATCCATGGGAATCGAAAGTTATTGGGTTGCAGAAGGTGAAGCACCGTTATTCTGAACCCGATTCGGTCCGCGCTCAATGCGGAAGTTACGCAAAGATTCCTTGGGATCAAGCGCTCGCCGGGAACGGATAACTGCTTACGGGGATGCGCAACCGGGCCTCCGACGAAACGCAGGTTCCTGCCAGAACATCCTCCTCCCGGAACACGGCGAGGAGAATATCCCCTCCCTTGTAGCGTGCATGGTCGTAAATAATCCAGATGTTGCCCGAAGCGTCCTGCGTGCCGTCGGGATAGGAGACAGTGCTGCGGGCGTCGAGCGTCAACCCTCCCTGCCATGATTGTCCCTCGTCGTCGGAAACCCAAGCCGTCAGGTCTTTGCGCTCGGTCGGGTTTTCAAAGTCCACCACATGATTGACGAGCAGCAATCGCCCGGACTGGAGCCGCCGGATGAAGAAACGGGAGTTCGGGCCAGTGATCGGGCTGCCCCAACCGGGGGACCATGTCGTGCCCCCATCTTTTGAAAAACTTTGAGCGACGCCGTATTTCGTGCGAACGAGCATCCACAACTGCCCATCGTTGCGTTCGACGATCATGTGTTCATCAAAGGCTCGAAACGGCACGTCAGCGCCACCCCGGCGGAAGAACGTCTTCCCCTGATCAGCGGAAATCGTGAGGTTGGAGAACATCTCCGGGAGTAACTCTGGTGTAATCGACTTACCCTCACTGTCCCGGTTATTCCACACCGCTGTCGGGAGCGCCCACTCGCCATTGGAAAGCACCGTCGGTTTATTCATCATGATCCCGTTGGTGAGGCGAAAGGGAGCACTCCAGACCGGCGCGTCGGGATCGTCAGCCACCATGGCCCAAACCCCGGCAGTGACGGGGGTGCTGGGGCTGTGGCACTGCGCCCAGAACAACCAAAGCCGTCCCAGCGGATCAATCCAAAGCGTGGGGTCGAAAGCTCGAACCTGATCCGGAGGGTCGATCACTATTTCTTCCTTCCAAGTCGTTCCCCCGTCGGTGCTGGATGCCAGAACAACATAATTTTCCGGGCCTTCGTCTTTTCCGCCTGCATACCATGTGGCCCAAAGTTTTCCGGAAGGTGTGATCTCCACTCCGGGAATGCCCTGGAACTGCCGCCGATCCCGCTGGTGATGGATTTGAAGAGGAACGGGAGAAACGGGCGACAAAGCGGATTCGAGGGAAGCTGTCATATAGTTAAAGGGTTATATGCTAAAACTAAATGCATTTTCTGCCTCGTTCAATAGAGACAATGGGATATTTATATGCAATACAGAAACAAATGAACGAAGACGCCATGCAAAAAGCCATTTTGGAAAAACTCCAGGAAGTCGCGGAGCAAGGATTTCCCAAGCGGCTTTATTATTGTCACCCCGAGCCGGAAATGCCGGAAGGGGCCACGATTTTGCCCGCAGCCCGTCTGGATATCATTCTTTCCGGAAGCAAGCGCGTGACGCTTCCCCTTAAAAATGGCGTTGAGGAGGTTGAACTGAAACCAGGCGATGCTTATTTCGCCCCGCCTGGGACATGGGAGCTCCACTTTTGGGACACTGCTTCGGAAATGCTCTGCATCGTTCCCCGCCAGGAATACCTGCGTGTTTCTTATTACGATCAGTTTACGGCGGATGAACGTCCGGAGGCGCTCTACCATCACACCGGTAGGCTTTGTTCGGAACCGATCAATCAAGTCGTCCGCTTGCTTCAGAGTCCGGAAAATGCCGAAGATCCCAGTGGAGCGGCGCTTGATCTGGCCCGCGCCCTGATCCGTTTTGCCTGCCAGGATTGCGCCCGCCCTTCCCTGCCTGAGGGCAACCGTGCGGCCCGGCATTTTGCCCAAATCAGCACTTGGCTCGAAAACCACTTTCAGGAAGCCATCGGGCGCGAGGAAACCGCACGGCAATTCAGCATCACCCCCACCTATCTCTCCCATATCTTCCGGGAAATCACCGGCCAGAGCTTTCACGCCTTCCTCACCCGGTTGCGGATCGACTTTGCCCGTTACTTGCTTTTGCATACCGAACTTCCCGTATATCTCATTGGAAGTCAGTCCGGCTTTGGGAATTATGTGCATTTTGTGCGAAGATTTCGCCAGATTCACGGGGTATCTCCCGGTCGTTTCAGAGAAAATGCCAGAAGACCGGAAAATTCTGCGCAAGAATCGAAAATTTTACCCTCCGATGGCTTTAAGGTTGATTCTGAAGTCGATTTAGCATATCAAGACGACAACATGCAAAAAACGACAGAAACATCCGGGTTTGCCGGACGGTGGGTTTCCTACCGCGAAGAGATCAAAGTCCTGGACTGTACCATCCGTGACGGCGGTCTCATGAACGACAGCAAGTTTGACGACCGGACCGTAAAGGCCGTCTATGACGCTTGTGTCGAGGCAGGTATTGATTACATGGAGGTCGGCTACAAAGCCTCCAAGAAAGTTTTCGCCCGCGACCGCTTCGGTGCCTGGAGGTTTTGTGATGAGGGGGACATCCGGCGCATCGTCGGCGACAACCCGACCTCGCTCAAAATCTCCGTGATGGCCGATGCCGAGAAGACCGATTACCACCACGACATCCTGCCCAAGGAGCAGAGCGTGATCGACATGGTGCGCGTGGCTACGTACATCCACCAGATCCCGACCGCGCTCGACATGGTGAAGGACGCCAACGACAAAGGCTATGAGACCTGTCTCAATCTGATGTCTGTTTCCAACGTGCTGGAGCGCGAACTCGACGAGGCGCTGGAGATGGTCGCCAAGTGTGAAGCCAAGGCGATTTGCCTGGTGGATAGCTTCGGCGCGCTCTACAGCGAGCAGGTGGATTACTTGATGGATAAATACCTCCGGTTTGCAAAAACGGGCGGCAAAGAGGTGGGCGTGCACATGCACAACAACCTCCAGTTGGCCTTCTCCAACACCATTCAGGGGATCGTCAAGGGAGCCAACTTCCTCGACGCCACCATCGGGGGCTTGGGACGCGGCGCGGGCAACTGCCCGATGGAACTGCTCTTGCGCTTCCTGCACAACCCGAAATACAACGTCCGCCCCGTGCTCAAATGCCTTCAGGAAGCCATCGAACCGATGCGCGAAGAGCTTGGCTGGGGTTTCAGCATCCCCTACATGCTTACCGGGTTTATGAACCGGCACCCGCGCTCCGCCATCGAGTGGCAGGACTCTCTGGAGAAAGACAACATCGTCGCCTTCTACGACAAAATCATCGTCGAAGAAGAGGCGTAATCCGCGCATTGCGGTTTCACCTCGAATAGACTTCATACGCGCCCAGGCTTCGGTCTGGGCGCGTTTGTTTTTGCACTGGTCCTACTTCGAATAAAGCTGGCTGTTCGCCTCCAAATCCTTCACCACGGTGCAGAGATACACCGGTTCGGGGTGGATTCCGTCGTATTTGCTGATCCTTGATTTATTCACGACGCGAAAGCCATACCGCTCGAACATCTTGAATCCCCGGCGACTCTCGAACGTGACCATCTGGCCATAGACCTGCTTCTCGCCCTTCTCGCTCAGGTAAGCCAGGTAGGCGTCCATGATGGCCCGCGTCGTAGCGACGTTGCGTGACCCGGCGAGCAGATTGATGTGAAAATGCGCGCACCGGCGCGGCGCGGCGGGCACTTCCCGCCAGGCCGTGGAGACGATCCATTTTATGAACGCCTTGCTGGCTGCGTTGTACCGGGGAAAGCGGACGATGCCGCGCAGGAAAATGCTCACGTTCTGGTAGACGTTGTAAACCTGCTGGCGCAGCGGGAAACGCGAACCAAGCAGGTAGCCCGTGATCTCCCCCTCGTTCAGCAGCACAAAGGAGGACTCCGGTTCCCAGTCCGTGTAATAGGCCGTCAGGTAATCCGCGAACAACTCGCGGTCTTCGAACACCGGGTCGATGGGATTTCCGAGAAAGCCGGTCTCGCAACAAAGTTGGCGGACGCGGGCGCGGTCGACCCGCTGGAATTTGCGAATCTCGAATGGGAGCGGCTCAGACATCCCCTGTTTTGTAGGCCGCGATGGCCTCGCGGTAAATCTCAAAGAGTCGCCGGAAAAGGTGATCCCAGGAATACCGGGCGCGAACGGCCTCGCTGGCGGCCCGTCCCACCGCGCGCAAGTCGCTACCGCACACCTGCGCGATGGCGTCGGCCAGGGAAGCGGGCGTGTTCTCATTCGCCCAGTGGCGCTGGTCGCTGAAAACGATCCGGTCCATGTAACTGCCGCGGATGCCGACCACCGGCGTGCCGCATGCCTGGCTTTCCAGCGTTACCAGCCCGAACGTCTCCTGCAAGCCGGGATGCACAAAGCAGTCCGCACACCGGTACAGGCGGGCCAGCCGCTTCCGTTCCATGCACGAGGCGACCCACGTCACTTGGCCTGTTTCCGCCTGCAACTCCTGCACGGAGCGGCGCTGCAAGCCGTCGCCCACCACCAGCAGGTGATAGCGCGTCGGGTCAGCCTGGTGGAGCCGTTCAAAGGCGTCGAAGAGCGTTCGCGTGTTTTTCTCCTGGGCCAGTCGCCCCACGTACAGGAGCAGCGTCCGCCGGGCGGGCAGGTCCAGTTCGGCGCGCGTTTGCGCCCGTTCCTCATCCGCATCGGCGTTGGGCAGGGGACGGAATACGTCGATATCCACTCCCAGATCCAAGTGTTCCGTGTTCGCCACGCCCCAATCGGCCAGCAGCCGTTCCAGCGCGGGCGAGGGGACAAGCGTCCGGTAAAAACGATTGTAGAGCGAATAAATGTAGTAGCGCGAGGCGTCCATCGCCAACTCCGTCACCGTTCGCCCGAAAAACCGGGTGATCGTCCGCAGATAAGCTTCCGGGAAATGGGAGTGGTAAAAGCCGATCACCGGAATCCCCAGCGCCTCGCCGCTGGCGACGGCTTTCCAGGCGACCTGATACGGATCGCCGGATTCGATCACATCCGGGCATTCCGTTTCCAGAATGCGCTCAATCGCCCCGAGCCGCAAAATCGCCCGGTAGCGCGACCGCCGGGAGAGCAGCGGCGAGCGGATGGTGTAAACGACTGCCCGTCCCTCCTGCGTCCGCTCGTCCCGATCGCCGGGGATGATGAGCAGATGGGAGTCCTCCGTGTGCGCGTTCAGATAGCGGACTTTCTCGTGAACATACTGCTTCACCCCGCCGCTGACTGGGGAATAGAACTGGGTGAGATCGCAGATTTTCAAAAGAGATTGCTAATTGCTAGTGGGTAATTGCTGATTGAGGGGAGGCGCTGCCGCGCCAGCGCCTCTCTCGTTCCCAAACTCCATTTGGGAACGCACTTGGAGCCGCAACTCCATTGCGGCGATTGGTTTCACTCTCGTTCCCAATCAGGAGATTGGGAACGAGGGAATTGCTAAATGAGCCTATCTCCATATTTCCTTTTCAGGTGGCGCATTCGGCGCCCACGAACGCCGATAAGCTTTGTCGGAGGGCCAATCAATAAGCGGAGCGTTTGCCAGCAAAGAGTATGTTTGCGGGTAATCATGTTTCACTTCCTTAGCGAAGAAAAACTCTCGAATCGCCGCGCGGGTTTTTGGTGATTCTTCTATAAGTGCTTTTGTGAAAGTGGTATCTCCCGTGTTTTTAAGAATCGCAAAAAAATTCTCATCCATGGCTTCTGCATCTTCGCCTGCATTTACAAGTGGCATGGAAAGTTGTTGGCGTGCTGTTGCAAAAGCCTTGTGTAATGCTTTTGCATCTCCTCTTTTTGCTGCTGGTAGTAACAACCATAGGTCCCCACATGGCTTCCGTGAATTCGCGCAGGCGCGGCAGGACTTTTGCTTATTCGTCCCGCAGGTGTGCGTTGGGGTGCATCCACACAAAATTCCAACGAGAAGAAACAAGGCGAGAATCTTTAAGTTCGATTTCATCTGCGAAAATCTGCGGATGCCTATTCAAAATTCGCCAAATAGCGCTCTGCGTCGAGGGCCCCAGCGCAGCCCTGGCCCGCCGAGGTGATCGCCTGCCGGTAAACGTGATCTGCCACGTCGCCCGCCGCGAAGACGCCGGGAATATTCGTCGCGGTCCCCTTCTGCTGGATGAGGTAGCCTTCGGCGTCCATGTCCAGTTTGCCGGCGAACGGTTTTGTGTTGGGCGAGTGGCCGATGGCCGAGAA
>Ga0118677_10005157_pt1 | contig 23092 bp, 21 predicted proteins | sample AliMusrvi5mmetaG_FD_86154 | JGI IMG/M metagenome (GOLD analysis project Ga0118677, IMG submission 86154)
GGCTTAAACCCTATCACCCCAAACTGCTGGTGCGCGAGTTTGCCAAGTCGCTGAACCGCGAGCTGGACTTGGCGGCCGAGTGCCGCAATGCCGAGCGCATTTCGGCCAACATCCTGAATCCGTGACCTCAAGTTCCCTCGCCAGCATTGCTGCCTGACTTCCCCAAATAGTCGTGCAATATCCCGTGAACGCTCACCCCAATATTGAATTCCACGCCAAGACCAAGTCTTTGCGTGGAATTCGCGCGGGATTGTCTTATTGGTGGGCGAGTTCGGCCCGTGGCTGCGCCTGCCCGGCACCGTGGGCAACTGTTGATTTCAGTCTGCGAGATTGTTCTGGCTCTGTCGCGTCGTTACGCAGTGTTGAGCTGCCCGTAATGACGCTCAAACACTGCGAAGGCGGGGTCACTCCCACCCAGTCCCAGCATCCACTGTCCGGCATGCGTAATCATCCGCGCGGCTTTGAACATCACCTCCTGCATCACCGTTTTGATGCGACGGCGCTTGGCTTTGTGGCGTACCGGTGCATCAGGCTCGTTCAAGGTATTTTGTCCAATCAAGCGCAACAAATTCATTGCCACTGCTGCGAGCTGGCACACCAGATAGTTGGTGTCGAATTTGCCAGAAGGCAGCCGCTCCAAATCCATGTCGGACTTGAACTCCGAATGGAACTGCTCATGCGTGGCGTGATCGCAGTACAGCGCAATCACATCTTCGCTGGTGAATTTTTCGGGCAACGTAGTCGTCCAGCCCTCCAGCACGTATTCGGGCAACAGCAACGTGTTGCCATGCTTGTCGATGGTGCGCTCGGTGAGCCGATAGACACGGCGCGCCGGATTGTTCGGGCTTCCCACACCGACCAATTTCAGACCCTCTTGCCAGACGCATTCGCGCTTGCCCGCACGCTCGCTCACCCACTGCGTGCTAGCGTCAGCCACTCTGTTGGCGGCGATCGTTTCCACCGGCGACTTGCGCGGGTTCCATTTGATGAGGAATGCAATCTCGCGCTGCAGGGTGGCGGCTTGGGAGGTGACTTCTTGCATCAGCTTGGCCGAACAAAAGCCCGAGTCTGCGCGCACCAACAAAGGCGTGGACACCAGACTAGCTGCCATCGGCAAGGCCCGCTCAAAGTTGTATTCGCTCTCGGATGCCGAATGTTGCACACCAGGGCGCAATGCCAATTCCAGGCAATAGCCCAGACTTCCCAAGTACACCGCAAACGGGCAGTAGCCATCAACGCCGGCGTAAGTGCGCCCAACCAATTCTTTCTTTGTGCCACCGTTGTCCATGGCAAAGGTATCCAGATCCACCGGTGTGTAGCCACTGAGCAGTGCACCGAAATCTATTGGCTGGCCATTGATGCGACTGCTCAGAAGAAGTTGGTTCATTTGGGGCGCCAGATCGAACCAGGCCGCAGCGTGGGTGTCCATGCGTTGGCGCAACGTGGGGCTCGATGGCACCACGCCCAGACCGAGTGCGCGGATGAAGAATGCGTTACCCCGAAAGCCCTCGATCGCATCGAAGTCGCTTTTACCCAAGCACAGCAGGGCAAGATAGGATTTGAGAATATCGCTGTTGGATGCACCCGAGCGCACGGGGAACTTCGGATCAATCAAGGAATTGACGTTAACGCGCTTGAGGTATTTGCCGATAAAAGCCAGTCCTGCGTGGGAACTGAGATCGTAGGGCAGTTTTTTAATAATGAAGTCGGTCATGTTCGGGTTCACCTGCGGGGTGAATCTTACATGTGGCCTAAGTTGTTGATTTCAATGAAGAAAACCAACATATTTCGACTATGAAATCACGGATTCAGGAAGATTTCTACCCTGCTCAAGCTGGGTTTCGGTTTGCTGGCCCTGCTGATTGTGTTGATGGGTTCGCTCAGCTATTTCAAGGCCAGCGGCGCACAGCTGGCCTTTGAAAATGTGGTGGAAAACCGTTATCCGAAGATCAGCGCCCTGCATGCCCTGAACGATCGGATTAAGGATACCGCCAGGCTGCAACGCGACATGCTGTTGCTGTCGGATGCGGATGACATCAAGAATATGGTTCAAAAAATGGGCGAACTGCAAAAGGCCAACACCGATTTGCTGGCTCAGCTGGATCCTACATTCAAGTCGGAAAAGGGACGTGCGTTGTTCAAGGCGCTCTCCGATGTGCGTGCCGAGTACTTGCCAGTGAAGCAGCGCTTTTTGGGACAGGCGTCTTCGGGAGCGCAGGAGTTGGCCAAGATCATGCTGCAGACCGAGATGGCGCCGATTGAGCAAAAGTACTTTGCGGCCGTGGATGCCATGATCAAATTCCAGGAAGAACAAACACAGTCGGCCAAGGCCGAGGCTGCGTCCGCCATCAGCCAGATCCACAACACCTTGTTGCTGTCGGGCGGGCTGGCGCTGGTGGTGGCTCTGCTTGCCGCCATCTGGATCACCCGTGCCGTGACGCATCCTATCAATCTGGCGGTCCAGGTGGCGCGCGCGGTGGCCGGCGGTGACCTGAGCTACGCCTTTGATGCCCAAGGCAAGAACGAAACCGGTTTGCTGTTGCATGCCTTGAAGGACATGCAGATCGGCTTGGTCAAGGTGGTGTCCGATGTGCGCCATGGCTCGGAAAGCGTGGCCACCGCCTCGGCAGAGATTGCCCAGGGCAACCAGGACCTGTCTGCGCGCACCGAAAGTCAGGCCAGCGCGCTGGAACAAACCGCCGCCAGCATGGAACAGCTGGGCGCGCAGGTCAAGCAGAACGCGGACAACGCGCGGCAGGCCAATCAACTGGCCATGAATGCCTCGGCCGTAGCGGTGCAGGGTGGCGAGGTGGTGGGCCAGGTGGTGCAGACCATGCAGGGCATCAACGAGAGTTCGCGCCGCATTGCCGACATCATCAGCGTTATCGACGGCATTGCGTTTCAGACCAATATTCTGGCCCTGAATGCGGCCGTGGAAGCGGCGCGTGCCGGTGAGCAGGGCCGCGGTTTTGCCGTGGTGGCCTCCGAGGTGCGCAGTCTGGCCGGGCGCTCGGCCGAAGCCGCCAAGGAAATCAAATCGCTGATTGGTGCCAGCGTGGAGCGTGTGGAGCAGGGCGCCGCACTGGTGGACAAGGCCGGTGTCACCATGACAGAAGTGGTGGCGTCCATCCGCCGCGTCACCGACATTGTGGGTGAAATCAGCTCGGCCAGCGGCGAGCAGTCGGCCGGTGTGGCCCAGGTGGGTGAGGCAGTGACGCAAATGGACCAGGTGACGCAGCAGAATGCGGCCTTGGTCGAAGAAATGGCGGCGGCTGCCAGCAGCCTAAGGTCCCAGGCCCAGGAACTGGTGCAGACCGTGGCGGTGTTCAAGATCAATGCCGGCGAAGGCCAGTCCGTGCCTATGAAGGCGGATGTACGCAAATCTGCGTCGTTAAGTAAACCCTTCAAGGGCGCCGAGCGCCGACTGGTCGTTCCGCCCAAGCCTAAGCAGCAAGCTGCGGCCGCACCGGCCAAGGAGCCAAGCCGTGCCGCACCACCCACGTTGACCGCCAAGCTTACTGCCAAGGCTACGCCTGCAGGTGGCGACGAGGAATGGGAAACCTTTTAAAAAATCAGACACCTCTCGCGCGGTCGGCGTGGAATTGCGCCACAAAGGCGCCAAAGGTTCCAAAGTCCAGCGCATCGCGGATGTCCTGCATCAGGTTGAGGTAATAGTGCAGGTTGTGCACGCTGGCCAGCATCGGGCCCAGCATTTCGCCGCAGCGGTCCAGGTGGTGCAGATAGGCACGGCTGAAGCCGGCGCGGCCGCCCTGTTCCCAGGACTTGGCGCCCTCAAGCGTCGGGCTGCCAGCACAGGCGTAGCAGGTGCAGGATTCATCGATCGGGCGCGCATCCGTCTTGTGGCGCGCATTGCGGATCTTCAGGTCGCCATGGCGTGAAAACAGCGTGCCGTTGCGCGCATTGCGGGTGGGCATCACGCAGTCAAACATGTCGATGCCGTTCTGCACTCCGGCAATCAAATCCTCCGGCGTGCCCACGCCCATCAGGTAATGCGGCTTGTGCGCCGGCAACTTGGGGCCCACATGTTTCAGCAAACGCAGCATGTCTTCCTTGGGTTCGCCCACCGACAGGCCGCCGATGGCAATGCCCGGAAAGTCCAGCGCCTCCAGGCCTGCCAGCGATTCGTCGCGCAGGTGCTCGAACATGCCGCCCTGCACAATGCCAAATAGGGCGTTGGGATTCTCCAGTCTCGTGAATTCGGCCTTGCAGCGTGCCGCCCAGCGCAGACTGAGTTCCATGGAACTGCGTGCCTCGCGCTCGGTGGTGATCTGCCCCTTGGTCTTGGTTTCCACCGACAGGTAGGGCGTGCACTCGTCAAACTGCATGGCGATGTCGCTGTTCAGAATGGTCTGGATCTGCATGCTGATCTCGGGCGTGAGAAACAGCTTGTCGCCATTCACCGGACTGGAAAACTTCACGCCTTCCTCGGTGATCTTGCGCATCTCGCCCAGGCTCCAGACCTGGAAGCCACCGGAGTCGGTGAGGATGGGTTTGTCCCATTTTTCGAAGGCGTGCAGGCCGCCGAATTGCTTGACCACGTCCAGCCCCGGGCGCATCCACAAATGAAAGGTGTTGCCCAGAATGATTTGCGCGTTCATGTCCAGCAGGCTTTGCGGCGTCACTCCCTTGACCGTGCCGTAGGTGCCCACCGGCATGAAGATGGGGGTCTGCACCACGCCGTGGTTCAGCGTCAGCGTGCCGCGCCGGGCGTGGCTGCCCAGGTAGGAGCCGTCAGGCGTGGCGGGGTCGGATTTCAGCAGGTCAAATTTCAGCATGGTGCGATTTTACGTCGGCCCCGCTTACCTTTTTATTGCTTGGATTTATACTTGGCTTTACTTATAAAAAGTAAAGGATTAAAAATGTCTGAAATACTGGAAGTGGGAGCCATTGTCTCGAGCAAGGGCCAGGTCACCCTGCCGGCCGCCATGCGCGCCAAGCTGGGCATTGCGGCCGGATCGCACATCCGTTTTGAGCTGCGCGGCAACGAGTTGGTCATCAAACCGGAGCTGCCCATGAGCGCCTACCGCGGCATGCTCAAGGGCTATGACCTGGGCAATATCGAGCCCGAAAAAGAGCCGGATCGGGAGTTTGAATGAACGTCGTCGATTCATCGGGATGGATTGAGTATCTGCAAGATACTGAACGGGCCGACCTGTTTGCCCAAGCCATAGAGGACCGCAATCAACTTCTGGTGCCTACCATCGCCTTGTTCGAAGTGCACAAGGTGCTCAGCCGCAGCCTGCCCGCTGACCTGGTGAAGCGCTGCCTGGACGTGATGCGTCTGGGCCGGGTGCTGGATCTGACCGATAGGCGCGCTATTGCCGCATCTCAAGCGGCCGCCAGGCATAGGCTTGCCATGGCCGATGCGGCGATGTACAGCATGGCGCAGGAATTCGGTGCGACCTTCTGGACCCAGGATGTGGATTACCAGGGCTTGGACGGCGTGCGCTATTGCGCCAAGCCGGGTGCCGCTGCCTATTTGCCTTAACCTTCAAGCTGTCGCTCCAGCAGCATGGCGTCGCCGTAGCTGAAGAAGCGGTATTCGTGGGCGATGGCGTGGCGGTACAGCGCCATGATGTGCTCATAGCCTGCAAAGGCGCTGACCAGCATCATCAGGCTGGACTTGGGCAGGTGGAAGTTGGTCAGCAGCAGGTCCACATGGCTGAATGCAAAGCCCGGTGTGATGAAAATCGTCGTGTCGCCGCTGGACATTCCGGTCTGGGCCCAGCTCTCCAACGTGCGCACCGTCGTCGTCCCAACGGCCACGACCCGTCCACCGCGTGCCTTGCAGGCTGCAATCGCCGCCTGTGTTTTTTCCGGTACCTCGTACCACTCGCTGTGCATCTTGTGCTCGGCCAGGTTTTCGGTCTTCACCGGCTGAAAGGTGCCCGCGCCCACGTGCAGCGTGACCTGGGCGCGCTGCACGCCCATGGCATCCAGCTGCGCCAGAAGCGCTTCATCAAAGTGCAGGGCGGCCGTCGGTGCGGCCACCGCGCCGGGGTTCTTGGCAAACACGGTCTGGTAGCGCTGCGCGTCTTCGGTCGAATCGCTGTGCGTGATGTACGGGGGAAGCGGCACATGGCCGTGGCGTTCCATCAGCGTGTAGGGATTGTCGCCCGCATCGTTGCAAAGCACAAAGCGAAATAGCGGTCCATCGGCATCCGGCCAACGACCGAGCAGTGTGGCGCTCATGCCGTCTTCCTTTCCCGACGCGCAATGCAGCTTTACCGTGGCGCCGACCTCGGGCTTTTTGCTGACGCGCAGATGCACCGCCACCTGATTGCCGCCCAGCACACGCTCCACCAACAACTCCAGCTTGCCGCCGCTGGCCTTTTCGCCAAACAGCCGGGCGTGCAAAACCTTGGTGTCGTTGAACACCATCAGGTCACCGGCGCGCAGCAGGCCTGGCAGCTCGCGGAAGATGCGGTCCACCGGTGTCGCCGCGCGGCCGTCGAGCAGGCGTGAGCCGCTGCGCTCGGAAGCCGGGTGCTGGGCAATCAGGCTTTCCGGCAAGACGAAATCAAAGTCGCTCAGCGTGAAGGTGCGGGGTGAGGAGGGCAGGGCTGTGGGGACGATGTGGGGCATGGATGCTTGAGGGTCGAACAAACCCGTACCAAGGTGTAAAGACAGGGCAGAATTGTCCCATGCCAGAGTCCACGCTTTCCATCACCCTGATTGAGCCGCCCAAGGCCGTGGCTCATGGCGATATCAAGTCCGAGGCCAAGTCAGATGCCAGGCCTGTTCCACCTAAGAACGCGATGCAGAAGTTGATGGACAAGCTCGGCCTCAAGCGCGACATCGATCTGGCCCTGCACCTGCCGCTGCGTTACGAGGATGAGACCCGCATTACCCGGCTGCGCGATGCACGTGAGGGCGAGCAGATCCAGATCGAGGGCCAGGTGGTGGACTGCGAGCTGGTCTATAAGCCGCGCAAGCAATTACTGGTCAAGCTCGACGACGGCTCAGATGTCTGCACCCTGCGCTTCTTTAACTTTTATCCCAATCAGCAAAAGGCGATGGGCGTAGGCAACCGCATCCGTGCCCGCGGCGAGGTGCGCGGCGGCTTTCTGGGTTGGACCATGCTGCACCCGCATTGCAAACCGGCTGGTGGTGACTTGCCCACGGCACTGACCCCCGTCTACCCGACGGTGGCCGGCATGCCGCAGGCCTATTTGCGCCGTGCCGTGTTGGGCGGACTGGCGCGCGCCGAGCTGTCCGACACCTTCGCCCCCGGCGACCTGAGCCAATTCAATCCCCATGCGCTGTGGACGCTGCGCCAGGCTTTGCAGTTTTTGCACCGCCCCACGCCCGATGTGTCGTTGGACACCTTGCAAGACCATAGCCACCCGGCCTGGCAGCGCCTGAAAGCGGAAGAGCTGCTGGCGCAGCAACTGTCACAGCTGCAGTCGCGCCGCGCCCGTGCCGAACTGCGCGCACCACCGCTGCAGGGCAAGGTCGGGGACACGCTGCATGCGCGCCTGCTCGCGGCACTGCCGTTTCAATTGACCAAGGCCCAGCAGCGTGTCAGCTTCGAGATCGCCCGGGACATGGCGCGCCATATGCCCATGCACCGCCTGCTGCAGGGCGACGTGGGCGCGGGCAAAACCGTGGTCGCCGCCCTGGCCGCCACCATCTGCATGGACGCTGGTTGGCAGTGCGCGCTGATGGCACCTACCGAAATCCTGGCCGAGCAGCATTTTCGCAAACTGGTGAGCTGGCTGGAGCCACTGGGCATCACCACCGCCTGGCTGATCGGCGGCCAGAAAACCAAGGCCCGGCGCGAGGCTCTGGCTATGATTGAAAGCGGAGAGGCCAAGCTGGTGGTCGGCACCCACGCCGTCATCCAGGATAAAGTGAAATTTCAAAATCTGGCGCTTGCCATCATCGACGAGCAGCACCGCTTTGGCGTGGCGCAAAGGCTGGCCTTGCGCAGCAAGGCCAGCGTGGGGCCTGCGGCTGAAGCCGAGCAGGGCGCCCATCCTTTCGAGCCCCATCTGCTGATGATGACGGCCACACCCATTCCGCGCACCCTGGCCATGAGCTATTACGCCGATCTGGATGTCTCCACGCTGGACGAGTTGCCGCCCGGGCGCACACCCATCGTCACCAAGGTGATTCACGAACACCGTCGCGGCGAGGTGGTGGAGCGCATACGCGCGCAGATCGCCGAGGGTCGCCAGGTCTATTGGGTTTGCCCGCTGATCGAGGAAAGCGAGGCGCTGGACCTGAGCAACGCCACCCAGACCCATGCCGAACTCAGCGCCGCGCTGCAGGGCCCGGCCATTGCCGCTGCGGCTGACAAGGCCACGGCACAAGGTGCTGACGCAGTGCGGGTCGGCCTGCTGCATTCGCGCATGCCGGTCGACGAAAAAAAGGCTGTGATGGCCGACTTTGTGGCCGGCAAGATTGCGGTGTTGGTCAGCACCACGGTGATCGAGGTGGGCGTGGATGTTCCGAATGCGTCCTTGATGGTGGTGGAGCATGCCGAGCGCTTTGGCCTGTCGCAGCTGCACCAGCTGCGCGGTCGGGTCGGACGTGGTGCCGCCGCCTCGGCCTGCGTGCTGCTGTATTCCACCGGCGACGCGCCCCGTCTGGGCGAGACCGCACGCGAGCGCCTGCGTGCTATGGCAGAGACCAATGACGGCTTCGAGATCGCCAGGCGCGACCTCGAAATCCGCGGCCCCGGTGAGTTTCTTGGCGCGCGCCAGAGCGGCGACGCCATGCTGCGCTTTGCCGATCTGGCCACCGACGGCGCCTTGCTGGAGTGGGCACGCAAGGAGGCGCCGATGATGTTGGACCAACATCCGCAGCTGGCCGAGAAGCATGTGCAGCGCTGGCTGGGCACCAAGGCCGAATTTTTGAAAGCCTGATTTCCAAATCGGGCCGTAGCACAATAGCGCCATGACCCTGACCGAACTCAAATACATTGTCGCCGTAGCGCGGGAGCGCCATTTTGGCAAGGCGGCGGAGGCCTGCTTTGTGTCGCAACCCACGCTGTCGGTGGCGGTCAAGAAGCTGGAGGAAGAGCTGGACGTCAAGCTGTTCGAGCGCAGCGCCAACGAGGTCACGGTCACGCCCTTGGGCGAGGAAATCGTGCGCCAGGCGCAAAGCGTGCTGGAGCAGGCCGCCAATATCAAGGACATCGCAAAGCGCGGCAAGGATCCGCTGGCCGGTTCGCTGGCGCTGGGTGTGATCTACACCATCGCCCCCTATTTGTTGCCAGACCTGGTGCGCCAGGTGATCAGCCGCACGCCGCAGATGCCGCTGATGCTGCAGGAAAACTTCACCGTCAAGCTGCTGGAAATGCTGCGCACCGGCGAGATCGACTGCGCCATTCTGGCCGAGCCCTTTCCCGATACTGGTCTGGCCACGGCGCAACTCTATGACGAGCCGTTTTACGCCGCCCTGCCGATGAACCACCCGCTGGCAAGCCTGGAAAGCGTGTCGGCCGAGCAGCTCAAGAACGAAACCATGCTGCTGCTGGGCAATGGCCACTGCTTTCGCGACCATGTGCTGGAGGTCTGCCCGGAGTTCGCCCGTTTCTCCAGCAATGCCGAGGGCATACGCAAGAGTTTTGAAGGTTCGTCACTGGAGACCATCAAGCACATGGTGGCGGCCGGCATGGGCATTACCCTCGTTCCCCGCCTGAGTGTGCCGCGAGAGGCCTTGGAGTCCAAAAAGCGCCGTCAAGAAGACGCCTACGTCAAATACCTGCCGGTCACCGACGCCCACGGAGCTCCACCACCGACGCGGCGCATCGTGCTGGCCTGGCGGCGCAGCTTTACCCGTTACGAGGCAATTGCCGCCTTGCGCAATGCCATCTACGCCTGCGAACTGCCTGGAGTGACCCGTTTATCGTGAGCGCGCGTCTGAATCTGTATCTGGACCTGATCCGCTGGAACCGGCCCGCCGGTTGGCTGTTGTTGTTGTGGCCCTCGCTGTCGGCGTTGTGGATCGCCTCGGGCGGTTTCCCCGGCTGGCATCTGATCGCCGTCTTCACCCTGGGCACCATCCTCATGCGCAGCGCCGGTTGCTGCATCAACGACGTGGCCGACCGCGAGTTTGACAAGCATGTGAAGCGCACGGCCGGGCGGCCGGTGACCAGTGGCAAGGTCTCGGTGCGCGAAGCCTTGTGGGTTGGCGCGGGGCTGGCACTGCTGGCGTTTGTGTTGGTGCTGACCACCAACGAGGCCACGGTATTCTGGTCCATTGCAGCCTTAGCAGTCACGCTGATTTACCCCTATGCCAAGCGCTATGTGTCCATGCCGCAGGCGGTGCTGGGCGTGGCCTTTAGCTTTGGCATCCCCATGGCCTTTGCCGCCGTGCAGGGCCAGGTGCCCTTGCTGGCCTGGGTGCTCTTGGTGGGCAATTTGTTCTGGGTGCTGGCCTACGACACCGAGTACGCGATGGTGGACCGCGATGACGATCTTCGCATCGGCATGAAGACTTCGGCCATCACGCTGGGGCGCTGGGATGTATTGGCTGTGTTGTCTTTCTATCTGGTACAGCTCGTCATCTGGTCCTGGGCCATCGTTCCGCAACCGAATGCCTGGGCCTGGTGGTTGGGCGTGGCGGTGGTGCTGGCGCAGGTGGTATGGCACGCCACGTTGATCAAGGATCGCACGCGCGAGGGTTGCTTCAAGGCGTTTCGAGCCAATCACTGGGTCGGGTTTGCGCTGTTTGCGGCCATTGTTGTGGGTCTGGCCTGACAGGTTTTTGCTTGGCGGGTGTTCGCGGTAGGAATTACTGTTTTGGGCTGGAAGTGATAACCCAATTTAAGTGTAAGAATCTCAAGGAATTGAGTTTGCTCTGAGGGAAGCTGTCGTACACACATAAATAAGTGTCAAATACTCTGAAGCGGTCATTCACGGTGCAAGTACACCTGATGGATGGTTCAGCTCGGATGCATCAGTGCACTCCCCGGTTGGCACGTACGCCGCCACCAACCGCTGTGGAGCAGGTAACGCCGAAACCTCCAGTCACATACCGCGACCCAACACCAATCTACCCCAATAAAACGAAGACATTTGTGCCAACGCATCGTTCACACGAAGGGCGATAAACTTACTTTAAGGTATGACCACCGCTAACGAATGGGGCCAATTCACCGATTCTCCTCACCCCAATGTCTATGGAGTGCCAATTTGTGTGCCCCTTGTGAAGGCCTAGAGTGACGACGTCATGGAGAGCCCCTCGACGACTACGATCTGGAACTCTGCCACACCAGCACGCAAAGAGATCGCATCTTGGTAGCCTGGTGAGTTAAAGCAAGCCTGCGCTGCTTCGTAGCTCGGGAACTCTATGACATAGGGTCTCCCTGGCACCGAACCCTCGACGACCTGGGCCACGTCACCGCGGGCCAAGACGCGACCGCCATAGGAAACAATAAGTGGTCCCGCCACAGAGGTGTAGTTGCCGAAGCGCAAGGGCTCGTTAACGGTGGCGAGGACGATCCAGTAGCCCTTGGCAGCGGAGTTTGCCGAATTTCCGGATTGGAATGGCGTCATAGTGCGTTTGCCTTCAGGGTGTCTTGAATAAACGAAGCCATGATTGCCAGCGCTTCATCGGCTGCCTTCAACGTCCCCGCCATGGAGGGGAATACATGTGGCATGCCTTGCCAAGTGTGCATGGTGACTGCAACCCCGGCCTCCCGCGCGCGTTCGGCATAGCGTACAGAATCATCTAGGAGTATTTCGCTGGTGCCCACATGAATTTGAAGCGGCGGCAATCCAAGAAGATTGGCGTACAGCGGCGACGCCTGGGCCAAGGTGGATGCCTGATGATTCAAATACAGGGCGGCATTGGCGGCAAGCATGTCGCGGGTCAGCATCGGGTCCTCTATGGCCTTGTCCACCATCGACTTTCCGGTCAGCGCCAGGTCGGTCCAGGGCGACATCACCACGGCAGCAACGGGCTTGACACCATCCGATGCGGTCGCATCTTGCAAGTGCGAGAGCAGGGCAAGAGTCAGCCCTGCGCCCGCCGAATCGCCCACCACGATGATTTGCCGGTAGCCCGCGTCCAGCAGACCAAGGTACGCCGCCTGCGCATCTTCCAGCGCTGCCGGAAAGGGGTGCTCCGGCGCCAGCCGGTAGTGGGCGACAAAGACCGGCAATTGCGTGCGCGCGGCAAATTGCCCTGCAAAATGCCGATAGGCCTGTGCCGTGCCCAACACATAGGCGCCTCCATGCAGATAGAGGATGACCGCACCCGTTGTGGCTACCGCAGGGCGACACCAGACACCTTCCATGCCGCCCATCCGCCCTTGCGCGTAAAGCACACCCCCGGCGGCAGGGATGGCTTCAAATATCGGGTCGTAGGCACTGCGCGCCAATGGGCCGACCAGTGCGCCTTTGTAAGGAGCTGTCTTTGAGCGAACGGCTTCGACCACATCCGCATCCTGTACGTCAAGCGGGTGATGAACGCTGTTTGGGGCAGTTATGCCATCAGCATCAGGCATATTCGAAGCAAGCACGGTTGTTTCTTTCAAGGTCATTTTTTATTCAGGCGCAATCAGCCTTGCCACTTCACCAGCGTTTCGGCAGCAAAGTCCTCATACGAACGCGCCTTGCGCCCCAGCAGCTTCGTCATTTTGTCTACGTCTGCAGAAGTTGCCGCCATGCCGTCCGAGCAAAAGCGGTCCAGCATGAGGCGCATGTCCATGGCCATCCAACCCGGCGCGTGGTGGGCAAGCCGCGCTTCAAACGGCGCCGTGTCATGGCCGGTATAGGTCACCGGTTTGTCCAGTAGTTGCGCCCAAATCTTTGCGATACCCGAGCCGGTCAATGCATCCGGGCCTACCAGGTTGATGACTTCGCTGGGCAAGGCCTGCGTTGCTTGCTCACGCTGCAAAACGGCCCCAGCAGCAATCTCGGCGATGTCACGCACATCGACCATGGAGACGCCCTTCTCGCCAATCGGAAAGGGGTACAGGCCCGGCCCCAGCAAGGCGTCCTTGAAAAACAGGGCATCGTTCTGCATGAAACAGTTGGGGCGCAGGATGGTGGCGGGTATCCCCATCTGCGCAATCATGCGTTCAATCGTGTACTTCGACGTAAAGTGCGGCACGTTGGTGAATGACTCGCCATTGAATACAGAAAAATAGACCACGCGCTCAATACCGGCCTCACGCGCCAGGTTGAGCGTCAATACCGCCTCCGTCAGTTCCTGGGTGGATACGGCGTTCAACAAAAATAGCGTACGCACTCCCTTCAGCGCCTTGCGCATGGACTCCACATCCAACATGTCGCCTGCAACAGGGGTGACCCACGCAGGTAATTTCGCCTTGCCCGGATCGCGCGTCAAAGCGTTCACTGCCAAGTGCTGATCAGCCAATTGATGCACAAGCGCTGAGCCAATAGTTCCGGTTGCACCGGTAATGAGGATGGTCATTTCAGTTTCCTTTTAAAAGTGATGGCCACTGAGAGTGGTCGAGCTTCTGTCCGAATCTTAGGGTGATAAAATAGCGATCACATAACAGAAAACAGGATGCTTCATCCCAAATATGGAACACTTATGAATCTCGATGACTTGTCCGACTTTCTTCTGGTGGCGACTCACGAAGGATTCGCACAAGCCAGTCGTGCGAGTGGACGGCCCAAGGCAAGCCTGTCGCGCAAGGTCATGGAACTCGAAACCGCCTTGGGTGTGCGGCTATTCGAGCGCGGAGCAAGGACTGTCCGCTTGACGGAAGAAGGCGCGCTGCTAATGGAGCGCACCAGCGGGCCCATGCGTGAGATCAACGAGACCGCTGATGTGCTGCGGAACGGTCGGACACAGCCCCATGGCCTGCTGCGGATCAACGTGCCGACTCTGATTGGCCAACTGATGATGGGCCGACTTGCAGCGAAGTTCACCATGTCCTATCCCGACGTCGAGTTGTCGATCACTCTGGAAGATCGCCAGGTGAATCTGGTCAGCGAAGGTTATGACCTTGTCATTCGGGTCAATCCAGAGCCCAGTTCTGAACTCGTCGGTCGGTGCTTCGCCCGAGATCAAGTTCTGATCGTCTCCACGCCGGACCTCAAGAAGCGATTCACACGGGTTGGCCAAAAAACGGTGGGGGCCCTGCCTGTGATCGTTCGCAGTTCGCCTCGCGGCACGAGCAGTTGGCGAATCACTGGACCCAATGCCAAAGATATACCGGTACAAACGGTCTTGCAGCTTCCTCTTTTTACGATGATGCGTGATGCTGCACTGACCGGACTTGGAGCGGCAAGACTTCCACATCTGGTCGTGGCTGAAGACTTGGCTGCAGGCCGCCTGGTTTCCTGGGGTGGGGCGACCGATCAACCGTCAGAACTTTGGGCTCTTCACACTTCCAGACGGCTACCGAGCGCCAAGGTCAATGCGTTCATGAATTTCTTGGGAACCGAGTTTAAAAAAACTTGGCCTGATTAGACTGATTTAAAAGCTCCTGCAAATACAAAGTACTCTCCAAAAAATAGAAAAATCTAGATCGTCGGTGAGTGTCCGCTGCGAAGATTAGGGGGACGGTTACGGCTGCATTAGAGAAGAAAAATTACCAAACAGTCTGCGCTTTCAAACTTAAGAAACCGGGTCAGGTGGAAGCCAGCTATCGCGGCGGTGGCTACCTTGCTTGCCCTCCAGCAAGCAGGCGCAATCACTTAAACAGCAAAAAGCCCGAGCCTTTTCAGACCCGGGCTGCTCAAGCAAAGCTCAAAAGGCTTACTTGTTGCTTAGGCATTCCTTCATAAAGGCCTTGCGCTCGTCGCCCTTGAGTGCCTTGGTCTTGGCATCGGCGTTACAGGTCTTCATCTTGTTTTGCTGGGTGGTGCCAGTAGCGGCAGCTTCAGCGGCGGCGGGCTTGGCGCTCAGACATTCCTTCATGAAGGCCTTACGCTCGTCGCCCTTGAGTTCCTTGGCCTTGGGATCGGCGTTGCAGCTCTTCATCTTGCTTTGCTGGCCGGATGGGGCGGCTACAGCGTCGGCGGCATGGGCTGCGCCCAGAGTCAAAGACATGCCCAAAGCCAGGAGAGTCAGTAGTTTTTTCATTGGTATTCCTCAAATGTGTTGGGCAGAAGGCCTGCCGTTTCGAATAAATCCCGACGGGATTCCAGCACATAACGCCTGCTTTGGCAAACCGGTTGACCTTGCATCGCAAGCACACCATAGCGCCCGCTTAAAATCGCTGCCATGTTGTCTGTAAAAAACGAACTCCTGCTGGCATTAGCCGCCTGCTTGGAAAATATCTCTGTCGGCTCCGGTGCCAAGGCAGCCTTTGAATCGCCCAAGGTGGCCGCTCATGGCGACCTGGCCACCACGGCCGCCATGCAATTGGCCAAGCCGCTGAAGCGCAACCCGCGCCAGCTTGCTGAAGAGCTGTGCGCCGCCCTGCTGGCCGACGCCGCCTATGTGCGCTGGGTGGATGCGGTGGAGATCGCCGGGCCCGGCTTCATCAATATCCGCCTGAAACCTGAAGCCAAGCAGGAAATCGTGCGCGAGGTGCTGGGTCAGGGTCTTAAATTCGGTGAGCAAACGTCGAACGGCCAGCGCCTGCTGGTGGAGTTTGTCTCTGCCAACCCGACCGGCCCGCTGCACGTGGGCCATGGCCGCCAGGCCGCGTTGGGGGACGCCATCTGCAACCTGTTCCAGACCCAGGGCTGGGACGTGTACCGCGAGTTCTATTACAACGACGCCGGCGTGCAGATCGCCACCCTGGCCACCAGCACGCAGCTGCGCGCCCAGGGCTTCAAGCCCGGCGACGCCTGCTGGCCCACCGACCCCGATAACCCCGCCAGCAAAGCCTTCTACAACGGTGAGTACATTGCCGACATTGCCGCCGACTTTCTGGCAGGCAAAACCGTGGAGTCGGATGACCGCAGCTACACCGCCAGCGGCGATGTAAACGACCTTGACGGCATGCGCCAGTTCGCCGTGGCCTATTTGCGCCACGAGCAGGACTTGGACCTGAAGGCCTTTGCGGTGAAGTTTGACAACTACTACCTCGAAAGCAGCCTCTACACCAGCGGCCGGGTGGCGGCCACCGTCCAGCGCCTGCAAGAGGCCGGCAAGACCTATGAGAAGGACGGCGCACTGTGGCTCAAGTCCACCGACTACGGCGACGACAAGGACCGTGTGATGCGCAAGCAGGACGGTACCTTCACCTACTTTGTGCCGGATGTGGCCTACCACATCGCCAAGTGGGAGCGCGGCTTCACCAAGGTGGTCAACATCCAGGGCACCGATCACCACGGCACTATTGCCCGTGTGCGCGCCGGCCTGCAAGCGGCCAATGTGGGCATCCCCCAGGGCTATCCGGATTACGTGCTGCACACCATGGTGCGGGTGGTCAAGGGCGGCGAAGAGGTCAAGATCTCCAAGCGCGCGGGTAGCTATGTCACGCTGCGCGACCTGATCGAGTGGACATCGAAGGATGCGGTGCGCTTCTTCCTGCTGAGCCGCAAGCCCGACACCGAATACACCTTTGACGTCGATCTGGCCGTAGCCAAGAACAACGACAACCCGGTGTATTACGTGCAGTATGCCCATGCCCGTATTTGCTCGGTGCTGGCGGCCTGGGGCGGCGATCGCACCATGCTGGGCGCGGTGGATCTCTCAAACCTCACCAGTCAGCAGGCGCAGGCCTTGATGCTCTTGCTGGCCAAGTACCCGGAGATGCTGTCGGCCGCAGCCATGGGCTTTGCCCCGCACGATGTCACCTTTTATCTGCGCGAGCTGGCCGCCTGCTACCACAGTTATTACGATGCCGAACGCATCCTGGTGGACGATGAGGTGGTGAAGCTGGCACGGCTGGCGCTGGTGGCAGCCACGGCGCAGGTGTTGCACAATGGTCTGACGGTGCTGGGCGTGAGCGCTCCGCAGAAGATGTAATTCATTCAAAAAGAACGAGAAGCAAGGCATGAAGAAACAGCGCGGCGGAACCATTCTGGGTTTCATTATTGGTGTGGTGGTCGGACTGGCGGGAGCCCTGGCGGTGGCGGTGTACGTCACCAAGGTGCCTGTGCCATTTATGAACAAGGGCCAGACGCGCAGCGCCGACCAGGACGCCGAAGAAGCCAAAAAGAACAAGGATTGGGACCCCAACGCCCCCTTGTATGGCAAGAACCCGGTGGCCAAGCCGACGCAGCCGGCCGCATCGGTGCCGGTGGTGGCCCCCGTGGCAACGCCTGCCCCGGCTCCGGCTGCAGCGCCTGCCGCCCCTGCACAGGCCAAGCCGGAAGCGAAGGCGGTTGAAAGTAAGGCCGCGGACAGCAAAGCGGCTGATGCCAAGTCGGCAGATACCAAGCCAGCGGATGCCAAAAAGGCCGAGGCCAAACCTACCGCATCTTCCGACCCGATTGGCGATCTGGCCAAGGCCAAGTCCGCTGCCGATGGCGGAGCCTTTATCTACTGGGTGCAGGTGGGCGCTTACCGTACGCCCGAAGACGCCGAAAGCCAGCGCGCCAAGCTGTCGCTCAGTGGCGTGGAAACGAAAATTTCCGAGCGTGAACAATCCGGGCGCACGGTGTACCGCGTGCGCGTGGGGCCGTTTGACAAAAAGGAAGAGGGCGAAAAGGCCAAAGAGAAACTGGACAAGTCGGGGCTGGAAACCGCCCTAGTGCGTGTGCAGCGCTAGGCCAATGGCCTGTGTGCGTGGCCTGGCCCTGGCACGTGTTGCGTTACTAAGCTAAATTGGAGTGTTATGAAACGTCGTGAATTTTCCCTAATGACCGGTGGCGCTGCTGCGGTCGCAAGCACCCTGTGGGCCACGGCCGCGCGGGCCGATCTGGCCAAACCCGAGTCCGGAACCGATTATTTGGTGCTGGATCCACGTGCAGCGGTGGAGGCACCCGAAGGCAAGATCGAGGTGGTGGAATTCTTCTGGTACAACTGCCCACACTGCAACGCGTTTGAGCCCAGCCTGGAAGACTGGATCAAAAAGCTGCCCAAGGATGTAGCGTTTCGCCGCGTGCCCGTGGCTTTTCGCGACGATTTTGTGCCGCAGCAGCGCCTGTATTACGCGCTGGAGGCCATGGGCCTGGTGGACAAGCTGCATGCCAAGGTGTTTACTGCCATTCACGTTGAAAAGCACGATCTGTCCAAGGCTCCCGCGATCGTGGATTGGGTTGCCAAGCAGGGCGTGGACATGGCCAAGTTCAACCAGCAATACAGTTCTTTCTCAGTGGCCACCAAGGCGACCAAGGCCGCGCAACTGCAAAACGCCTACAAGGTAGAGGGCGTGCCCGCACTGGGTGTGGCCGGACGCTTTTACGTCGATGGCGACCGTGCCAAAAGCATGGCCAATGCGCTCAAACTGGTGGAATATCTGGTGGCGGGAATTCGCAGCGGCAGGTAGTTCATTGCGGCAGTGACACAGGGCAGGGCGCCGGTCTAGAATGACGCCAACATCAATTACCGAGCGGAGTGCGTCCTATGTCGGAATCCAAATTCAGGCTGATTACCCGTAGCGACTTTGACGGCCTGGTCTGCGCCGTGCTGCTCAAGGAACTGGATCTGATTGACGACATCTTGTTTGTCCATCCCAAGGACATGCAGGATGGCAAGATCGCGGTCAGCGATCGTGACATCAGCACCAATTTGCCCTATGTGCCGGGCGTGCATCTGTGCTTTGACCACCATGCCTCGGAGACCCTGCGCAACGCAGTGCATGCCAAGCATGTGATTCACCCAGATGCGCCCTCGGCGGCCCGCGTGGTCTTTGAGCATTACGGTGGAAACGGCCGCTTTGGCACACGTTTCAATGAAATGATGGTGGCCGTCGACAAGGCCGACTCGGCGCAATTCAGCAGCGAAGAGATTCTGGCACCCAAGGACTGGGTGCTGCTGAACTACCTGATGGACTCGCGCACCGGTCTGGGCCGGTTCCGAGAATTCCGCGTCAGCAATTACCAGCTGATGATGGACCTGATTGATTACTGCCGCAGCCACGGCATTGCAGATATCTTGAAGTTGCCCGATGTGGTGGAGCGCGTGGAGCTGTATCAGGAGCATGCGCTGCGGGCTCGGGCTCAGCTGCAACTTTGCACCACGGTACATCACAACGTGGCCGTGATTGATCTGCGTCAGGAGGAAACCATTTTTGCGGTCAACCGCTTCATGGTCTACGCCCTGTATCCACAGACCAATATCTCGATCCACGTGATGTGGGGCGTGCAAAAGCAAAACACGGTGTGTGCCGTGGGTAAGTCGATTACCAACCGCTCATCCAAGGTGAACATCGGCGCCATGATGCTGGCAAACGGAGGTGGTGGCCATGAAAATGCCGGCACCTGCCAGGTGGCCAATGAGCGCGCCGATGCGGTGTTGCAGGAACTGGTGGCCCGTATCAACGCCGTGGGCTGATGGAAAACGGGGATAAATCCCCGTTCTGGAGCGAATCAATGGAGCGCAAGGCATGAAACATGCCATGCGCTGGCTACAATGGGCACAATGCTTTATGAGCAAGTTTCGTGCCTTTATGAAAAATCACTCCCTTACTGCCTTGCTGATTGCGGGCCTGCTGTGCCTGGCGGGTTCGGTGCAGGCCGAAAAAGCGGACCGCAACAAGCCCATGAATATTGAGGCGGATGCTCTGCGCTATGACGACCTCAAACAGATCAGCGTGTTCACCGGACGCGTGGTTCTGAGCAAGGGCACGATTCTGATTCGGGGCGAGCGCCTGGAAGTGCGGCAAGACCCGGACGGCTACCAGTTCGGCGTGGCCACTGGAGCCGCCGACAAGCCCGCCTTTTTTCGCCAAAAGCGCGAAGCGCTGGACGAGTACATCGAAGGCGAGGGCGAAACCATTACCTATGACGGGCGTGCCGACAGCATTCGCTTTAGTGGCAAGGCGCAACTGCGGCGCCTGCGTGGCACCTTGCTGGCCGATGAAATTACCGGCGGCAACATCGTGTATGAAAATTTGACCGACCTGTTCACCGTGGATGGAGTGGCCAAAAACGGCCCCAGCGGTGCCTTGGGCAGTGGCAGGGTGCGCGTCATGTTGACACCCAAACCCGAGCCTACAAGCGCGGTGTCGGACCCCGCCAAGCTTAAGCCTTCGCCCACACTGGAGGGGCAGTCCAAGTGAGCGAATTCGCTGCCGGAAGCTTGTCGGCGCAGCACCTGCAAAAGTCGTATGGCAAGCGTCAAGTGGTCAAGGACGTGTCTCTCACGGTGCGCACCGGTGAGGTGGTAGGTCTGCTGGGGCCAAACGGCGCCGGCAAGACCACCTCCTTCTACATCATCGTCGGACTCTTGCGTGCCAGTGGCGGCGACATTTCCATCGATGGCCAATCGATTGAGCATATGCCGATTCACCGGCGTGCGCGTCTGGGCCTGGGCTATCTGCCGCAGGAGGCGTCGATCTTTCGTAAGCTCAATGTCGAAGACAATGTGCGCGCTGTGCTGGAGCTGCAGTTGGACGAACAGGGCGTGCCATTGAAGTCGGCCGAAATTGAGTCTCGCCTGACCAATTTGCTGCAGGAATTGCGGGTGGAGCACTTGCGTGAGTCGCCGGCATTGTCCCTCAGCGGTGGCGAGCGCCGTCGCGTGGAAATTGCCCGCGCCCTGGCGACCCGTCCACGCTTCATTTTGCTGGATGAGCCCTTCGCCGGTATCGACCCGATTGCCGTGATCGAGATTCAGCGCATCATCAATTTTCTCAAGGCGCGTGGCATCGGCGTGCTCATCACCGACCACAACGTGCGCGAAACCCTGGGCATTTGCGACCACGCCTACATCATCAGCGATGGCCGCGTGCTGGCCGAGGGCACGCCGTCCGAGATCGTCAACAACGCCGAGGTGCGACGCGTGTACCTGGGCGAGCACTTCAAAATGTAGCTGGATGAAACAAGGCCTTTCATTACGGGTTTCGCAGCATCTGGCGCTGACGCCCCAGTTGCAGCAATCGATCCGTTTGTTGCAACTCTCGACCCTGGAGCTGAGCCAGGAAGTGGATCAGATGCTCGACGAGAACCCGTTTCTGGAACTTACCGAAGACAACGCCGAGCGCGAAGAGTTTGGCGTGAGCCAGGCCGATACACCGGTTAGCGAGGGCGATCGCGAAACGGACCACGACACCGAATTTGCCAGCGCAGTCATGCCCGACATGGGCAGCGCCACGGTCACCAGCACCCATACCGACGAGGACAATGCTCCGCTGGGTGGCGACGAGGGCATTGACTGGGATGGCGACGGCAGTACCGAGATGTCGCCCGACGATGGCGAATGGGGGGTTGACGCCAAGGCGCGCAGCAACAACCTCAATGGCGATGAAGACAAGGACGCGACCGAACTGGCCCGCACGCAGGAAAGCCTGCAAAGTTTTTTGCATCGCCAGGTCCTGGGCCTGCGCCTGTCGGCCGAAGACAGCGCCGCGCTGCGCTTTTTGATTGAGTCATTGAATGACGACGGCTATCTGGAAGAGCCGCTGGAGGAACTGGCAGCTACTCTGAATCCGCCGGACGACGAGCAATTGCAGGAGCTGGTGCACCATTTCACCGTGGCCCTGGGGCTGTTGCACAGCCTGGAGCCGGTGGGCGTGGGCGCACGCGGGTTGGCCGAGTGCCTGCGATTGCAAATCGCTGCGCTGCTGCAAGATGTGGAACTCGATTGGGACGACCGCGAGGTGCTGGACGTGGCACTGCGCATCTGCCAGCAGCCCATGGAGCTGCTGGCCAGGCGCGACATCAAGCGTCTGGTGCAGCTCGGCGTCGGCAGCGATGCGCTGGTGCGCGAGGCGATTGCCGCAATAGCCCGGCTGGAGCCCAAACCGGGCCGGCGCTTTGTCGATGTGGAGCGCAACATCGTGGTGCCCGACGTGCTGGTGATCCAGGTGCCCAACACCAACAAGGCGGCGCAAGCCAAGTTCCGCGTGATGCTGAACCCGGAGGTGATGCCGCGCCTCAAGGTGCACGACATTTATGCCAATGTGCTGCGCAACCACCGGGGCGGCAAGGACAGTGCCAGCCACGCAGCGCTGCAGCAGCGCCTGCAGGAAGCGCGCTGGTTTATCAAAAATATCCAGCAGCGCTTTGACACCATTCTGCGCGTCAGCACCGCCATCGTGGAGCGGCAAAAAAGCTTCTTCACCCATGGCGAGTTGGCCATGCGTCCGCTGGTGCTGCGAGAGATTGCCGACGAGCTCGGCCTGCACGAATCCACCATCAGCCGCGTCACCACGGCCAAGTACATGTCCACGCCCTTTGGCACGTTCGAGTTGAAATACTTCTTCGGCTCCGGCCTGGGCACCGAATCCGGTGGCAATGCGTCGAGCACGGCGGTGCGCGCGCTGATCAAGCAATTCATTGCGTCCGAGAGCGAAAAGAAGCCGCTCTCAGACAACCAGATTTCCGAGATGCTCAAGGAGCAGGGCATTGAATGTGCGCGCCGTACCGTCGCCAAATACCGCGAGGGCCTGAAGATCGCCCCTGCCTCTCTACGCAAGGCGCTGTAACTTACATGAACCAACTCCAACTCTTTTTGCCCTGCGCCGCCGGCGTGGAGGACTACCTGGCTCCCGAGGCCCTGCGCATCACGGGCCTGCCTCCCGGCTGCGTGACCAAGCAGCGTGGCGGTGTGGCGGTGCGCAGCTCGCTGAACGATGCGATGCGTCTGAATCTGTATTGCCGCCTGGCGCAGCGCGTGCTGGTGCTGGTGAGTTACACCGAATACCGCAGCGAGAATGACCTGTACCGTGCCGCCATGGCCGTGCAATGGGAGCGCTGGTTCACCCCGAAAGAGAGCATCAAGATTGAAGTGACGGCGCAACACAGCCCGCTGACTTCTCTGAACTTTGCCGCGCTCAAGGTGAAAGACGCCGTCTGCGACCGCTTCCGCGAAGTCGCAGGTGGTGTGCGGCCCAATGTCGACACGCAGTGGCCCGATGTGCGCATCTACGCCCACCTGACCACCGACAACTGCTCGCTGTATATCGACACCTCGGGCGAGCCGCTGTTCAAGCGCGGCTGGCGCGAGGACAAGGGCGATGCGCCGCTGAAAGAGACCTTGGCTGCCGCCATGATTGCTGCCAGCGGCTGGGCCGATGGCGATGCGGACCTGATGCCGCTGTACGACCCTTGCTGCGGCAGCGGCACCATCGCCATTG
>Ga0118677_10005158_pt1 | contig 23091 bp, 12 predicted proteins | sample AliMusrvi5mmetaG_FD_86154 | JGI IMG/M metagenome (GOLD analysis project Ga0118677, IMG submission 86154)
CCGGTTTTTCACCGTAAGCGGCAGGTGCGGAAGATGCGGACCAGAGCGATTCCAGCATTTCTTTCGTAGTCCCGCTCAGGCGGGCTGACATGCTGGTGATCTCCACAATCGGCTTGCCGTCGGCATACATCAGGGCATCGCAGATGACGTACGGTTCGGGGCGATAACCTATCTCGCGGATCGTCACTTCATAGGTGACAACTTTGGTGGTCTCCAATACCTGGCCGCGGCAACAGAGTTTGCTGGCCACGCCCGGCACCGGCTCCCAACCTGCATCCGCCGCTTCGGCAATCCAGCCGAGGCGCAGCAGGTAGATGCGCAGCGTATGCATGCAGCATTCGTACATCAGCGTGCCCGGCATGACCCGGTCATCGACGAAATGGCAAGTAATGAACCAGTCATCCGGGTGGATATCGGCTTCGGCCCTGATGAGCCCGATACCGCAACGCCCACCATTTGGATCGACTTCGATGACCCGGTGGACGAGACGCATTCTGTCGCCCGGGATCGTCAGCGGGCGGGTGAGCGGCAATCCGGCGAAGGCCGGTCCGAAGCAGCCGGCAAGATCACCGGCACGCAAACGATCAAGTTGCGCCGCATCGTACCCCTCATTCCCCATCGGCACCAAATCCCGCCAATCCGTCGGGCGGATACCGACCGTCGGGCGTAGATCCAGTGCCGGCCGAACGATTCCCTTGCCAGCGTCCAACTCCTGCTGGCTGAAGAATCCGGCGCAGCCGTCGCGCATGGAGAGTAGCGGCTGGCCGTTCACCGTGGCTTCAAAGAAGAAGCGGAACAGCCAGGTATCCCCCTGGCGGAAGAATCGTTCGATATGGATGTCGTAATGGATCGTTTCACCCGGTCCGGGGAGGCCGCGATGGAATGTGACCACGGCGTCCAGCAGGCGATAGACCGCCAGACCACGGGTGATGAAGTCAATGCCGAGATAGCCGGACAGGAACAGGTCAGCTTGCCCCGCCTCGACGGCGATGCAGGTCGGGATGCGCCCGCCGTCCAGATACCAGGCACCCTGGTGGATGTCATGCTCGGTGACAACCCGGCCGGAAGTCATTGACTTCGGCTCGCCATCAACGCTGATGATGCGGTCCACCAGCATCAATGGCTCATCCGGCAGCCGGACGCGGGTCGGGAAACTGTCAACTTCGGAAAATTGAGGGCCAAGCATCCGGCCGACCGAGCCGCAGGCGAACTCGAAACACATGGCGCGGTCGAAAGCAACCCCCCATCCCCCCTTATCAGGGGGGCTTTGAGGATCAGCGCTGAGGATTTCATCTCCACGAACTTCACCTCCCCTGACAAGGGGAGGACGGGAGGGGTTAAGATTAGCATCAGCATCCTCTTCACCCAAAGCCTGGCGCAGCGACATTTCCAGGGCGAGAGCCTGCGCCATCGAGCGGGTCACCGTCTCGCTGACGGCAAGGAACGCCGCATGGGCTTCCGTATGGGCCTGCCGGGATCGGGACAGTTCACTTATCAGCGAATCGCGTGCCGGATCAGGTACTGACACCGCTGGAGTTTTCTGGACGGAAACAGGCTTTTTCGAAGTTACTGGCGGCTGAGGCGGCTGGAATGGAGCACCACCGAGCAGGACACGCACAACTCCCGTGGTTTTTTGGGCAACAACGCCACCGCCCGGCAGATCAAAGAGCGGCGCCAGATCAACCGGCACCCGTTCGGCAATCAGGTTGGCCATCATCTTCAGGATTACGGATACCGGGTCTTGACCGGAAAAACAGGCTGATCGGGCCAGGTGCGGACGATCACCGAGGATGCACCCGATCATGCGGCTGCACGATGCGCCGGGCCCCATCTCCAAAAACAGCCGGACCCCGTCACGATACGCCGATTCAATCACCTGAGGATAGTTGATGCCATGCAGCGCCTGTCCAAGAATCGACGCGGCCGCGCTTTCGCGGGTGACTTCGTAGGAATCACCCTTGACGCCGCTGTAATACACTACACCGGCCGGTGCTTCCGCAGGGTAGAGATGGAGGTCATGGTACGGACCGGCAACCTGTTCAGCTACTTCGCAATGCACCGTGGTCACGCCATGCAGCGGAAAAAAACTGCAGCCGAGCGTTGCCACCAACTGAGACAGTTCGTCGGCATCGCCACCGATAACACATTCTTTTGGCGTGTTGACGATCAGGAGGTAGGTACGGGGAAACTCCGGCAGCGCCGCCCGGACAGTCTGCTCCGGCGCCGCGACGACTCCGAGGGTCCAGTTCACTGTCTCGCCTTCTTTCAGACCCCAGGCATGTCTGGCGGCGCGGCACTCGCCGGCCAGATCTTCGGTAAACAGAGTGGAATCCTTCATGCGCCCATACATACCGTCCCGGTCGCGCCACGCCCGCTGAGAAAAGAGTCCCGCCGATTCACCGAGGCTGTAGCCGATAACGGCGGCAGGGTGGACACCAAAACCCTGCACCAGATCACTGACAGCGCAGCCGATGGCAACCTGACCGAAGATCACGGCCCGATGATCGCCATTGATCAGGGAAGATGGTGCGCCGTTCCAAAACAGCTCCGGCTGAAACTGTGCCCGAAGCAGAAGATTCTCCCGGTCCTGATGTCGCAAAATACCTGGCCAGCGACTGAACAGTTCCATCCCCATACCGGCATAGTGGTTTCCGGATCCGGGAAAGACAAAAGCTACCTTTCCGGATACTCCAAGCGGTTCCGCTGAATAGAACAGCCGGTCGCGCAGTCCGGGTACGATGGCGGGACCAGTGCCGGTATTTTTCAGAGTAGTGCGGCCAAGAGCAATTAAATCTGCCAGTTCACCCGTATCCCTGGCAACCATGGCCATGGCACGTGTTTTGGCGTCTGCTGTCGCAAAATGCGGATACCAGGCGGCTGCCAGATCGAAGAGGAGAGGAACAGATACCCGCATCAGATCTTCAAGCTGGCTCAACTGGCTCAGAAGTTCGTCGGGTGTGTCACCGGCAATGGCAAACAGTGCTTCAGTGCCTGCTCCGAGCGGAGCTCTCCGTTCTGTTTCGACACCGGACGCAGCGGCGTGCCTCCCTTCAAGAACCACATGGCAGCAGGAACCATCGATGCCACGGACACTGACTCCGGCCCTGCGCGGACCATCGTCCCGGTTATGCAGCCAGTACCGGGAGAAACGGGGAAAATGAAGGGGGGACTGTTCCGGAAGAAACGGAGCTGCAGTTGCCAGTCCCCGGCAGCCGGGAATGATCTCATGATACAGGGCGAGGCAGCCGCGCAGCAGCGATGCAAGGCCGGAGGCGGCGCCACTGTGACCGATGTCCCCTTTGGCGCTGCTGACGGCGCATGATCGAGCCGGAGCAGAACCAGCAACGAACCAGGATGCCAGGGCAGCTGTTTCGCTGCTGTCACGTTCGGGAGCGCCGTCGGCGCTTGCTTCAATAAAGCCGATTGATTCCCGTGCCACTCCTGCGTCTTTGTAGGCTTTGTCGAGCGCATGGCGATAGGTGTCTGCTCCGTCTCTATCCGGGTCACCGCTCACGGAACCGATGCCGCGGATAACGGCATAAATCCGGTCTCCATCACGCTCCGCATCTTCAAGCCGCTTGAGTACGACTGCGCAGGCGCCTTCTCCGATCAGGGCGCCGTCTCCCGCAGGGTCAAACGGAGTGCCGGTTCCTGATCGGGAGTAGGGGTAGATGGCATGCTGACCGAGGACGGCGCGCAGGTCGCCGGCCAGATCCACGGCACCCACCAGCGCCCGATCAAGCTCGCGGTTCTGAAGCTGACGAATCGCCACTTCCAGTGCCCTGATGCCGGAGCTTTCTTCGCTTGAAATCGTAAAACTAGGGCCGCCGATGCGGAATTCACGGGCAATCCTGCTGGCCACGACGCTTCCGAGCGCACCCATGGTGCGGTTGGCGGTCAATGATGGTCCGGCCGCACTCCTGAGCTCGGATGTCCACTCCGCCAGTTCTTCAGTTGTCAACTCCCGCCCCAGTACCCGGGCCCAGCGGGAGGCCTGTACGGGCAGAGACCAGCGCAGACTGAAGTTGGTGCTGTTCAGGTCAAGGGCAATGCCGATGAATACACCCGTTGCGGAGTTGTCCTCCCTACCGAGCCCAGCATCGTGCAGCGCCTCAGACGCCGTTTGCAGCATAAGCAGCTGTTGCGGAAGCATTTCTTCCATTTCACGCGGCGGAATACGGAAGCGGTTTGTCGGCAGCGCCACCTCGTCGATGGTAAAACCGGCGTATGGCGACGTATCCAGCCCTTCCTCGCGGAACCAGACGCTCTCTCCTGCACCGTGCCAGGCTTTGGGAGAAGTGGGGGGCGTAGCGTCATCCCCGCCGAGGACCCGTTCCTGAAAATCCCGCAGCGATTGCCACGGACCGAACCGGGCATCCATACCTACGACGGCGATGGATTTTGTCGGTGAATCAACAGAGGACAAAAAATCTCCCTCCCCCAGCGGGGGAGGGTTGAGGTGGGAGATTACGGATTGCGGCAACCACTCTTCGATCAATAAATGGGCGTTGATGCCTCCAAAACCGAAGGCACTGACAGCCGCACGCCGGGGAATGCCGGCCCCGCGACGCTGCCAAGGAGTTGGTGAGGTCAGGACGCGGAACGGGCTGTTGTCCAACTCCATGCCGGATTGCGGAGTAGTAAAATTGGCCGTGGGGGGGAGTGTCTCGTGCTGCATGGCCAGCAGCACTTTGGTCAGGGCTGCGCCGCCTGCAGCGGTCAGCAGATGGCCGATATTGGATTTTACTGAACCGATGACGCAGTGTGCGCCATCCTGGTCAACGTCGGACCAGAGCTGTTTGAGACTGGCAACTTCGACTGCATCTCCGACCGGGGTGCCGGTTGCGTGACATTCGATCAGATCGACATCAGCCGGATTCCAGCCAGCCCGGTCGTAAGCGGAACGCATGGCGCGCAGCTGTCCTTCCGACAGGGGAGCAAGCAGGCTCCCCCCAACGTCGTTGGCCAGGCCGATACCTCTGATAACGCCGTAGATCCGGTCGCCGTGGGCCACGGCATCTTCGGTCCGTTTGAGCAGAAACAGTCCGGCTCCTTCGCCGACCACGAGACCATCACCTGTTGCATCAAAAGGGGAACAGACGCCCCGTTTTGAAAGGGCGCGCAACTGGGAGAAACCCATCTGTGTAAAGAGCGGATCGGGCCGTGAAACACCTCCGGACAGCATGGCATCCGACCGGCCGGACAATAGTTCATCCATTGCCAGTTTCAGGGCATAGAGCGATGAGGCACAGGCAGCATCAAGTGTACAGCCGCCGCCACCCAGACCGAGAGCCCGGGCCAGAATGCCGGCGGGCAGACCGGCGGGAAAGCGGTTGAGCGGCGAGGTGGGAGAAGGGGCGGAAGCGGATCCGAGTAGCTGTTCTTCGAAGGTGCGCCCCAGCCAGTTACGTGTCAACAGTGCGGAAGTTTCGCTCGGGAGCACCAGATTGCCGATAATGACGCCAACCCGGGAGCGGTCGAGCGGTGCGGTCACGCCATCGTCGAACGCACGTTTCCCGGCGTGGATCAGAAGATGAAAAAGCGGATCGAGCCCGTCCAGCAACGCCGGGTCGATGGTGAGACCCGGAAGAGTTGCCGCCGACGGGAGTCGGTCGATGAAACAACCGTAGCGGGAATAGACGCAATCTGCTCTTCCTGGTTCCGGACTGAACACGGAGTTGGATGGAACCATCCAGCGCCCGTCAGGAACTTCGCGGAAGGAGCTGCGAGAGCTTTTGATATTATCCCAGAAAACCGCAAGGTCGGGCGCATCGGGGAATATACCGCCGATCCCGACGATGGCTACGGTGGAGCGGTAATCATTCATCAGGCTACTTCCAGCTCTACACACCCCGGTTGTGTCAGTTGATTGCGCCGGAAAGCCTTTTGCAGCGAAGAGTCAATGATGCATTCGTAATTCTCCAGCCGCGCAATCAGTTTGCTGCTGGTACGGTCAAGAAATTCAATATCGGCGGATGCGCCATGATTTCGTTCCGCAGTAACCCTGATCACGATCTGGGAACCTTCACGGGGAAAACTCTCCTGGAATTGACGATACCGTCCGGCAAAAGAAGGAAGCGAGCCGGAACCGGAGCGTTCGAAACTCCAGAGGATCATCAACTGAAAGGCGCAATCCACCACCAGCGGATCGGTCAGCCAGATGTTGCGCAACGGCTGTTTGATCCACTGCTCCGGTTTTGGAGCCGCCTTGGCCAATGCGGTGATCCCTTTGGGAGAACAGCCTGTGACCTGTTCCAGCCCTTGCAGGTCCGCCCCGTGAAAGAGGCGTTCCCGGTCGTATATAGTGTCGTTGCCGGGAGCATAGGGAGCGGTCGGGACATCGACGATGGAGCGGATCCCTTCAGGCAGTTTTGATGCAAGCACTATTTCGGCGCGAACATGCAAGATGGTGTGTCCGTCACCGGTCATGCCGATTAATTCGACCGGAACGACGAAGAGTGAATCATGCTTTTCGGCGCGACCAGCCATGACTCTGAGGCTGCAGCTGCTCCCCTGATCAAAGATGACCCCCTTGCAGACACGCAGGTTATTGAACCCGTGGAAACGGAAACCGGGGTTGCCGTGCAGGGCGCCGTGAGCCAGCCACTCAACCGCCATGGCCACGGGAAGGACGGCCTTGCCGTCAATCACATGGGAACTGATGAATGGGTAGTCCGCAACGGACAGGTTCAGGCGGAATGCCTCTGTAAGCGGCGTTTCCGGAAGCGGAGTGATGGCCGCCAGAGAACCGGCTGTTGCTCCCGCCAGGGCGATAATTTCAACAGGGTCGCCGATGGCAGCGATCTCGCGAACCAGCAAAGCTCCCCCTTCTTTCAGCCCGATCAAGCCGATACCTTCGCCGGCAAAAACCTTTTTAAGAGACGGGGTAACCATGCCGCCATCCCACGGTCCCCAGTTAATACTGACTGTTCGGCACGCTGTCCGACGGCGCGATTCGGCCTGGGCCAGTTTGTTGAGTACTTCGTTGGCAACGGCGTAGTCCACCTGACCGCTCCGGCCGAAACGCCCCGTAGTGGAAGAAAACAGGGCAATAAAACGGAGATCGTCCTGAGCTGTTGCGGCTAGTAATGCCTTTAACCCTTTTACTTTGGTGTCGTAAACCTGAACAAACTGCTCCGCTGACTTGTCGCTGATGAGGCGATCAGCCAGTACTCCGGCGCCATGAACAATGCCCCGGATCGGACCGTACTCTCGGCGTATTTCGCCAATAAGGGCGGACAGGGCCGCGGCATTGCGGATATCCACGGAGCGGTACAGTGCCCGGCCACCTGCAAGCGCGACCTGTGCCTGAGTTTCCTTGAGTTCCCGTCCGGCTGCGATGGCCCGGTAGCGCTCTTCAATTTCCCTTGGGTGGAGTTTTTCGGCGGTATGCTCAAGAATCGCCCGTTTTATCTGACTTTCGTCCTGTAATGACGCCAACCATTCCGGCTCTGCCTGCAGTTCCAGGCTTCGGCCCAGCAGCACCAGCAGCGGCTTGTAAGCAGCTGCCAGCGCTACAGCAGCTGCAGCCGTTACCCCGCGACCGCCTCCGGTGATTACAACGACATCCCCGGTCTGTAGCGGGGCTACCCCCGTATGTGACTGCTCCGGAAGATCAATCATGCTCAGAGTGGTTCTACCTGCCGGTGTCAGACCGACCTCCAGCGGGCCGTCAATCAGCAATTCATCCGCAACAGCCCGGGCTTCTGCCGTATTATCGGAAAAAAGGCCCAGATCGATCGACTTGCATGAAACCTCACTCCATTCATGGGCCGCCGTTTTCACAAGACCGGCAAGACCTCCGGAAAGCGGATCTTTCAGTATGGTGTCGGTTCCGCAGCCGAATGAACCGTCCTGACGGGAAATAGTGGCAAACAGTGCGCCGCCGTTTTCGCCGGTCCTCCGGAGCGCTGGTGCAGAACTTTTCAGAAGCAGAAACGCACTTTCGTAAAAAGTGTCATCGGTTCCGCCCGAGGGGGCGCAGATAACGAGACCGGCAAGGTCGGCATCGGACGCAGCCATGAATGCATCTTCGATACGTACCAGCTGAATATTACGTCCGGTGGCGCTTAACAGCGTACAGAGGTTGGAAGAGAAATCCGAACCGTCGTCCGTAATCCAGATGGTTCCGGCATCCGCCAACGACAGTTTCTGTGCCGGAGCGGTCAGAGAGATCGGCACAATCGTACTTCGATTGACAGGGATTGAGATTGTAAAGTTTACAGAATTTGTTGAGTTTACGGTGTTGACGGCGGGTGGTGTGGTGAGCGCTCCTCCCCCCAGATGCCGGGCGATTTCACCCAGGGTGTGCAGCGAACCCAGATGTTCGGGGCCAATGACCGGTGTTCCGGGAAGGCGTTCCTGAAGCGTCGACAAAATTTCGACCCGTTTGATGGAGTCAATGCCGAGATCGGATTCAAGCCCCATCTCCATCTCCAGCATCTCCACCGGGTAACCTGTCTTCTCGCTGACTACCGCCAGTAAGGTCTCGGCGATAAGGGATCGGTTTGCCGAGTTTACGGTGTTGACGGCAGTTGGTGTGGTCAGCGCTCCTCCCCCCAGATGCCGGGCAATCTCACCCAGTGTGTGCAGGGTACCCAGATGCTCGGGGCCGATGACCGGTGAACCGGGAAGGCGCTCCTGGAGTGCCGACAGAATTTCGACCCGTTTGATGGAATCGATGCCGAGGTCGGAGTCGAGCCCCATCTCCATCTCCAGCATCTCCACCGGGTAGCCGGTCTTCTCGCTGACTACCGCCAGCAAAGTCTCGTCGATAAGCCGTAAGTTTGCAGAATTTATGACAGTGACGGCGGGTAGTGCGGGTAGCACTCCCCCCAGATGCCGGGCGATCTCACCCAGGGTGTGCAAAGTACCCAGATGCTCGGGGCCGATGACCGGTGAACCGGGAAGACGTTCCTGGAGCGCCGACAGAATTTCGACCCGTTTGATGGAATCGATGCCGAGGTCGGAGTCGAGCCCCATCTCCATCTCCAGCATTTCCACCGGGTAGCCGGTCTTCTCGCTTACCACCGCCAGCAACGTCTCGGCAACATGATCTGATACCGGTCGAGTTGCCTGAACAGCCGGTACGGCAGGTTTCACCGCTGGCGTAACGACCGGGTCAACCGGGGCTGTTGAGGTTACCGGATATACTATGGGCGAAGGAGAAGCTCCTCCCTGAAGAATCCGCTGTTGTTGTTCCAGTAACATTTGAATGGTCTTGGCAGCGGTATCCTGTCCTTCCAGAAAACGTCGATGAAGCTGGGCGGTATCGTCCTGAATACGCGCAAGAGCTGACATCCCTTCCCTGGTTACCTTCAGTGACTCGGCCAGGACGTCACGAGATAAGGCAGGTTGAACCGTCACTGGTGCCGACGGCGGTGCAGCCGCAGCGGCGGACGATAAAGTTGACATGGGTACAGCTGCCGTTACGGCCGGACGGGGAGGAGTTGCGGGGCGCTTTGTCTTCGATTTGACATAATTCGCGCCGCTCAGATTTATGATCAGTGCCGGTTTTTTTGCAGTGGTCTGCGGAGTGGGGATATACCCTTCGTCCCATCCGTTTAGCAAAATGTCATAGCCAAGCACGACCAACTGCGCCAGGCAGCGTGCCAGATCGGTAATTCCGGACCGCCTGCCGCCGGACGCATCAACTGCGACAGCGGTGTGTGGGCGACCGGCAAGTATGGCGGAAACAAGGCCGCTAAGACGCCCCCCCGGACCTATCTCGACAAAGGTGCGAACCCCGGCGGAATACATGGCTTCGATTTCGGCAACAAATTCGACCGGACGGGCAAGTTGACCTGCAATCAGTGCTGCCGCTTCGACCGGTTCTACCGGGTACTCTGCCGCAGTGCTGTTCGCATAGACCGGAAGCGACCCGGTCGTAATGGTAATACCGGACAGAGCGGCCAGCAGCGGGGCAGAGGCGTCGGCAACCAGTGGACTGTGAAATGCCGCGGCAACAGTCAGACGTTTGCTGGAAAGTTTACGTGAAGCACAGGCATCGGCGGCGCGGAAAATTTCGGCGCTGCTGCCGGACAGGACAGACTGATTCGGCGCATTTCGGTTGGCTATGACCAGATCGAGAGCTTCATCGCTGATGAGCTGCTGTACATCGGCCAATGGCGCGGATACGGCCAGCATGGTACCCCGGTCGCCGTCTCCGGCAGCCATCAGTTGACCACGCAGGCGGGACAGTGCATGGAAGGAAGTTTCGTCGAGCCGACCGGCGGCACAGAGAGCGGAAAGTTCACCGTAGCTATGACCGGCCGCGGCATCCGGCGCAAAGCCGAACGATTCCAGTATCCGCAGGGCGCCAAGGCTGACCGCACCGATGGCGGGCTGAGCGACATCCGTGGCGCGCAGGGCTGCCTCCACTGCTTCCCGCTCAGTGTCACTGAACGGGGAAGGAGGGTAGATCAGGTCGGACAGGCTGCTGCCGGTAGCCGTACCAAACTCCCGGTCCGCAGCGTCAAGACATGCCAGCATGGCGGGGAAACTACAGGCGAGATCGCGCAGCATCCCGGTGTACTGGGCCCCCTGGCCGGGAAACAGCATGCCGACCTTGCCCGGTGCGGCGCCGGTTGCATACCATGCGCCGTCAGGCGTATTCCAGGAAGTGGCCGGTTGTTTGCGGAGCATGGACAACGCATTATTGCAGAGCGATTTCAGTTCAGTTTTGCCCTGTTCAACGACCAAAGCCAATCGGCAGGGAGCGTTCACATCAAAGGATGAACGGAGCTCCGCTCCCATTGACCGGATTTCTTTCCAGGAGTGTGTATCGGCAACTCCGGCAACCTTCCGTTCCAAAACAGTCGAATCTGCTGCGGAGAACGGAAGTATCTGGACGGTGCCGTCCCAGTCCGCCACGGTGGCGGCGGGAGTATATTCTTCAAGTACCACATGAAAGTTTGAACCGCCAAAACCGAGTGCGCTGACCGCAGCCCGGCGTGGCAGCCCGTTTCGGGAGAGCCAGGGGCGCTTGTGACTGGTGAGGTAGAACGGTGACTGACCGTCCGAAACTTCGCGCAGTGGCTGCTTAACTTTGATGGTGGGGGGGATAACTTTGTGATGCAGCGCCAGGACCGCCTTGATCATTCCGGCTGCACCGGCGGCCGCCTTGGTATGACCGATCTGAGACTTGACCGAACCGAGGGCGCACCATGGCTTCACTGCGGTACCGTAGATATCGCGCAGTGCCGATACTTCCACCGCATCACCGACTTTGGTGCCGGTGCCGTGGGCTTCCACCATGCCGATACTGTCGGGAGAAACACCGGCGCGATGATAGGCATCCTTGATGGCTTTCTTCTGGCCTGACGCGCTGGGGGTGTAGATTGCCTCGCCCTTACCGTCGCTGGAGGAGCCGACACCTCGAATTACCGCATAAATCCGGTCGCCGTCACGTTGCGCGTCGGCAAGCCGCTTGATTACCATGATGCCAAGTCCTTCACCCAGGATGGTGCCGTCACCGGATGCGTCGAACGGCTTGATATCGCCGCTTGGAGACAGCGCCGGTGTTTTGCTGAAGCACATATACATGAAGATGTCGTTGAAGGTGTCGATACCACCGGTAACAACCATATCGGACTTGCCCGTTGCCAGTTCCATTGAGGCCAGATGCAAGGCGCTGAGCGAACTGGCGCAGGCGGCGTCCACTACGCAGTTGGTACCTCCCAGGTCGAACTGTTTGCTGATCCGGCCGGCAACCACGTTACCGAGTAAACCGGGAAAGGAATTTTCCTGCCACGAGACATAAGAATCGGAGATACGCTGGACAACGTCTTCAGCTGTTGTGTCATCCACACCGGCGTCTTTCAGCGCCGAGCGCCAATGGGGGTGCCCGAGACGTGCAGCCAGCGGGATAACCAGTTCGAGCGTGCCGGTAACGCCCAGAATGACGCTGACCCGGTCACGGTCGTAGGTGCGGTCGGCGCCATAACCGGCGTCTTTCAATGCCTGACCGGTTGCCACCAGTCCCAGCAACTGCGAGCTGTCAATCGCTTCCAGGGTTGCAGGAGGGATATTGTATTCCATCGGGTTGAACGGAACGTCAGACAGAAATCCTCCCCGGCGACCGTAGGTCATATCGGGTGCCTTGGGATCCTGATTGTGGTAATCCGCCACGCGCCAGTGGGTCGCCGGAATGTCGCTGATAGCGTCGATCCCTTCGCGAATATTAGCCCAGTAGGTGTTGCTGTCTTCGGCACGGGGAAAGAGGCAGCCGATTCCTATGATGGCCAGCGGTGGAGCGTTGGGTGTAGCAGTCCGATTGGCATTGTCCTGTGTCACGCGAGGTACTCCTTGATGTGTATGTCTTCAAGCGGTGCAATACAAAAATCAGCGGGAAGCTGTATATTCTGATACCTGAGGATGTTGGCGCGAGTGAGAAGAGCCGCTCCGAACAGAAGATTACGGGCAACCGTCGCCACCCGGCGCTGTTCAGGAGACGCCAGAAAACTGCCGGCAGCCCATTCATTAAAAGCGCCCATGGCCGGTCCGCACCAGACCTGATAGTCCATCGTGCGGGTCGTAGCGCCTTCCTTGGCCCAGTGGGCGGCCTGTCCGAGATACCAGCGAAACACAAGCGCCATGAGGTGTTTCGGATCCCGCTCCGCACGCTCCACCTGACGAGGGTCGCGTTGCAGGAAAAAGGCCCTGGTATCGCGCCAGATATCGCTAAGGGGAGCAAGGAATAACGTTTTTTCCAGTTTTTCCCGCTCAGGAGCGGGAATGCTTTCCAGTCCGTCATGACTGCGATACATGTCGTACAGTTTGGCAGCCCGCATCGGGAACATGGTGCCACGCTTCAGCACCTGAACCGTGACTCCCATTTCAAACATGTCCGCAGCCGGCGCCATAGTCACATCGGCCTGGCGGGTATCCGCCAGCATCCTGCGTACCGTATCCGACGTTCCGGATTCAATGCAGGCCTGATTGACGGAGCCGGTCATTATATAGGCGGCCCCCATGGCAAATGCGGCGGCAGCGGCGGCGGGGGTGGCGATTCCTCCCGCCAGTCCGACTCGCAACTTGACAGCATACCCGAATTTTTGTTCCATTCGGACGGCAAGAGACGCGATGGTCGGGAACAGGGCTATGGCCGGGCGATTGTCGGTGTGCCCCCCCGAATCCGCTTCGGCGGTAACTTCCTGCGCCATCGGTATCCGGGCTGCCAACTCCGCCTGCTCGGCAGTGATGGCACCTTCATCCAGGAGCTGTCGCAGGAGTTTTTCCGGCGGCGGCGAGAAGAATTTTTCGGCCAACTCTTCCCTCGATACCTTGGCAATGATCCGGTTCGGGGCAATGATCGCCCCCCCTGCGCTCCGATGGATGCCGCAGGTACGATACCGGACCAGCGGCAGCGTCAGGGCCAGGAACGCGGACGCCTCTACCAGGCGAACGTTCCTGCGGATGTACAGATCGGAAAGAGCCGCCTCCAGATCCGGTTCCTGAGGTGAGTGTATCAGGTTAAAGCCAGAGGGGAAATCTGCGCCCGACAGCCTGTTCACGGCTTCTTCAACCGCGGCAAACGACAAACCGGCAGCCCCGAAAAAACCGAGCATTCCGGCACGACCCAACTCCTCTGCCATGGCAACGGAACTGATCCCCTTGGCCATGGAACCACCAAGATAGGGGTAACGAATCCCTATTTCACTGCAAAACGCCCGATCACCAAGTTGTTCCGGCTTTAACGGTGGAATGAACACGTCAAAAGGTGTGTTGTCCGGTCCCACGGAAGCAATGTGGACAGATTGCGAAAGTTTTCGAAGAGCTTCGGTAACAGTATGGTCAGTATCGGGACAAATCAATTTAGTGTACTCATTTCAATTAGTTAGATATGTGACGTTCAGCCTTTTGTATAATCATACTCGGAATATATCTTCAAGAGTATATGCATAACGTTTAAGTATATAATAAACTGAAACATCTTTCAAGAAATGGCTTGCTATCGGCACAATTAAATAGAGCGTTGTGTAAGGTGACATGACATGGGGTGTTTTCGGAAAGGTGTTACAATCGGGACGGGCTGGACGGAGGCCTGAGCAACTAAGAGGCGATCAGGACCTTGCGTCCTTTTACCTGAATTTTACCGTCGACAAACAGCCTGATTGCCTCAATAAATGTTTTATGTTCGGCTCTCTGAATCCGGGTGGAGAGTGTTTCTTCCGTATCATTCTGTTCAACCGGAACAACCGACTGCAGAATAATCGGGCCGGTATCGGTTCCGCTATCAACAAAATGTACCGTGCAACCGGAGTATCGGACTCCATAGTCAAGTGCCTGTTGCTGCGCATGAAGACCGGGGAAGGATGGCAACAGAGCAGGATGGATGTTCATGATTGCATGGGGAAAGGCGTTGACCATAACATCTGTCAAAATCCTCATAAAACCGGCCAGAATCACCAGATCCACCTTGTAACTGCGCAGAATGGAAACTGTCTCGGCATCGTATGACTGCCGGTCGGAAAAATTGATATTTTCATGTACAATTACCGGAATACCATGTGCCTGAGCTCGGGTGAGAGCATACGCCCCAGCTTTGTTACTGATGACACAGACGATTTCGGCGCTGATCTCGCCTGCTTCTATCCGATCAATGATGACCTGAAGGTTGGTGCCGCTTCCTGAAACCAGGACACCCAACCGGTACGGTTCATGTTCCGGCATGTTACCCCTCCACCAGCACGACTCGTTCATCACCGGCGCCGCATGTTGCAATGTCGCCAATAACCCAGGCATCTTCTCCAAGACCCTTCAACCGGTAAATGATATCTTCCGCCTGTTTTTCAGGGACCGCAATCACCATACCGATTCCCATATTGAATGTGCGGTACATCTCGTCCCGTTCAACATTTCCCGCTTTCTGCAATACCGTAAACAAGTTCGACCGCTCCCACCTGTTGGTATATATGTGGGCCTGACATCCCTTGGGAAGCACGCGGGGAACATTTTCCAGCAGACCGCCACCGGTTATATGGGCGATGCCGTTAATGGAAAAGTCTTTCAGCAGGTTAAGAATCGAGCGTACATAAATTTTGGTCGGAGTAAGCAATACATCAGCCACTGAAGCGTCCGAGCCGGGGAATGTGTCATTAATGGAGAGACCAAGCTTATCAAAGACCAATGTTCGTGCCAGTGAGTAGCCGTTACTGTGCAATCCGCTGGACGCAATACCAATCAGACGGTTGCTGACAGATATGCATGATCCATCAATAATATTGTCACGATCTACGACGCCTACGGTAAAACCGGCAACATCATATTCACCATCGGCATAAAATCCGGGCATTTCGGCAGTTTCTCCGCCAATGAGTGCACAACCGGCCTGTTTGCACCCTTCGGCGATGCCTTTTACAATCTCGGCACCTTTTTCCGGCAGCAGCTTCCCGGTAGCAAGGTAATCGAGAAAAAAGAGCGGTTCAGCCCCTTGAACAACAATATCATTGACGCACATAGCTACCAGGTCAATGCCAATCGTGTCGTGACGATCCGTCAGAAAAGCAATTTTCAGCTTTGTGCCAACTCCGTCTGTGCCCGAAACCAATACAGGATTTTTATACTTAGAGGCATTAAGGGAAAATAAACCACCAAAACCGCCGATGTCCGCCAGAACTTCCGGTCGTGATGTGGCTTTCACTAACGGCTTGATAAGATTAATAAAATTGTTTCCGGCAGTAATGTCTACTCCTGAATCTTTATAGGTCACCGGTTTTTCACTCATTGCAATTTCCTCCCTTATGTAAAGAATCCTTGTAGAACATGACCTCGAAAAAGTCAATTTCAAACTGGCATCACTATCACAACAGCAGAATATCTCTTGACAAATCCTCACCTTTTGGGATTATGGATAGATGTCAGTGAGCCCCTCCCACATAAATGTTACTCATATTACACATTGCCTTGCTGTTGCTGTTCTCTTTGCCCTGATAACGCCTCGTTACGCAAAGGCTGATATCTACCGGTATGTTGATGAGGATGATATCGTCCATTTCACCGATGCCCCCACGGACAAGCGCTTTAAAATTTTCATGCGCGACCTGAAAAAAGACAGGGAGTTGAGGACAAGACTAACAATTGCGTCAACCGTTAATCCTTCAGAGTTTGAGCAGCTTATCAAGAATTGTTCGGAGAAGTACGGCGTTAATCCGAGTTTAATAAAGGCGGTGATTCATGCCGAATCCGGCTATAACCCAAATGCCGTTTCGAGCAAAGGGGCCAGCGGCTTGATGCAGTTAATGCCCGGCACCGCCAGATCATTGAAAGTCACGGATCGATTCAACCCAAAAGACAATGTAGAGGGGGGGGTGAAATACCTGCGTTTTCTGCTTGATACGTTTCAAGGCGATATTTCGCTCGCTGTGGCTGCCTATAATGCCGGACTCAACAAGGTCGCCAGGTACGGCGGAATTCCCCCGTACAACGAAACACGAACCTATGTAAACCGGGTTCTGTCCTACATGAAGTCTTATCAGGAAAGCGGTATTTAAATATGACTTCCAGTCGGTCGAATGAGATTCTAAACCTGCCTAACATCCTTACCATGCTGCGGATTGCGGCTATTCCGCTTCTCGCCGTATTGCTGATGCAGCCGTGTCGATCTGCAGGATTTTGGGCTGCTGCTCTCTTCGCGGTGGCATCCATAACGGACTGGCTGGATGGCTATCTTGCCCGCCGGATGGGAATCGTTACAATCTTCGGCAAATTTCTGGATCCGATAGCCGATAAGTTGATTGTTATGTCGGCCCTGATCATGATCCTCCCGTTTAACCGGATTCCCGCCTGGATGGTATTGGTTATTTTGGGTCGAGAAATCATTATTACCGGTCTGCGCGGGATTGCTTCGAGTGAAGGGATCGTCATCCAGGCAAGTGACCTGGGTAAATACAAAACCATATTCCAGATCGTTGCCATTCTCGGGCTTGTGCTACACTACAACTACAACTGGTTTTTCGGCATTTCACACCCACTCCTTACGGTAAACATGCATAACGTAGGAATGTTTTTCCTCTGGATCGCCACCGTTTTGACTATCTGGTCAGGTGTTGATTATCTGGTTCGTTTTATCAAGGTTATTGTCCGCTGATCCGCCGCTATCTGTTTGATTGCCCCAGGGGGATTTCAAAGTTTTTTCCGTTAAAGCTGAATCTTACCTTGTTCTTGTAGACCTCTTCTACCGTAACTCCGTCGATTGATGAGCCGCCGGAGACCGTAACACCATTAATCATTGCCATATTTTCAGCACTACCATCCTGAAAAGCGATGCCGGTTACTCTCAGTGCCGGTACCGGTTTCACAGCGTCAGGCAGTGGTGAAGAATGAAGAGCTTCCGGACTATTTTCCGGATCTGCCGGTTTTGCCACCTCCACCGCTTTCGAGGGTGATGCGGAAACGGCAGCAGCTTTGACAGGTACCGCTGTTTGTTGCCGAGTATCCGGTTTTACCGACTTATCCAGTACAACCGGTGCTGCAGCTCGTTGCGGCTCCGAATTGACAGGTGATGACACCACAGTCGCGCCAGATGATAGATTCTGCCTGGAGAGCGGGGCTGATTTTACCGTTGCGGACGTATTGGTATGGTCCGACCGCATATAAACATAGGTAGCTCCGGAACCGGCTGCCAACAGCAGGGAAGAAAAAAGGAGTATGCCTGCAGGGGAAAAACGGGGAGGGCGATCAGTCCGCAGGATTTCAGCATCTATCTTCAACTCATCCCGGCGGATTACTTTGTCGGTTTCATATTTTTTAAGAGCTTTTAGAATAGAACTCATTTTATGCTTCCGGACGCTGAAATGGAGGGAACCTTCTGTGTTGTGTAGTATTTTTCGAGAGCGACAAGCGTTAACTCTCCAACCGTATCATCGCGGGAGATACCGGCTGATTGCTGAAAATCAGTGACCGCCCTGGTTGTTGCGACACTGTAAATGCCGTCTATGGCCGCATCATAGGTGCCTGCGCGCTTGAGAAGCTGTTGGAGTTCGGCAATTTCATGACGCATAGCTCCCTGTTTTATCTTGTGAGGGATCTGGCCGAAATTCCGCCAAACCAGATAAAAGGTACCGCTTGCTATTGCATTCAGATCGTTTTTAGCAAGAAGAGTGCTTCCAAAAAGTGGCGTTGATACTGTAACGGAATTATTCCTGATCTCCGTAACAGCGATGCAGTAACTCTCATATTTGCCGGTAATCCTGGTCACAACAAGAAAAGGTATGTTAAAGTGAATAGCTTCATCAAGAGTCCCTGTGAACGTGGTAACCTGTAATTTTCTTTTGGCGGCATATCGTGAGAACATATCGGGTACCGTAAGTTGACCGTTCAATTGTTTAATCGGAGGTACACTCCAGCTGGCTGCAATGGCATTAAAGGCATGCAGGTGAGTATCATTCTGGTCATACGACAGAATTTCCTGCTGAAGCCGAAGAAACGGTTGATTCGCAGTTACCGGGGCAGTGGATGAAGGGGGTGCGGTAGATATGCGACTATTGGCAGAAGAAATGTTGTTTGCAACTATCGACGATGTTGGGACAGGGCGATGAGTGTCAGTCCGTGTACCGAACTTGAAACCGTCTAAACCGACAGTCAGGGCAACAGCTGAGACGGCAAGGCAGAGTGATCCGGCAAACAGCAGAGAAAGCCGTTTACTGCGGGGTTCATTCAGGAGCTCCCTGATAGCCTTGATAACAACTGCTGCTGTTATACGCCGTTGTTCGTTTCCATAGCCAATCAACAGCGCACGGTCGCAGAGATTATTGATCAAACGGGGTAAACCGCGAGAATAGAGATGAATTAATTTGAGCGCGGAGTGACTGAAAGAGACTCCACCTGTTTCACCGCCAACTACCATTCGATGGTGAATATAGCTGCGGGTCTCATCCATGCTCATGGGACGCAACCGATAGCGTACAGCAATGCGTTGATTCAACTGCCGCAATCTCGGAAGATTCAGAAGCAATGATAACTCGGGTTGACCTGCAAGCACAATCTGTATAAGTTTATCGTTTTCCGTTTCAAGATTGGAAATAAGCCGTAACTGTTCAAGGATCTCCGGTAATAAATTCTGTGCTTCGTCAATGACAAGAACAACGGTAATTCCTCGTGAATTCTCTTTCAGAAGAAACCGGTTAAGATCATCAAGCAGTTCATTGGCGTATTCGCTTACGGAATTGAGTCCGAATTCATGGTTGATGCTACGAAGTAACTCTACGCCGGTCAGGCATGGATTGAAAATCAAAGCTGACCGGTAGGTCTCCTCACCAAGTTGACTGAGAAGCGTGCGCAGAACGGTTGTTTTCCCGGTTCCAACCTCACCGATAAGCTCGATAAAACCGTAATGATTATTGATACCGTACAAGAGGTGGGCAAAGGCTTCTTTATGATTTTTGCTCAGGTATATGAAGCGGGGGTTCGGCGTCAGTGTAAACGGTTTCTCGTTGAATCCATAGTATTTAGTGTACATGGCAGGTAACCGTTAACAGTGGTAATGTGTGAAGAGTATAAGGGAACAGAATGTCGTCAATTTAAGTGGTTGTGTATTTCATAAAAGCTGATTATTTTCAAGAGAAATCAAATTTATTCATTTTCAGTCAGACGTTATTTCTGTCTTCTGACAGGTAAGGTTTTTTATTAATGCACTACATTACATATAATACCGCAACACTTCTGAATAATACAATAATGCAATGCATTGTCGACTTAAATAAGGTTACCACCCGATACCCTGTCCGGTTGTCCGGGTATTACGCCGCCCTTATCAGGAGCCCGGGCGATGCCATCTGGAAACAGTGCATGCCGGATACACGTGAGCTGGAAGATCACTTCCAATGCCCCGATCCGCTGGATGAAAAAAATTTGAGTCCGGTTCCGGGCCTTATTCATCGCTACCCGGATCGGGTCGTTCTGCTGGTATCCAATCGTTGTCCCGTGTATTGCCGCTTTTGCATGCGTAAACGGCTTGTGGGAAAAGCGGATCTTCCCATGGGTGAGGATACTCTTCGTAATGCTCTGCAGTATATTGCGTCGCATCCCTCTATCCACGATGTTATTTTATCCGGCGGAGATCCGCTGATGCTTGATGACGCATCGTTATCAAAAATACTTACCGGACTCAGGGCCATTTCTCATGTTGCAATCATCCGGATCGGAACCCGAATCCCGGTTACGCTTCCCGAGCGAATAACCGCGGATCTGTGCAATCTACTCAAAACGTTTCACCCGCTCTACATTAATACCCATTTCAACCATCCGGACGAAATAACCGTTGATTCGAGCGCAGCCTGTGCCATGCTGGCAGATGCCGGAATACCGCTCGGCAATCAAACCGTCCTTCTCAAAGGGGTTAATGATTCGGTTGACACCATGCGAAGTCTGATGACCGGACTGTTGGCCCTTCGGGTTAAACCGTATTATCTGCATCAGATGGACCTGGTGCAAGGTACTGCGCACTTCAGAACTTCGGTGCATGCCGGTCTGGAAATAATTCGGGGGCTCCGCGGACACATCTCAGGTCTGGCTGTACCGCATTACGTCATTGATCTGCCGGGAGGGAAAGGGAAGGTAGCTGTCCTTCCGGACGATGTTGAAATTGATGGTACCACCCTTCATCTGCGTACCTATACCGGAGAACGGTTAACGTATCAGGACGTCACAACTCCTCAGGAATAAATGCGACAACTTCGTCAATGGTATCGACTCCCGCAGTAAGCATCACCAGACGATCAATCCCAAGAGCAATTCCGGCTGACTCGGGCATCGCTGCAAGCGCACCCAGAAATGGTTCCGGCAGCGGCAACGCTGCCTGACCGCCGTTCATCCGAGTGCAATTTGCCTTTTCAAAGCGACGACGCTGCTCGACCGGGTCGTTGAGCTCGCTGAAACCGTTAGCCAGCTCAAGTCCGCCAACGTAGAGCTCAAACCGTTCCGCCAGTTCTCCATTATCAGGTTTTGTCCTGGCCAGTGCAGCCAGCTCTGCAGGATAGTCCAACATAACAACCGGTGAATCGAATGCAGCGAAAGCCGGCTCTATGACCGACGTCAAGATTTCCTCGTAAAGCCCTTTTTTCAGACAGTCCCATACGTCGACCTGCGCGAAATGCAAAAACGCCTCCTGAACGCTTATATGCTTCCAGGGAGCGAATGGATCAATTTGTGCCAAATTACGCTTAAAGCCACGACCAACCGGCAGACAGGTGGTCGCTACATACTGGAGCAGCTCTGTGCAATCTGCCATCAGGGTCCGATAATCGCATCCGGCCCGGTACCACTCCAGCATGGTAAACTCGGATAGATGCCGCGCCCCCCGTTCGCCGGAACGCCAGCAGCGGGATATCTGAAACAGTTTTGTGTGGTCACTGCAGAGAAGACGCTTCATACAGATTTCCGGTGATGTCTGGAGTTGCCAGGAGGAGAGGGGACCAATCGGATTGATATGTTCTTCAGGGACGTTGGCGGGAATAAGAGCGGGAGTTTCAACTTCAAGAAACCCCTGCTCCCAGAAAAAATCACGTACTGCTTTGATCACCTTCGCCCGCAACCACAAGGCGTCTGTTTTCATCGGTTACCCTTTAACTCGTGTTGAATACTCGCCGGTGCGGGTGTCGATGACGATCAGTTCGCCTTCTTCAATAAACGGCGGAACACGCAGCACATAGCCGGTCTCAACGGTGGCAGGCTTTGAGTCATTACCGCTCGTGTCGCCTTTAGCCCATTGTTCGGTTTCGGTGACACGAAGATTTACAAAGTTAGGGAGTGAAATGCCGATGGCTTTTTCTCCAAAGAGCATTACCTCGACCTTGAGGTTCTCAAGGAGGTAGTTCTTGGCATCACCCATCGCATCTTCTTCCATTACGACCTGCTCATACGTCTGCTGGTCCATAAAGGTGTAATGGTTGCCTTCCTTGTAGAGGTATTCCATCGTACGTTCTTCAAGACTGGCCGGTTCAAACGATTCACCGGAACGATATGTCCTGTCAAGAAGCGATCCGTTGATCATGTTGCGCATCTTGGTACGGTAGAGAGCCTGACCTTTACCCGGCTTCACAAAATCAAACGCCACGACCAGATACGGGTCTCCGTCAAGAATTATTTTTAACCCTTTTTTCAAATCGGCTACGGTATACATTCGTTCCTCGCACAGTGTATTTTGAAACAAGACAAGCCCTCCATAATGGACGGGCCTGTACAAATATATTCAGAGAGTTGACTGCTTATTTGGCGCGATAGGTAATACGGCCTCGTGTGAGATCGTAGGGAGAGAGCTCGACGGTAACCTTGTCGCCGGGAAGAATCTTGATGAAATATTTACGCATCTTACCGGAAATATGAGCAAGAACCACATGTTCGTTTTCAAGTTTAACACGAAACATCGCGTTTGGTAACGGCTCAATTACGGTGCCTTCGACTTCAATTGCCTCTTCTTTACTCATACTTTGTCCAGCTCCTCATGTGATACGATTGATGCGAATTTCGCTACATTACTGACAGTGCTGTAAAAATGCAAGCTAATTGTAAACGACATGGTAAAACAGCCCATAAGATATATTATGTCAAGTTCATTACGTGATACCTATACGGGAACCGCCCGACGTTTCTTTGCTGTAATAAGTCGAACCTGGCGTTCCTGAAACCAGTATGCATAGGTCCAGTTCATCATAACAACGATCCGGTTCCGAAATCCGATCAGATAGTACAGATGCAGCAGCAACCAGGCCAGCCAGGCAATATACCCGCGAAAGTTAAAGCCGGCCGTCGTTGCAACGGCGGAACTTTTTCCTATTGTCGCCATTGACCCTTTATCAAAATAGTGAAACGGAGGAAGAGTTTTGCCCCGTTCACGCGCAAGAACCATCCGTGCGGCATACTGACCCTGCTGGCTTGCAACCGGAGCCATCATCGGCAGAGGTACCCCGTTATTAACGCAGCACGCCATGTCACCGACAACGAACACCTCAGGATGATTACTGAGGCTGAGGTCCGGTTGAACAACGATTCTCCCGGCCGCGCCGCGCTCAACTCCCGACAGATTACCGGCCAGTTCCGCTGCTGCAACACCGGCAGACCAGAACAACGTATGAGAAGCTATCATGGCACCAC
>Ga0118677_10003628_pt1 | contig 23090 bp, 24 predicted proteins | sample AliMusrvi5mmetaG_FD_86154 | JGI IMG/M metagenome (GOLD analysis project Ga0118677, IMG submission 86154)
GTCCCCTGACCCCTGATCTTCCCCCCGAGCACTGGGACCTCTACATCAAGCCCCACACGCGGCTGCTCGACCTGCATCTGGCCGACGTCTGGCGCTACCGCGACCTGCTGTGGTTGTTTGTGCGCCGCGACTTCGTTGCAGTGTACAAACAAACCATCCTCGGGCCGCTGTGGTTTTTCATCCAACCGCTGCTAACCACGCTGGTGTTCACCATCATCTTCAGCGGCGTGGCCAAGATCCCCACCGACGGCTACCCGGCGATGCTGTTCTATCTGGCCGGCACCACGCCGTGGAATTATTTCGCCACCTGCCTGACGAAAACCTCCAGCACCTTCGTCCAGAATGCCGGCATCTTCGGCAAGGTCTATTTCCCGCGGCTCGTCGTCCCGCTCTCCATCGTCGTCTCCAACATCATCCAGTTCGGCATCCAGTTTGTCCTGTTTCTCGGCTTCCTCCTCTACTACCTCGCCAAGGGCTCGACCATCAGCCCGCACTGGAGCCTGCTCCTCGTCCTCACCCCGGTCCTCATCCTGCTGATGGCCACCCTCGGCCTCGGCGCCGGCATCATCGTCTCGTCCCTCACCACCAAGTACCGCGACTTCACCTTCCTCGTCGCCTTCGGCATCCAGCTCATGATGTATGGCACGCCCATCATCTATCCGCTCAGCGCCATCCCCGCCAAATGGCGCTGGCTCGTCGAACTCAACCCGATGACGGCCCCCATCGAGGCGTTCCGCGGCCTCTTCCTCGGCGGCCCCATCCCCTGGTCCAGCCTCGCCATCTCCACCGCCATCACCGCCATCCTCCTCGCCATCGGCGTGGTCATCTTCAATCGCGTCGAGAAGACGTTCATGGACACGGTCTGAAGAAGGAGACAGGAGACGGGAAACAGGAAACAGGAAGATTATGGCAGTTCAATCGGCTAAGGAATTGGCGGTCTATCAGAAGACCTACTCGCTCGCTATGCACATCTTCGAGATCTCGAAGCGCTTTCCTTCAGATGAGCGCTGGGCGCTCACCGGGCAAATCAGAAGATCATCCCGTTCCGTTCGTAACAATTCACGCGAAGCTTGGGCGAAACGGCGCTATGAAGCCCACTTCGTTTCAAAACTGACCGACTGTGATGGCGAGGCGAATGAGACTGACACTTCTCTCGACTTTGCCCTCGATTGTGCGTACATCACCGAATCTGAACACAGGGATCTGACTGGACTGAACACGGAAGTATGCAGCATGCTCGGATCAATGCTGAAGAACCCAGAACCGTTTCTGTTGAAGTAAGGCGACAGGAAGGAGTAACTCCTGTCTCCTGTCTCCTGTCCTCTGATTCCCGTCCCCTCCGTCTTCATAGGCATGTCCACCGTCATCAAAGTCGAGAATGTCTCCAAGCTCTACCGCCTCGGCGAGGTCGGCACCGGCTCGCTCGCCCACGACGTCAACCGCTGGTGGCACAAGATCCGCGGCAACGAGGACCCCTATCTGAAAATCGGCCAGGTCAATGACCGCACGAATGCCGCGACGAAGGAGACAGGAAACAGGAAACAGGAAACAGGACGTGCGGACGGCCCTGCAGGCCAGGAGACAGGAAACAGAAAACAGGAGTCAGGACCTGCGGGCACTTCTTCTTCGCTGGCTCCTGATCCCTGTTTCCTGTCCCCTTCTTCCGACCCCTCTTCCGACTATGTTTACGCTCTCAAGGACATCAACTTCGAGGTCAAACAGGGCGAAGTTTTGGGCATCATCGGTCGCAATGGAGCCGGCAAATCGACTTTGCTAAAAATCCTCTCCCGCGTCACCACCCCCACCACCGGCCAAATCAAGGTCAAGGGCCGCATCGCCTCGCTCCTCGAAGTCGGCACCGGCTTCCACCCCGAACTCACCGGCCGCGAAAACATCTTCCTCAATGGCGCCATCCTCGGCATGCGCAAGGCCGAGATCAAGGCGAAGTTCGACGAAATCGTCGATTTCTCCGGCTGCGATCGCTACATCGACACCCCCGTCAAGCGTTACAGCTCAGGCATGTATGTCCGACTTGCCTTCGCCGTAGCCGCACACCTCGAACCCGAGATTCTGATCGTCGATGAGGTCCTCGCCGTCGGCGACGCCGAGTTCCAGAAAAAATGCCTCGGCAAGATGAAGGATGTCGCGGGCCAGGGAAGAACCGTGCTGTTTGTGAGTCATAACATGGCTGCCGTTAACAATCTATGCTCCAAGGTGATCATGCTGACTGACGGCCGGGTTATCCATGATGGAGAAACTGCCCAAGTGATTGATTATTATATGAGTTCCGGGCTGGAAACCTCAGGAGAACTCGTCTGGTCCAAGGCTGAGGAAGCCCCCGGTAACGATAATGTTCGCCTCACTGCGGTTCGGATAGCTTCTCTATCAAAAGTCACTACGGACATAATGCTCGATCAGGATTTTCAGATCGAAATTGATTACACTACCTATGTGGACAAGCTGCCGCTTGGGGTCAGCATCCACTTACTGGATCACATGGGAGTGGAAGTATTGGCATCCGCCAACTTTCATTCGGCAAACCTCATTATTGACAATTGGTTTGGAAAGCGATTCCCAAAAGGACGCTTTCGTACGGTTTGCACGATTCCTGCCAACTTCCTGAATGAGAATCACTACACCATCAGGGTCGCCATCATCAGCAATAACTCACACATTGAACTGCTGACGGGTGAAGTCATCGGATTTAATACGCATGACACGGGTGAGATGCGAAAGGAATACACTGGGGCATGGATCGGCGTCGTACGACCAAAGCTCGCATGGCAGACTGAATGCCTTGATGAGAGGAACTAGAAGTCGTCGCATGGTCTTCGATCAATGGGTTTTGACCATTCGATGTATCTCTTTTGCCTGACAGAAAATGCCTTTGTGCAAACCATGAGACACTGGATCCGAAAATGTGAACCCGCCCGCTTTTCGTATTGGAAATGCAGGCAATTGTGTGGTCTCGCCCCCAAATCGGACCACGAACTTTTATATCGATTTGATCGCCATACAGAAAGGAGTGGATGGGATGCCCCTGGTATTTTTTGTTTCCCCTGGGGGGCGTTCGAGTATTCCGCTGCCGGCAAGGTGAGAATCCAGTATGAGGAGATTTTTCAAAAGCGCCACTATGCGTTCAAAGCCGATGGCGCGAACCCTGTCATCGTCGATTGCGGCGGCAATGTTGGACTGAGCGCGGTGTGGTTCAAGCTAAACTACCCTTCTTGTCGTCTTAGTGTGTTCGAGCCTGACCGGAATTTGGCCTGCATGATCGACAAGAATCTTCAGGCTGCCGGCTTCACTGGAACCAAATGCATTCCGAAGGCGGTTTGGGTCAAGGATGGGGCGATTGGTTTCGATCTGCGCGGCGATGACAGCGGCAAGATTGATGCCAATGCAACCCGGATGGTGGAGACCGTCGATTTGGCCGCATGGCTGCCGGCGGTTACCGACCTGTTGAAGATCGACATTGAAGGGGCTGAATTTGACGTGCTCGAACATCTTTGCACAACCGGCGCAATCCAGCGCGTCAGGAATCTGGTGTGTGAGTTGCATGTGATGCGGGGAACCGAGTCGAAGATGGCGGCGCTCATGCAGCAATTGATTGCCGCAGGAATGCGGCTCTCGCTGAACTACGGAGCGGTAACGTCCGGCATCGGAGTGGCCGGGGAAGAAGCTCCTTTTGAGGTGATTGCTCGCAACCATCTGCTGATCGAGTTGTATGCATGGCGTTGAGCAGCGGAAGCGGTCCCGCTGGGCATGTGTGGTCAAAGGCGGAAAACCGCCTGATTCACGTTCTAACGTGTTCGGATCTTTATCATCATGGTGTCTGCCGACATTCTGATTGTGGGAGCGGGTTACGCCGGCCTGGTGGTAGCCGAGCGCCTTGCCACGCAGTTTGGCAAGCGCTGTCTTATTGTGGAGCGCCGAACGCACATCGGTGGCAACGCTGCTGACCAATATGATGATCACGGGGTCTTGATTCACACTTACGGTCCGCACTATTTCCGGACGAATTCCCGGCGCATCCGCGAGTATTTGGGACAATTCACCGAGTGGCGTCCGGTGGACTACAAGATCAAATCCTTCACCGGCGGACGCTATTGGAGCTTTCCAATCAACCTCAACACCTTCGAGGAAATGTTAGGGAGGGCCTCTTGCACGGAGGAAATGGAGGCATGGCTCGAAGCGCATCGGGTGCCAATCGAGCAACCGGCGAATTCCGAGGAGGTCATCCTGAGCCAGGTCGGACAGGAAATTTACGATAAGTTCTTCAAGGGCTATACCTTGAAGCAATGGAAGCGTCACCCGAGGGATCTCGACGCCTCCGTATGCGGACGGATCCCGATCCGCACGAACCGCGATGACCGCTACCTGCGCGAGGAGTTTCAGGCGCTGCCCAAGGCTGGCTACAGCCGAATGTTCGCCCGCATGCTTGATGCTTGCGGCGACAAGGTGAAGGTTTTGCTTAATGCCGACTATCGCGAGGTGATGCCTCACGTGAAATTCCAGCACCTGGTGTACACCGGCGCGATCGACCAGTTTTTCGATTTACGCCACGGTCCCCTGCCCTATCGGTCATTGCGGTTTGAGCACGAGTCCTTCGATGCCGAGCAACTCCGCGAGCGGGAGCCAATATCTGGCAAAACCGGATTCTGGCAACCTGCAATGCAGGTGAACTATCCGAACGAGGAGGACTTCACGCGCATCGTCGAGATCAAACACGCCACCGGCCAGGCGTGCAGCAACACGACCATTGTGCGTGAATACCCCGATGACTTCGGGCCGGGCAAGGAGCCCTACTATCCCATACCGGCTCCGGACGCGGCCGCCATCTATGACAAATACAAGGCGATGGCCGATGGCACTCCCAACGCCAGCTTCATCGGTCGCTTGGCAACCTACCGCTACTACAACATGGATCAAGTGGTGGGCATGGCGCTCGCCGAGGCGGACAAGATCGCCACATCCTTGGCCTCCCGTTGAGTTGCCAGCCGCCATTGACGTTGGCCGGGGCCAAGCGTTTTCCAACTCGAACCATCATGAGAATCGCGTTTGTGTCATCAATGTATGGCTCCACCTGGGGCGGCAGCGAGGAATTGTGGGGCGGCGCCGCGCTGTGCCTGCGAGCACAGGGACATGAAATCTTCGCCGGCCTCATCGACTGGCCAGGCCCTGCGCCGAAGCGCGATGCGCTGCGCGCGGCAGGCTGCCAGGTGTCCGTCCGAATCGACGTGCCGGCATTGAAAGACCGGATTCTCAACCGAGTCCGACCGAATTCCCGCCGGGTTGTGCAACAAGACCCGGTCCGCCCCGGATTGCTGAAATTCCAACCGGATCTGGTCGTGATCAGCCAGATGTTCACCGAAGATGGCCTGGAGTGGATGGAGTTCTGCCACTCACACGGGTTGCCCTACGTAACAATCGTGCAGGCGGCGACCGAATATCAATGGCCCACGGATGACTTCGTTCCGCGGTTGCGCGCAGGATATCTTGGAGCACGACAGGCCTTCTTTGTATCAAGGCACAACCTCCGCTTGTGCGAAACTCAGATTGCTGCCTCGCTGCCAAACGCCAAAGTGGTATGGAATCCGTTTTCACCCGGCCTTGACCACCCGCTGCCGTGGCCTGAGCCGGTCAACGGAATCTATAAACTCGCCAGTGTGGGACGCCTTCAACCCGAGGCCAAGGGGCAGGATGTTCTCATCGACGTGCTGGCCGATCCGAAATGGCAGTCACGGCCGCTCACCCTGACGTTTTTCGGCTCCGGCTGCAATCGCCAGTGGACGGAAGACTACTGCCGCATGCGGGGCGTCACCGCAACGTTCGGAGGTTTTGCGCCGGTCAAACAGATATGGCGGGATCACCATCTGCTGGTGCATCCCACCCGCAAAGAAGGCATGCCGATCGTGATCCTCGAAGCGGCCCTTTGCGGGCGTCCGGTGGTTTCCACCGCAACCGCCGGGATTCCCGAACTTGTCGAGGACGGAGTCAACGGCTTCCTCGCCCCATTTGCCGAGCCTGCGTTGTTTGACGAAGCCCTGGAAAGAGCCTGGGAAAAGCGTGGCGACTGGGCCCGGATTGGGACCACGGCACGGGAGCTAGCCGCTGGGAGAATCGTTGGGCGTCCTGAGGAACAATTCGCGGGTCTGCTGGTTGAGCTTGTGTCCGCATCATGACTTCTCTCCAGCCAAGAATCAGCGTCTGCATCGTCACCTACCTCCGGGATTTGGATCTGCTGAACTCTCTTGGGCAACTCGCAAAATCCACATTTCAGGAATATGACATTCTCATCGTTGACAACGGTCCGTCCGCCGAGTTGCCGGGTATGCTTGAAGGCGCAGGGATCTCCCGGCCGTGGCGTTTGATCCAAGCACCCGAGAACCGGGGATGTGCCAATCTGAATCTGCTGTTTGCCGAGGCCCAGGGCGAGTTGATTGTTTGCTTTGACGATGACAGCTACCCTCATCCGACGTGCCTGGAGCGGGCATGGCAGCTCTTTCAAGCCGAACCCACGCTTGGCATGATTGGCTTCAAGATGCACCTGCCAAAGACTGGCGAGCCGTGGCACGATCCGTGGTGGAACCCGGATGCATCCGAGCCGCGCCCCACGGTCCTCTGTCCGGGGTGTGGCCTTGCGTTTCGGAATGATTCCAGATTGCCGCCGGAACTGTGCATTCCCGACATCGTCTCCCAGGCCCATGAACTGAGCATTGCTGCGGAGGTGGCGCGCTTGGGCTATCGGATCGAATTTCGCCCGGAATGCGTGGCTTACCATCCCGACACCACGCAGGGCTACTCGGGTGACAAAGCAGATGCAGGAGCCCTGAACCAGTTACGCTTCTTGATCCGCTATTCGGATAAGCTGACACTGCGACTGCTGGTGCTCACCCATTGGTTGGTTCGCATGCGGGGTCTTCCCCATCAATACGAGTTCGTCCGGCAGTATGCCAAGGATGTTCCCAGGCGGCCGCTTACCCGTGAGACGATGGCACGCTTCCATGAGGTTCTCCTGTGGCACATGCACCCGTGGCTGCGGCGATTCATCCCTTCATGAACTTCATTGCCAGCTCTCCCAGCCTGGAATTGAGTGGTGCCAATGTCCTTCTGGCGCGGCTCTTCAGCGGATTCATCGAAGCAGGGCATCCGGCCGACTGGTGGGTCACTTCGCATCAGCCGGGCGCAGACTGTCAATGGTTAACAGGATTGGGGCTGAAGTTCGGATCCATCCCAGCCACTCCAGTGGGTGCGGTCGGACGACGCCAAAGAATTTTGATCGAGGCCATTCGCGCATCCTGTCCCTGCGTTTATTTTCCGAACTTCGACTTCGACATGCTGTGGGCCGTTCCTGCCATGCCGCTCGACTGCCGCACCGTGTTCATTGTCCATTGTGACGATCCCGTGTATTATGAGGCGATTGAGGCGCGGGGGGAAGTGATGGATGCAATCGTTTGTGTGAGCCGGCTTCTGGCTGAAAGGGCAAGGCAACGGTGGCCCAAGCTGCGCGACCGTATCCATCACATCCCGTTCGGTGTGGCAGTCCCCGCAGTGGGTGAGTCGCCGAGCCGGCATGCCCCTGTCATCGGCACCTTGGAAGTGGTTTACTGTGGCCGCTTGGCGCAGGAACAGAAGCGGATCGGGGATCTGGCCGAGGTCATTCTCGCCTGCCATGCGCAGGGCCTTCCAATCCGCTTTCACATCGCTGGTACGGGTCCCGACGAGGTGGATTTTTTCACGCGGGTTGAAGGCCCGATGAAGGCCGGCAACGTGATTCGACACGGTTTGTTGGCCAACGACCAGGTGAGCGCACTGTTGCGGCGCTGCCATGTCTTCATCCTGACCTCCGCCTATGAAGGCCTTCCTGTCAGCCTGTTGGAAGCCATGGCTGTTGGATGTGTTCCGGTGGTCACCGCCGTTGCAAGCGGGATTCCCGAAGTCGTCACCGATGGCGTGGAAGGTTTCATCCACCCGATCGGAGACGTACAATCCATCGTCGCCCGGCTTGCTGAGCTTGCGGCCTTCCCGAGCAAACTCGCCATCCACAGCCCCCGCGCATTGGAGCGCGTGCTCTGCGGAGGATACACTCGCGAAAACTGCGTCCGTCGCTATCTTGAATTGTGCGAGAACCTAATCAGAAATCCCAAACACGGACCGGTGGAAAAAAATCCCAAATCGCCGCCAAACTACCGCTTGATGCAACGACTGAGATTACGCCTGTTGCGAAATCGCAGCACCAAGTCGTCGGCCTAGCCCGAATCGGCATTCACCGATTTCCCATGCTCGCGCCGCGAATCGTCTAACGAATCCTTCTGGCTGGCGGCAAAAAAGACGACTCCGTCCAATCCACGGTGGGATCAACCCTCCAATGCACCGCTACCGAACGTATCATTATGTCATTGTCGGGGCCGATTTCCATTCGGAAGGCGGAGCGTGGAAGTCAATCTACCATTTTTTCAGGCACCGGGAACAATCAGGTGACCGCTGCCTGCTAGTGGATTTGAGACGCGGGGACGGCCTGCGTCAATGGTTCGCCGCCCTCTGTTTCTCACCCAGAGTGCTCGTCAATGGCATGGCCGCACTGACCCGCTGGTCGATTCTGATCCCCATGCTTTTGCGAAGGGACATCGCGATCTACCTCCACGACACCGAGTACGTGCTCGACGCCCTGAAGGGACATCATCCGTGGCGATACCGCTTGCTCGCCCGTCTGTTGCGCTCGCGGCGTGTGCTCTGTGTGTCCCAGCAAATGGCCGATCTGTATCAGCGCCGCTTTGGCTCGCTACGAACGATTGTCGTTTACGAAGTTACGGAGCTAGACCCAAGGCCGACTCTGACACCTGGGTTAATGCACATCATGATGGTGGGCACGCTGAATCGCCGCAAGGGATTCCCCCTTTTCCTCAAGGTGGCAGAGCTAGCGGCGGCCCGCGGATTGCCCTGGCAGTTTCACTGGGTCGGTGGCCTCGGGGAAGCTGATCTAGGCGATGTGCCTCCCATCGTAAAGTGGTGGGGATGGCGGGAATCAGCAGCCTCCCTGGTGGAGCAGGCGGACTTGTTCTTCTTATCCTCCGTTGACGATCCCCAGCCCCTCTCGTGCCTCGAAGCCCTCGCCCTAGGCAAGCGGGCCGTCGTGTATGCCGGCACCGGCAGCGCGGAATTCATCAAGCGACAACCTGGCTGTCGCGTTTTTCCGGAATACTCACCGATCGCCGCCGTTGATGCTCTTGTCGCCGCCTTGGCGGAGAAACCCGACCCGCTGGCTCTGCTGTCGATGTTGGCTAACCATGGCAGCGTTGCCTCGTTCAGCGCGAAATTGGAGACGGCTTGGAATGGAACGAGGACCGACGCATGAATGTATTGATCGTTGAAGAAGCCTTGGAGAGTCAACACGGTCACTGGTTCCAGTACCTGCGTGACATGGTTGAAGACGGACGGGCAGCAGGCCATCGCGTTGATGTGCTAGGACACCAAAACGCATGTCCCGAGATCCGCCGGACCTTGGGAGCACATCCGGTTCTTCGCAGAAGCGTCTGGCAGAATAATTCGGAACGCCCCAGGAGATGGGCCCGCATCCGGTCGCTGATTGCTCACAACCGGAGTCTGTTTGAAGATGTGGCCGCCTGGGCCAAATCTCGGGGAGAGCGTTACGATCTCACGATCTTTCCAACCGTGCGGATCGACCATTTATGGGCGCTCCACAGACTTGCCTGCCATCATCGCTCACAGCTTGGGCGCCTGGTCGCGATCTTTCCCGAGGCCCAAGGCTCATGGAACCAAGAGGGCAAGTTGATCTCTCCCCGCAGCAGCTTCCCCCTGTCTGTCGTAATGCGCTGGGTCGGGCGCGCGGCGGCGTCTTCCCACATCCTCTTCGCCACTGAGTCCATCGGGCTCATCCGGCAGTATGAAGCGTTCTGCGGCCTTCGCCTGAGCTATCTTCCGCACACAACGTCAATGCCCGAGCACCTCGTATGGAAGGATTCCGGCAAGAAAGTGCTGGACTTCGGCCTGTTTGGCTTCATGCGCTATGACAAGGGAGCCGATCTTCTTCACCAAGCGCTTCATAGCAATGCTTTCAAGCCGCAACAAAAGCTCAATTTGCATGTTCAGTGGACTGGGGATTATAAGCTGCCGAACGGCGAGCTTATTACCCAGGATCAGCAACTGGCATCCCAAGGGAAAGTCAACTATATCCCCCCGTTCAAAACTTCCGAGGAATACCACACTTGGTTGACAAGAATCGATGCCATGATCCTGCCCTATCGAGAAGGCTTTTACAAGGACAAACTTTCCCGAGTAGCTATTGACGCTGCATTGGTCGGCCTGCCCATGGTGTATCCAAGGAGGACCTGGCTTGAATCGTTCGTTGAAGAATTCGGTGCGGGAGTGCCATTCGAGCCCGCATCATCCGACTCACTCGCGGAGGCGGTTTGCAAACTCGCGGAGGATCACCGCCGACTTGTCAATCTAGCGCTTGAGCGCCGGAATAGGGTGCGAGACGCATTCTCCGGAAGGCATTTTTTCAACCTGTTATCCGATTCCCTCGAGTCGGGCTATGGTCATCTTTGAATCGGCAACTCCCGAACCATTTGGGCGTCACGGGAAGGACGTTGCCACGCGCGGAAATCCAAGGGAGGGATGCTTGGAATGCCTGTGGAGACGAGCGGCTCTCCGTCAGATGAGCCTTGCATTCACTCGCGGCGTGTCGGGCAACGAATCTACCGACAGGTCATGGAAGAGATTCATCAATGGAAGTCACAATTGGTGGTTCCCGGAGACGACCGCAGCGTCCTGTTCTTTCGGGCAATGATCGAGATGCACATTGCCGGAAGGCATCCGCTCCAACCAAATACATTGGATCCGCTGCGCTTGTCGTTTGATTCGCAAATGGAAGTGAGAAGCGACACCGGACGAGATCCGGTGCTTCTTGGATAGATTTCAGGACCCATGCATTCCCGGGCAAAGCCAACTATTCTGCTTTTTTCGCCAGCGGTTAGTGGCGGTCTGGCAGAACACACATTGTATCAGGCCACGGCGTTGACAAAGGCCGGCGCAAGGGTCACCTGTATGGTCGCGCCGTCATTTCTGGCGGGTCGCGCGACAGGATTGGAAACGCTCATTTGCCTCAGCGATCCACCGCGAGTCGGCCGTTCGCCACTGCTCCGAAAATTCAAGCTTCTCGCCCGCACGATTGCCACCCGATGGCTACTGGCGTGGCATGTTTGGACGCGGCGCCCCGATCTCGTCTTATTGGATTCATATGTCGAATATCTCGCACCCTTGTGGGTGTGGCCGCATTGGGCGCTTGCGAGGTGGTGCCGAATCCGATATGCGGCGAACCTGCATGACCCGGTGCGAAACTATCAGATTGGGCCCGCCTGGTGGCACCGCCTATCCGTGCGACTGGCCTATCTGCCACTGGACTTTGTGTTGGTGCATGACAAACTGCCGGAGCCATCGCCGGTCCCGAAGCGCATCGGCGTCGTGCAGGTACCGGTCGGCGTTTATGAAATCAGCGGCCCGCCCGTGAGCGCGGAAGAAATCCGCCGCAATTGGGGCGTCAAGGAAGGCCAGACGGTGTTCTTGGCGTTCGGCTATGTTCGGGACGGTAAGAATCTGGATCTGGCGGTGCGAGCCCTGGCAGAAGTACCGGAGGCATTCCTGGTCGTCGCCGGATCGGTGGCATCCGGCAAGGACAAGTCGTTTGCCGAGTACCGCGATCTCGCAACGAAACTGGGCGTTCTGGAGCGCTGTGAGTTTGTCGAGGGCTTTGTAGCCGACGAAAAGCTGGGGCAATATTTCTCGGGCACGGATATTGTTTTGCTGACCTATGCGTCCACGTTTCATTCACAGAGTGGCGTGCTGAACATCGCCGCCCGTGCGCGCAAGCCGGTACTGGCCTCGGCCGCGCCCAGCCCGTTGATTGAATCGGTGCGGCGATTTGAACTCGGCATCTGCGTCGAACCGGATTCGGCAACGGCGGTGGTTGCAGGCATGCGCAGGATGTTAGAATCGCCACCCCTGCCCCGCTGGGGGGAATATGAGGAATCAGCGTCGTGGGCTGCCAATGCACGGGGAGTGATGCTAGCCGCCGGGCTGCGAACAATAGATGATTGAGAGATAAACGTGAACCTGTCAAAGAGGGGAACGGGCGGCCCGCCGACTGCTTCCTCATCCACCACATGGCCAAGCTGCCCGAGAGCCCCTTTTGTTTACCTGACTATTCTACTACTGCCATCCATCATGAGAATGTCGTTTCTGGAAAGAATTCAACTTTGCCGCCTCGCTTTGCAAAGCGTTACGGAATTGCTGCCTGAAATCACGCGTGCGGCGGAACTCATCGGTGCCTGTCTCCAGTCCGGCAAGAGGGTCTTCGCTTGCGGCAATGGCGGCAGCGCGGCTGAAGCAATGCACTTTGCAACCGAACTCTGCGGCCGATACCGCAGCAACCGCAACGCGCTGCCTGCAATTTCTCTAGCATCAGATGGCACGGCCATCACCTGCATTGGCAATGACTTCGGCTGGGAGCAGATTTTCGCCCGCCAGTTGGCGGCTCACGCAAGGCCCGGTGACATTCTGTTGGCCATTTCAACATCCGGCAATTCCCCGAATGTGGTCGCCGCTCTAAACATGGCGCAGACACTCGGGGTCGCGACCGTGGGGCTGTTGGGCAAAGGCGGTGGAGACGCAAAGGCGTTATGCGACAATCCGATCATCATCGGGAGCGACGATACAGGCGCAATCCAGGAAGCACACCTCGTGGTGATTCATCTTCTTTGTGAATGCCTTGAGCCCAGGGGATCCTGAGCCCGGCGTGATTTCATGAGCCAATGAGCCGCTGGTCAGCGGTCAGGATGCCCGCGTCACGGTGGATTGCGCATCCTGCCCTGAGCGAACTGGGTCACAAGGTTTTCCGGATGATCACCAGTCCAAGGCAGGGGGCTGAGCCTGCAACATGCGAGTCATGATTGGCAATCCATGCGTGATTCCCATCGTCGCGAAGTATCAGCTTGGTGCCGTAACTGCCCCTTATTGACAACAGCCCACATATGAAGAAATACAGGTCCCGCGCCCCACTGCGTCTCGGTCTTGCCGGAGGCGGCAGCGATGTTTCGCCCTATTGCGACCGCTTCGGAGGGCAGGTTCTCAACGCCACCATCAACCACTATGCGCATTGCACGATCGAGCCCCTCAAAGGCGGCCACATCGAGTTTGCCGCTCTTGACATCGAAACGCATGAACGTCACCCGTCCGGTGGATACCTCGATCCGAGCGAAGGTCTTAGCTTGCATCGCGATACCTATAACTTGGTCGTCGAGCGATTCAACGATGGCAAGCCGCTGGCATTCCGCATGTTGACGCATTCTGACGCTCCACCTGGCTCCGGGCTCGGGTCATCCTCGACCTTGGTCGTAGCCATGGTCCAGGCCTATCTTGAATGGCTGCGTCTGCCACTTGGCGAATACGATGTCGCACGTCTCGCGTTCGAGGTGGAGCGGATCCGCTTGAAGCAAACCGGCGGACGGCAGGATCAGTACGCGGCCGCTTTCGGCGGCGTTAACTACATAGAATTTCACAAGGACGAGCGGGTGGTCGTCAATCCCTTGAGAGTCAAAAGTTGGATCATGAACGAGTTTGAATCCTCCCTAGTGCTCTATCATTCCTCGGTTTCGCGGCACTCATCCACCATCATCCGGGAGCAAATCACCCGGGTCGAACAGAACCTGGAGAGCGCTATCGACGGAACACACCAACTGAAAAATGACGCCCTCCGCATGAAAGAGGCTCTCCTCAAAGGTGAGATTGCCGGGATCGCCGAGGTTCTTGGGCACTCATGGGAGGCGAAGAAGCAACTCGCCGCATCTATCACTAGTCCCGATCTCGACGACACATTGACGGCAGCGCGAGAAGCAGGCGCCATCGCCGGCAAGGTCAGCGGCGCGGGCGGGGGAGGCTTCATGATGTTTATGATCGAGCCCTCGCGTCGACTCATCCTCGAGCGGGCATTGACCATGCGGGGCGGAAAGCTCCTGCCGTTTCGCTTCTCCTCTGAAGGCGCCGAATCCTGGACTGTTCACCCATGAATCAGCCGAAACAAGCAGTGGTGCTCGCAGGTGGACTTGGAACCCGATTGGGTGACAAAACCACGACGCTCCCCAAACCGATGATGGATATCGCCGGGCGGCCGTTTCTTGATTATCTGATCCGAAACCTCGCGCGACACGGTATCACCGAAGTCCTGCTGTCCGTCGGTCACCTCCATCAGAAGATAAGTCGATATTTTGGCGACGGCAGAAGCCACGATGTTCATATTCATTATGCTCTGGAACAGGAACCTCTCGGAACCGGGGGAGCGTTGCACAATTGCCTGCATCTTCTAGCAGAACGATTTTTCGTATTGAATGGCGACACCTTGTTTGATGTCGACTTTGCAGCTCTCGCCCTGGCCACTCAAGCGAACGTAATTGCCCTGAGGCCGGTTGCTGACACCGCACGTTACGGCCGGGTGACGCTTGATGGCATATGGGTCACGAGTTTTGAGGAGAAAGGCACCCAGGGACCTGGTGCTATCAACGGCGGAGTCTTGTGCCTGAATCGGCTGGAAATCGCAAAGCTGCCCGAGGGAAAATCGTCGCTGGAGCATACTTTGCTGCCTCGCCTCGCAGCGGAACATGCACTCTCCGGCTGTCTCAATGAGACGTTCTTTATCGACATTGGCCTGCCCGAGAGCCTATTGGAAGCCCAGACGGCAATTCCACAGTGGGAACGAAAGGCGGTTGCGATAATGGAAAGATGAGGGTCTTGCTTCATGAACCAAGCGAACCCGAGGTCGAGAAGGTGCCGGACAGGCAGCAGCGGGAGCCTCTCATCGACAATCAAGCATCCGCTCTACAGACCTCACACGCTGGAAGATTTTGACCTCTGCTCATGGGCGGTCAATCCGCAGTGCGTGCTGGAAACCGCCGGGTTGCAAGCCACAAGCCAATCATGAACCTGAAAGTTTTTGCGGGTTGCCTTCTGGCCTTTGCTTACAACGGAATTCTGGGTCAGATCCCGATTCGCAGCTTGCGCAAGCTCTATCTGCGCTGCTGGCTCGGGGATTTCGGCGCGGGAACCGGCGTGCAAATGGGCTGTCGCATTTTGAACGGTCGCAAGGTTCACCTGGGGGAGCGCAACGTGATCAACTTCGGCTGCGTGCTGGACGGCCGCCAATATCATATCCGAACCGGGCGCGATGTTTCCATCGGCCCAAATGCGAGCATCCTCACCCTTGGACATGATCCACAATCGCCGGATTTCGCCAACCGAGGCGGCGACGTGATCGTTGGGGACCGCGTGTGGATTGGCTACGGAGCGCTCGTGCTGCCTGGCGTGACGATCGGTGAGGGCGCGGTGGTGGGCGCTGGCGCGGTGGTGACCAAGAACGTGGAGGCTTTTTCAATTGTAGCCGGCAATCCGGCGCGGAAAATTGGCGAGCGAAACAGGGAGGTATCCTATCAGTTGAAACACGCTCCGTGGTTGCATTGATTTTGAAATCCTCATTGTCTCCAATGACGCGCATGAACGATCAACCCAAGACAGAAAATGGCGGACTGCTGTTTCTGGATGGTCTGCGTGGGCTGGCAGCGTTTTACGTGATGGTGGGGCACGCCCGCTGGTTGTTGTGGGAGGGCTACGGCAAGGATATCAGCAACATCCCGGGAGTTATTCCGCTCCGAACAAGGCGTTGATGTATTTCTTGTCGTTGTTCAAATACGGGCATGAGGCGGTGTTGTTCTTTTTTGTGCTGTCCGGGTTTGTGATTCACCTGCGCTACTCCCGGCGGATGGCCGAGCAGGGAATGGCCGCGAAATTCGATTGGGCGGCGTTTCTTTGGCGGCGGGCACGCCGCTTGTACCCGCCCTTGTTGGCAGCCATGGGACTGGCGTTTGTGTTGGATTCCATTGGCAAGGCCAACGGCTTTGCGATCTACAGCCAGAGCACACCCTATCCGGTCATCAATGCGAACGTGTTTCCACATTTGGACGGCGTCACATTGTTGGGCAACCTGGCATTCGTGATGAACACGTATGTGCCGGTATTTGGATGCAACGGGCCGCTGTGGTCGCTGAAATACGAGTGGTGGTTTTACATGATCTATCCGCTCTTCTGGTGCCTGAGCCGCCGCTCGATTGGCTTGGCCACGGCATTGATGGCCGGGTTGTTTGTGGCAAGTTATTTCCCCGGCGCGTGGCCGTTGCGCTTGTTGCAGGAGGTATTCACCTACATGCTCGCATGGTGGCTGGGCGCGATGCTGGCCGACGTCCTTGCCGGCCGGCTGAATTGGCGGTGGCAGTGGGTTGCGCTCGGCTCGGGATGCGCCGGATTGCTAGCCCTGCGTGGCGACGACTCGCTGCGGGTTGTCGGCATGGGGCTGATATTTTCCGCCGTTTTGGCTGGCTGCTTTCTGCTCCAGGAGTGGAAGATTCGTTTGCGCTGGCTGGACAGACTGAAACCGTTGGGTGACATGTCGTACACGCTTTATGTCACCCACTTTCCCATTCTGGTGCTGGCAGGCGGCTGGTTGATGAGCCGCTCGCCCAAGGGAGTGTTGCCGCAACATTTCGGCTGGGTGGCTATTGGCGTTGCCGTGACGCTGCCGATAGCATACGCCCTGCATTTCATCGTCGAGCGGCCGTTTCTCAGCCGGAAACGCGGGGACGTAGTGGTTGAGAAGAGTAAAGACCTAACGCCGCAGGACGCATGACACAAGACCAGAGAAAGACAATGAGGCGCTCCATCTGGCGAATTTCTCGTGCAATGACTTGCGGCTGGAAGCCGCAACTACAAAGCCGCGCTCTGACCTCTGATTTATCCCTGCGTAGCGGAGCGAAGCCGGACCTCCGCTCTCTGCGTATGCTCCGCCTGGAGCTGGTGAATGTCCGCAAGGGAATTCACTATCTGATGGAGGCAGCGCGCTTGATCGAGGGCGAGAATGTTCATTTTGATGTCGTCGGGTCGCTTGGGATTCTGCCGGGAGCTGTGGCCCCGGCAACCAAGAACATGACATTCCACGGTTCCGTTAGCCGCGACCATGCCGCGAAATGGTATCAGCAAGGTGACGTCTTTGTGCTGCCCACGCTTTCCGATGGCTTTGCGCCCACCCAACCGGAAGTGTTGGCGCATGGCGTTCCGGTGATTGCGACCCCCAACTGTGGGCGCGTGGTAGAAGATGGCAAGACCGGCTTCATCGTCCCCGCGCGGGATGCAGCAGCGCATACAAATGCAATTCTGAAATTTGCCACTGACCCCGATTTACGGCATAGGATGTCCTCTACCTCCCTGGAAGCCGTCCACTCCTATACCCTGGCCGCCCGCGGTCGGTGGTTGGTCGAGATCATTCAAACGAGGCAGTGCCTCTTCAATACCGCTGAAAGCATAAGAGATGCAGCGCGAGGCACGATGCGACTGGTCTGTCTTTGTGACATGTCTGTTTATCCTAGAAAGAGAAATGAACCGCAGATGAACGCTGATTTCAAGAGGTTTGATCAAAATTTGGGCCTAACCCGGTGCGAGAGACCGACAATGAACATAACTCTTTGATTATCTGCGTGAATCCGCGTCCATCTGCGGTTTTATTTTCCTCTTCAGGTTTATATTCAGTTGAACTTTTCCCATGTTTGACACCCTTTTCGTCCTGCCATTCTCCTTCTGGGTTGTGTTGTTCCTGTTGCTGGGGGGCGGCACCTGGGCCGCCTGGAAAATCCGCGAAGGGCTCGGCCTGCCGATCTTGGCTGTCTTAGGCACTGTGGCAGTGTGGTATGTGGGCGACATGTATTACAATGACTACGCCCAAAATCACGCCATACTATTTGCCGGCACCGTCCTGTCAGACGCATGGTGGCAAGTTGCCTGGTTTCTGACTTCATTCCTGATTCTTGCGCCACTGGTGCATGGATGGCTGAACGAAGGGGAACTGCAGCGCTCCAGCCAAGTGTGCCGCCTGCTGCAGACCGGTGGAGTGGGGCCGCAATTTCAAGCGCGCTTGATCCAATTGTTTTGGGGCGCCGCGTCGACCTGGGCTGTGCTGACGGTGATCGCGCTCATCCGCGTGGGCGACCAGATTCCCTATTACATTTTCCCATTTCTGGGTGAAAGGGTCGATCCGTGGGGACGCGGCCAGATTGGTGAAGACCTTTCTGCGTTGCTTTCCCTGGCCAGCTACCTGCAACTGTTCCTGGCTGCGATGTTTGGCCTGGTGGCGGCACTGGCACAGGATAAGCGGGTGCGATGGCTCGCGTTGCTCGGGTGCTGCCTCACCTGGCCCTATTACGTTTTTGACCGGACGCGCAACAGCATTCTGGTGATCGCCGTTCCGGCTGTCCTTTCATGGGTCTTTGTTCGCTTGCGCACTGGACCCCTGCCGAAATTTGTGGTTTTGGCAGTTTGTTATTTGCTGATCCATGTGTGGTTTGCGTTCATCATTGCCAATCGATCCGGCACCAGCATTGGCGCTGCCGCTCGAGGCGAAGGCACCGGATTGAGAGAAGCCAGTCGGGAAGCCCATCACGAAGGCTTGAACATGTTCGAGGAATTGTGCTGGACTAACACCCTGCTCGACGCCGGCATTTATTCTCCAAACTGGGGTGCAAATTATCTTGCGAATCTCGCGAATCCCATACCGCGCGGCTTGTGGCGCAACAAACCTCTCATCGGCTTTGATTATGCCATGGCTCGTGGGCAGTCATTCACTGGGGAAGGCATGACGGCCACCATGTCCACCGGCTTGATCGGGCAGGGAGTGGTCAACTTTGGATTCTTCCTCGGACCCGCCTTCGCAGCCCTGTTGATGAGTTTCTGGAGCGCCTTCATGGCACGCCTGGACCTGCGCGGTGATCAGGTGGGATACTTGGGACTGTACCTGTTGAGCATGGTGGAAACCTTCAACCTGGGCCGGGACATCACATTCATCGCGCTGTATCCCGTAATCTTTGGATTTTTCATTGTCTGGCTGGTAAGACGGCGTTCGAGAATGGAGAAGCGACTCCGGAAGAAGCCCAGACGTGCAACCCAATATGAGATCAGGGCAGATTGACGTGGTCCGGGGCATCGCCATCGTCGGCGTCGTCTTCTTGCATTCCAGTTTTGCCGGTCGTTTCGATGCGCCCACTCTTGCCCTCTGCGCCGTTTTGGGGAGGGTGTTTGACTGGGCGGTGCTGGCCTTCTTTTTCTTGTCGGGCCTGCTGCTCGATGAAAGGCAATCCTTTGCCCGTTTCTTGAAGAAGCGCTTCAAGTCGCTTCTGGTTCCATTTCTGCTCTATAATGTCTTCTACAACTTGGTCTTTGGGCTGTTGCAGTTTGCGACCGGAAAACACTTCGGCGGCTTCCAATGGAGCAAGTCCCTGCTGTTGCTTGGCTGGTTCCATTCGCCCGCCTTCCAACTCTATTTCCTCCCCTATCTTTTTGGCATCGCGGTAACACTTTTTCTCGTTTGCAAGGTGACCCCAATCCGCGGGCGGTGGCTGCTGCTCCTCATCGGATTTGCCGGCATGGTGGCATTCTATCAAAATTTCGGCTGGCCGGACCGGTCGCACGGACCTGCGTGGACGAAGCTTCCGCTTTACCTCACGGCGTGTCTACTGGGCGTCGTGGGGCGGCCTATTCAGAAGGACAAGCCCAGACCAGCGTTGATTCTGCCACTCCTCATTTGCGTGGCCTTGGCACTGACTTCGCGTCACCTGTGCCTTCGGTCACTATTGGTACCACCGCTCCTCTATATCGTCGCGAGTATAGTTGATCTTTGGTGGGAATCGAAACTCCTTCAAAAAATCGGCAGGTCGGCGGCAGCGATTTATCTGTGGCACACACCCATCCTGCTTCCCGCGTTCACCGCGATTTTCGCGCTGTGTAATGTTCCGCCGCTGGCCAATTTGGGGCTTAGCGTGGTTCTGACGATCACCGTGTGTGTGCTACTGAGGCAGATTGTGACAGAACGGGCCGATGGGTTTTCAAAGGAACCCTGCGACGGAGAAACTAACAATCCGTAGGGCGAAGATTGACAGGGCGCGGTGAGGCAGCCACACACGACCGACCCTTCGTAGACGCGTTGGTCACAATGCGGAGTGTCACGGAGCGCAGGCTTCTGCCGGCGAGTCATCGAAGAAAGGGCAATAACCGCGCCACACGAAAAGCGCTGCTCCCCTCGCCCGCATTCTGACGAATGCGCCTACAATGCGCTTGCTCGCCGGCTTTGCGTGTTCCTCTTGTCTTCTGTCTTCCATGCCCGGCATAGCCGACAGGCGACGCCGGGTGCCTGGGAGCGCAGCGATCGTCTGTCTTCTCCAGAATCTTGCGTCTTGCCGTCCCGGGTCTTCTTCCATTTCAGCGTCTCAGCTTTTTCTTCAATGTGGCTTGTCTGTCAGATCGGCGCGCGCGAGCACTACAGCGTCGCGCGCGGCTTGCAGCGCGCGGGCCGCTTGGGGGCATTGGTGACGGATTTCTGGCTTCCACCCGGAGCGATGGCCGGGCACCTGCCCGGCGCAAGGCGCTTGGCCGACCGGTTCCACCCGGACTTGGCGAGCGCCACGGTGCATGCGGGCAACGCGAGGATGTTAGGCTTCGAGTTGCTAGCCCGCGTGCAAAAGCGGCAAGGGTGGCAGCGGGTGCTGGCGAGGAATGCGCTGTTCCAGCGCGAGGCGCTGAAAGTTCTAGCGGCTTACTCAGAACATCTTGCGAGGCTCACCCCGTTGGGGACAAGTGGGCGCGCCCAGCGGTCACGCCCTACCGACCTCCGATCTCCGACATCTGTCCCCTGTCCCCTGTCCCCTGTCCCCTGCCTCTTCAGCTATAGCTACGCGGCCCTCGACTTGTTCCGCCACGCCAAGCAGCGGGGTTGGCAGACGGTGTTAGGGCAGATCGACCCGGGCCCGGGCGAGGCTGCCATCGTGCGGCGCTTGCGGGCGCAACATCCCGAATGGGTGGGGCCCGGCGAGACATCGCCGCCAGACGCCTATTGGGAGCAATGGCGCGAGGAATGTGCCCTGGCTGACCGGATCGTGGTCAACTCGGCGTGGTCGCGCTCGCTGCTGATCGACGCCGGCATCGAAGCGGCGAAGATCGAGGTCGTGGCGCTGGCGTTTGAGGAGGAAGAAGTTGTCGGTTGTCAGTTGTCAGTTGTCCGTGATTGCGAATTTGAGCCAAGGCGCAGCGCGCAAGCTCCACAGACAACTGACAACGGACAACGGACCACTCTTCAATCCCCCCTGCGCGTGCTCTGGCTGGGGCAGGTGAATGTGCGCAAGGGAATCCAGGATCTGGCGGCGGCGGCCAAGATGTTAGACGAGGCTGCCGGGAGGCATGGTTTTGTCGATGCAGGAACGAAAAAGTGGAATGGCGGCGGGCAGGATGCCCGCGCCACTGTGGACCGGGCATCTTGCCCGGAGCCTTCTTCTGCCAAGTCACGCACACACCGAACCACATTGGCCAGGACACCGGTGCGGATTGATGTCGTGGGGCCGCACGGTCCCCTGCCTGCGGGACTTTCTAACAACATGGTGTTTCATGGGGCGGTGGCGCGCTCGGAAGTCGGCGGCTGGTATGATCAAGCGGATGTGTTTGTGCTGCCGACCCATTCGGACGGCTTCGCGCTAACCCAATTGGAGGCCATGGCTCATGGCCTGCCGGTCATCGCCACACCGTGTTGTGGCGACGTCGTCGAGGAGGGTGTGAACGGCTGGCTCGTGCCTGCCGGTGACCCGCAGGCATTGGCCGAGCGGATGCGTTGGATCGCTGAAAACCCGGGGGCTCTCGAGCCCATGCGCCACGCGGCAAGATTGACCGCCGCGAAATTCGGCCTTGAACGGATGGTGGAGGCGCTTGTGCGAAGCTAGGGCACACACGGCCTAGGCGGCAAGCTCTCGCCGTAGGCGCGTTGGTCACAACGCGTCGGCGCGATCGATGAGTCGCCAGAGCAGCGGGACTCGTCCCTCCCGCATTCTGACGAATGCGCCTACAATGCCCCTGCTCGGCGACTTTGCGTCTTGCAGTCTTGCGTCTTCTCCAATTTCAGCGTTTCAGCTTTTTCTTCCATGTCCCGTCTGCGCATCGCGATTCTGTTCTACCGGATCGGTCCGTACCATAGTGCGCGGCTGCAATCGGCGGCGGAGGTGATGCAGGTCACGGCGGTTGAGTATTCGAACGTGGATCCGTTTTACGCCTGGGACGAGTATGAGGCGGCGGGCGACTATGAGTTTGAGCGGCTGTTCTATCAGGAACCGGTGGAGACTCAGACAAACGCAGACATCCGGCATCGGGTGGGCGACGTGCTTGCAGCGATTGATCCGCAGGTGGTGGCGATTCCCGGCTGGCATGATCGATGTTCGCTCGCGGCGCTGCGTTGGTGTCGCAGCACAGGGGTGCCGACGGTGATGATGTCGGAGACCACGCCGTGGGATTTTGTGCGACGCGGATGGAAGGAAGCGATCAAGCGGGCGGTGGTGCGGCAGTGCAGTGCGGGTTTGGTGGGCGGGCGCAGCCATGCCGATTACCTCGCTCAGCTCGGCCTGGCGCGGGAGCGGGTGTTCTATGGGTATGACGTGGTGGACAACGGCTATTTCGCGGCAGCCGCCGCGAAGTGGAGGAGCGGCAGGTCAGAGGACGGAGGTCGGAGGGCAGCGGTCGGAGAGCCCGAGCAGGCTGGCGTCCCATCTTCAATCCACGATCCACAATCGGCGATCCTCGATCCACGACCTGCCCTGCGTAGCCTCGGCGAAGCAGGATCCACGATCCCCTATCCAAAGTATTTCCTGTCGTCGAACCGGTTCATTGAGAAGAAGAACCTGTTCCGCTTGCTGGATGCGTATGCGGGGTATGTGAAGAGTGGTGGGGAATCAGTTATCAGTTATCAGTTATCAGTTGAAGAGGGGCACGGCCAGCTTGGCCGTGAGGTGGATGTGGAAACAACGGGCGGCTCGCCCAATACTGTTCGTATAGGCGGCGCTGGAATGGAAAGGAAGAATGGCGGCGGGCAGGATGCCCGCGCCACCGTGGTCCGGGCATCCTGCCCGGAGCCATCAATTGCAATACAACAGGCTAAACGAACTGTATTGGGC
>Ga0118677_10005159_pt1 | contig 23082 bp, 15 predicted proteins | sample AliMusrvi5mmetaG_FD_86154 | JGI IMG/M metagenome (GOLD analysis project Ga0118677, IMG submission 86154)
AATAAAATACCACATGTTTGGTCCTACATTCTATTGTATTATTGCAGTACTAGTCCGGTTCTGACCAAAACAAACAATTATGAAACGATTTGGAATTATCCTGGGGAGTATTCTGGGAATAGTGCTTGTGATTTTCTTCCTGATTACTTCTACCGTTGATAGTACCCCCTACTTTCAGGGAGATTATTATAAAAAGAGTGAAGCGCGGCTTGACAGCCTAAAATCAGCAATAGTTACCTCTAATGATTCTATCCAGGCAGGTTTTGCCAAAATCAGTATTACTCCTGGATTAAATTTTCCTGAGGATCAATATACTGAGGGCAAATTCAAGGATGCTCCGCTGGCCGGCTATGGTGCACGGAACGGGAAACATGCAAAAGGGGTGCATGACAGCATCTTCATCAAGGCTGCTGCACTGAAAGTTAACGGACAAATTGCCGTAATTGTGGGTGCCGATTTGCTAATTATGCCGCCGAATATTATCGATGAAGTTACCCAATTCCTTGTCCAAAAGGGAATTCAGCGGAGCCAGGTATTTTACTCGGCATCGCACAGCCATTCAAGTATCGGAGGCTGGGGACCCGGGTTCATTGGTGAGCAGTTTGCCGGGAAGGAGAATAAAAATATCCCAAAATGGCTTGTCCTTCAGATCTCAAAGGCAGTGACATCCGCAATTGCGGATATCCGTCCGGCCCGCATAGGATCAGGCAGTTTTGATGCTTCGAAGTATACCCGGAACCGGCTGATCGGGGAATCAGGGACGAAAAACAGTGATTTCAGTTTTATCACCATCGAACAGAAAAGGGGGAGAAAAGCAGTAATTGGTTCATTTGCAGCCCATGCAACGACTTTGGGTTCTGACAACATGGAGTTCAGCGCAGACTACCCTGGTTACTGGGAGCGAAAAATGGAGAAGACTTCAGTTGATCTGGCCATTTTTTGCGGAGGATCGGTGGGCAGTCAAAGTCCCTCGGGTGAAGGAAAAGGATTCGACAAACCTAAACTGATCGGGGAATCGCTGGCTGACAGTTTGAAAATGCATCTGCCACAAGCAGTTCTAAATGATAAAATCATCCTTTCTGCACTCTCCTTAAAAATGGTGCTGCCCGAATACCATATCCGGTTGACTACCAAATTAAACCTGACGACCTGGATGTCTGAAAAACTGATGCCAATCCCGCAAAATGTATACCTGCAAACACTGAGAATAGGAAACCTGATCTGGATTACCACTCCTTGTGATTTTAGCGGGGAATATGCGCTTCAGCTGAAAAATTCGCTGGCAGCCAAAGGATTTAGTGCGAATGTCACCAGTTTCAACGGAAGTTATGTGGGATATATTATTCCCGGCCGCTACTTCTATCTCGATGAGTATGAGCCCAAAATAATGGGATGGTTCGGGCCTAATATGGGTGAATATACCGTTCAACTGATCCGGCAACTTACTCAGATCATCACCAGTCCGACTATTAACTAAACCCATCATATACTAAGTACCCAAAATGATACAAAAGATATTCAGAGTTCTTTTATGGATTTTAGGACTTATCCTACTCCTGATAGTGATTATATTATCACCGGGGGTTTGGCACAGGTGGGTTACATATCCAAAATATGAACGTGAGATATCTGAATTTCAGAAATTTCGGAAAGAATCGGCTCCCCTCACCAAACTGAATACCTATCGCGGGGTCATGCATGTTCACAGTTATTTGTCGCACGACAGCAAAGGAACCCTGGATGATATCATTCCCGCCGCAAAAGCCGACGGAATCGATTTTATTTTCCTGACCGATCATCCCCATGGCCGATTAGATACCCTGCCTAAGGGTTATCATGGAGTTTTTAACGGGGTTTTGATCGAGCCGGGTACAGAGAACGACGGTTTTGATACCTGGCCGCTGCAAACTGCAATTATCGATTGGAAAGCGGATAAAGATTCTGTGGCCAAAAAAATAGTTTCAAAAGGGGGAATTATCTTCTATGCGCATACCGAAGAGCCGCACAACTGGTCTAATCCTGATTTCCAGGGTATGGAAATTTACAATTTTCATACCGATACCAAGGATCAGTCGCCAATTCCGATTATTTTAAATGTAATTGTCAACGGAAATAAATACCGTCATTGGGTACTTCGGGAATTCTTCGATGAACAGACTTCCATTCTGGCGCGGTGGGACTCTCTGAACAGGATTCGGAAAATCGTCGGGTTTTCGGCTGTTGATGCCCATGAAAATCAGAACTACAGGGCCAGGTATCTGAAGGATGGACGCATTCAGTGGATTGGGCCAAATGCAAAGCCTATTGATACCATGGAGGTTAAAATCTGGAATAAATGGCTTTTTAGCAAACCGGATAAGAGTGGCTGGATTTTCAAATGGCTGGTCGATACCTACCAGACAAGTTTTAATTACATCACCAATTATGTAATTGCAGACACCCTTTCTTCCCTGTCACTGGCAGAACATATGAAAAAAGGGCACCTATTCACGGCATTTAAAAGTCTGGCCGACGCCAAAGGATTTCTCTACTACGCTATGAATAAGAAAGATAGCATTAATGCTATTCTCGGAGATTCTGTCAAAATTGATCAGGTTAAAACATTGAATGCAATATCCCCATTCCCAGGGCAATTCAGGTTAATTCATGATGGCAAAACGGTCAATATTTCTTCCGACGAAAAATACCGGTTCACCTGGACTGAGCCATTGGAAAAGGGGGCCTATCGGATCGAAATACATCTTAAACTGCAAGGAAAATATATCCCCTGGCTTTATTCAAATCCCCTATATATTTATTAAATTTTAATTGTTTAATCAGTAATTCAGTTAGTTATGAAAATAAGAATTTTTACATTAGCATTCTTTCTTTTATCTGCATTGTTAAGTGTCAATGCACAGACTTTTAAAGCAGGTGCAGCCATGAAGGATATCACACCAGATCATCTGATCCCTATTTCCGGAGGGATGGGAACTCCGGATATGCCAAATGGAATTAAGGGGAAACTTACTGTCCGCGCCTTTGTCCTTGAGAAAGGGGCAACCCGGATTGCTATTGTCAGTGTTGATAACATCGGGTGGCCAGCCTATCTGGGTGACCGTTCGCGTAAATTGATCAGCGGAGTTGCTCCTGAAAATGTACTGATCGGAGCAACTCATGCCCATAGCTGTCCTGACGCCTATGGCTTTACCGATGAAAAAGGGAACACAGGAGCAGATCTGAAATACCTCGACTGGTGTGTGAAGCAAGTTGCAGCAGCTGTAAATGAAGCCGTTTCCAAACTGGAACCGGCATCTCTCAGAACTGCAGTTGGTGAGGCCAAAGGAAAAATTGCCTACAACTATTATGCAGATAAATTATATGATCCCCGTTGCGGTATCATCCAGGCAATTGCAACGTCAGGCAAAAATATCGGCAAGCCCATCGCTACGCTGGTCAATTATGCAATTCACCCTGAAATCCTTGGAACGAAGAGCCTGTTAATCAGCCCCGATTTATGTGGTCCGCTATATGACCGGATTGAATCAAAAATAGGTGGCATGGCTATTTTCATGAACAGTGCCCAGGGCGGAATGGTTACTGCTGACACACGTCTCCCGAACGGGAAAGAGGCCAACGACTGGAACGAGTGTATCCGGATTGGCAATCTGCTGGCCGATGAGGCTATGCGGATTATTGAACCTGCTGCTATACAACAAAATCCTGAAATATACTGTGCCTCAAAAGTAATCACTTTCCCGATCGATTCAGAAAAGATGCGCTATGTATTCCAGCACTCCCCGCTTGCAGCTGATGCCCGTAACAAGAACAGCGATTTCTCTAAAGTATCAACCCGTCTGAACCTGTTAAATATAGGTAAGGCACAGATAGTTACAATTCCTGGTGAGGCACTGCCCAACATTGGTTTTTATGTGAAACGTAAAATGAAAAGTAGTCAACCGATGTTATTCGGCCTGACCAACGATGCATTCGGCTACATGCTGACCAAGGAAGATTTTGGTGGTTTTGAGCGGTATAACTATGTCAGCCGTACCTCACTGGGCGAAATGACCGGTTGTATCTACGAGGAAGAGGCGATCAAATTTGTCAACGAGAGCCCGGTTCCGGAAAAATAATAGGCCAGGGAGCCTCTAAAGATCCAAAAACAATGATCGCAAAAACTCCGGAACCACCCTATTATGCCGTTATATTTACCTCCATCCGGACGGAGGGTGATAACCGTTATTCTGAAATGTCGGCATTAATGGAGGAACTTGTCGCTCTTCAGGACGGATTTCTGGGGGTCGAAAGTGCAAGAAACGAAATCGGTATAACCGTATCTTACTGGAGGGACCTCGAGTCCATTAAAAACTGGAAAGAAAACAGGGAACATTCGGTTGCCAGGGCAAAAGGGAAAAGTGATTGGTATACCCATTTTAAGACACGGATTGCAAAAGTTGAAAGGGACTATGAATTTGAAAAATAGAACCCTAAAAAATAGCGGGACATTTACTTAGGTTGAATCAAAAATCTTTTTCAACCACTGCGAGCACGAAGAATAAACAAAGTTCACAATATTAAAGCATTGAATATGTAATCTTTGCGAGCTTTGTGATTATCCTTTGCGGACCTTGTGGTTAATTTATTTTTACTTTTGAGACAGCCATACTAACGAATGCGAAAATGGATAAAAGTTCAATAAATAATTCCATTAAATTTCTCTATCTGATTTTCTCAGGGATTTTTATCCTCCTCCTTTTCACTCCGGTTAAGGCTCAACACAATATTCCTAAAAGTGTTGAGCCTTCCATTGCTCCCCCATCCAAACTGCTTAACAACCAGAAACCTGAAGCAAACTGGATCTGGGATTCGGGTACAGATAACCCACGCAATTATTATCTGTTAGTCCGGAAAACAATTGATTTGAATCAAATGCCAGATTCGGCAAAAGCCTTTATCTCGGCATATGCCTATGCAGATGTCTATATCAACGGAAATCTGGTTGACCGCTGTCCGATGAACTGTGATCCGGAATACCAGGTTTATGAGAAATTTGACCTTTCGGGCTATTTCCATAAAGGCAAAAATACCATTGCCGCACTGGTCTATAATTTCGGGACCGGAATGCATCACCGGATCAATGGTCGGGGAGGATTTTTTTTCCAGGGGACATTAAGCCTGAATAACAATAATCTGCTCAAAATTAATACTGACAATTCCTGGCTGGTTTCCAAAGCCGAAGCCTGGGATAACCAAACCAATACGAGGACGCTGTCCTCCAATCTGATTGGTTTTATCGAAAAATTTGATGCCCGTAAGATGCCGGAGAAGTGGAAAGAGAGCGGGTTCGAAGACTCCGGATGGAAACCTGCACGAATGCTGGGGGTTCCTCCGATTGCCCCCTGGAATAACCTGGTGGAGATCAGCCGCAAACCTCTTTTCAGGGAGCAAGTTTATCCGGTAAGACATTGGTTTGCCGGGGATAAAATCGTTTATGATTTTGGAAGGGAAATTGCCGGAACACCGGTACTTGAATTGTACTCAAGGCTGGATAGTGTCGCTCTTGAAATGGGAACCGGTGAACGATTATTGCCGGACAGTTCGGTTTCGTACATAAAACGGGTCAATTATACTGATTATTATACGAGCAAAAAAGGATTTCAGAAGTGGAGCCCGCTTACGTGGCGCGGGTTTCGTTACCTGAGTCTGTCACGGAATGAAGACGTTATCATAAAAGGGATCTCGGCAATCAGCCGCCATTCCGATTTTAAGCGGGAAGGAAGTTTTGAATGCTCCGATCCGATTCTTAACCAGATCTGGGAAGTCGGAAACCAAACCTTGTTACTTTGTGCTCAGGATACCTATATGGATACCCCGTGGCGGGAACAAACCCAATATATTGCCGGAGATAGCCGCTATCTCCAAAAATATGCGTTCTATCCGTATGGGATGAGTTCCGAATTACTCATCCGTTATAACATCCTTTCGGGTGCCTGGTCCCAGCGCTGGAAAAGCAATGGTTCAATCCGCTCCCGCTACCCCACCGACTGGCTGCTGGAGGAGGGAACATCGGCTTACCTTGCCGATTATGAACTGGAATGGGTAATCATGCTGGGTGAATATTACAAATATTTCGGAAAAGAAGACCTGATCAGACAGGTTTATCCGAATATGAAAAAGTTAATGACCATTTTCGACCAATACATCAGCAAAGATCATGGGCTTTTGTCCAGGTTTCCCGGCTGGATCGTACTGGATCATCCAAAGACTTATCCAATGGATCAACGCGAGGAGATTGCCGGCTTAAACTGCCTCTATTACGAAGCGTTAAAACAGGCTGCAGAAATTGCCAAAACCCTTGCATCAGATCCGGAGCAGGCTGCTCAATGGACAAATAAGGCAAAAAAGGTTAAAGATAATATCCTGCAATGGTTATGGTCACCCAATAAGCACCTCTTCACGGATAGCTATGGAAGTGAAAAGTGCAGTCAGCAAACCCAGGTGTATGCCCTGCTTTACGGATTGGTGAATGAAACAGAAAAAGAGCATGTTGCTGATGCAATCACTGCAGAAAACCGGAAGAGCGAACAATCCTTTTCGTACTATTTAGTTAATTCAGTCTTCGACAGTAAGCCGCAATGGGCACTCGATTTCATCCGCAAGAACTGGGGCGGACAAATGAAATCACCCTTCTTTAACGGAGCCTGGCATGAAGCCTGGGATATTGAGCACTGGACTACCGACGTTGGAACCACCTCCCATGCCTGGTGTTCAGGACCAACTGCACTTTTGCCTCAGAAAGTGCTCGGCATTGAACCTGTCTCAGAAGGTTGGAAAACTTTTTCAGTGCACCCAAATCCCGGCGACCTGAAGTGGGCAAACGGAGTAATCACCACCCCTTTCGGTGCAATCTGTTCGGATTGGAGGATTGATGCCCGGGGCGATTTCCATCTCTATGTCAAGATGCCTGAAAATACAACGGCAGTAATTGCCCTTCCAGCCATTGACCCGAAGAAGATTCAGATGAACAACCAATCTTTCTCAAATACGGCCGAATCAAAAACCGCCAAAACTAAAAACGGGAGAGTCGTGTTCAAAGTGTCAGGAGGAGAATATCGTTTTATTATAAATAACTGAAAAACGAAATTAGGTGGAAACTGTATAAATTTTATCTTCCAAAATTATCCGGATAGAATTTTCTTTCTTAAGACTGTGCTGCAGGCATGAAATTTAATTTTAAGTAGATGAGAAAATTAATTGTTCCTCTCTTTTCCATTCTTTGCGTTTGGAGTTCCTTTGCCCAACCAACTTTACACCTCGAAGATCTCGATATATCAAAAGTGAGACAACGCAGCGGCAATCCCAGACGGATTTTACCTGAGTCCGGGGATTCCCTGCGTATCGGGGGTGTTCGTTTTAAACATGGACTTGGGACTGTTGCAGCCAGCATCTTTGAGATTGACCTTTTGGGTAATGTAAGCCGGTTCCATGCGGTGTGTGGTGTGGGCAATGAAGCCAAAGGAAAGGGAGAGGTAGAGTTTGAAGTGTTTGCCGATGGTAACCAGATATGGACGAGCGGGAAAATGGACAGGAACAGTCCGAATAAGAAAGTAGACCTTGATTTAAGTGGAGTTCAGCGAATCGTCCTTTATGTTGCGGAAGAGGGCAACTGGGATGAGCTGCCTGTTTACTGGGCCGATCCTGAATTCACCATATCCGGCAATGCCAATAAAGTGCAGGCATTTATTGAAAAGGCCGAAATTTCAACCCCTCAGGTAGGGCCGGAACCAAAAATTAACGGCGCGCGGGTTTTTGGAATCCGCCCCAACTCACCGTTTATGTTCACCATACCTTCAACGGGCAACCGGCCTATGGAATTCTCGGCCCTCAACCTACCTGAAGGACTTTCTCTTGACCATGAAAGCGGTCAAATCACGGGAAAACTAACCTCCAAAGGGACTTATAATATTACGCTAATCGCCAAAAACAGGTTAGGGAAAGATAGTAAGAATCTCCGGATAGAGTGCGGCGACAAATTGGCGCTGACACCCCCAATGGGCTGGAATTCCTACAACCTATTGGGGTGTTCACACGTCAGTGAACAGAAAATCAGGGAAATTGCAGATGCTTTTGTATCGACGGGTCTGATCAATTATGGGTGGACTTATGTAAATATTGACTGCGGTTGGGCAGATGAAATTGTGGATCCTGTTTCATTGGAGATTAATCCGAATGCGAAGTTCCCTGACATGGCAGGTTTATGCAAATATATCCATGGATTGGGATTAAAAGCCGGGATCTATTCCACACCCTGGACACATGGTTATGACGGACGGAAAGGGGCCTCTGCGGACAGTCCCATGCGGGAATATAGCCACAGCCATCTTCCCGGTGAACCGCCCAAAATGGTCGGAAAATTCCATTTTGAAGAGATCGACGCCAGACAGTATACCCGTTGGGGATTCGATTACCTGAAATACGACTGGACCCCCAATGATATCCCTTCCACCGCAAGGATGTCAGATGCCTTAAAAGTCCAGGATAGAGATATGATTTACAGCCTCTCCAATGAGGCTACCCTGGCTTTGGGTGATGAGTATGCCCACCTCTCAAACAGCTGGCGAACCACCGATGATATCAATGATACCTGGGGAAGTATGTCAGGTATTGGCTTTAATCAGGATAAATGGAAGAAATATGCCGGTCCGGGTCATTGGAATGATGCGGATATGCTGGTGATTGGGAAGTTTGGATGGTCTGGTACACTGCGTCCAACCAAGCTGACCCCGAATGAACAATATACCCATATCAGTCTGTGGAGCCTGCTCGCCTCACCACTTCTGCTGGGATGTGACCTGACAAATTTGGACGATTTTACCCTGAGCCTGATCACCAACGCTGAAGTGATAGCAGTAAACCAGGATCCTTTGGGAGACCAGGCATCGCTCGTGGAGCGAATTGGTGATAAGGAGTGCTGGGTGAAATATATGGAGGATGGTTCGAAAGTAGTGGGACTTTTTAACCTCAGTTTTTTTGATACAGAGATCACCATCAGCTGGGAAAAATTGGGAATAGGGAAATACTGGAGGATACGCGATCTTTGGCGGCAAAAGGATCTTGGGCGATCCAAGGAAAGTTTTACCGCAAAGGTTCCCAGACACGGAGTAGTGCTGGTTCGGCTATTCCCGGATAATATACTTTAGATTTAATGAACCTTAGTAACTGATTTTAAATTATATCCATACTTTGTTGCCCAATGGGGCATCAATGGCAATAGAAAAATGAGTTAGCGAAAAACAATTGTCCGTTAGGACATTAACGAATTGGGGATTAATTTTCTGAAGGATTTTTGTCAGAATTACAATTTTCAATGAATGGTTATTTCTTATGCAACATAAAATTCCGCGCAAAGTCGAAAAGCAAAGGATATTCAAAATTTTATCATTGCGAACCTGACGATCTTTGCGAGAAAATTTTAAAGTTATCCGTTTATTGGCTTCATAATTTCCATATTAAGGGACACCAACGAAGAAATTTAAACATCCTTTCTTGGTGGCATGTAATTAATTTATAATCAAAATATCAACTAATTAACCCTATGAAAAAAGTATTAAAGTACCTGATATTCGTGATTTTGTCGCTTCTATTGATCATTGCACTGGTGATCCTTGGTATCTGGGTCGGCTATCAGCAAACAGTCAGCATAAAACAGGGACAGATGGAAGTCTCAGCCAAACCGGGTGAATTCGGACGGTGGGTAAATCCATTTATCGGCACCGGAGGATTCCCCTCTTATACGAGTGCAGATGATATCCCCGGAGTAACGGTTCCTTTTGGAATGGTCAGGCTGAGTCCGGATACCCAGTTCTTTCTTGACCCGTTATGGGCAGAAGGCGGAGTGATCAGTACAGCCGGTTATTATTACGGTGACCATAAAATTATGGGGTTCAGTCACACCCGTATGATAGGTACCGGTGCCTTTGAAGGGGGACATTTCAGGGTAGTTCCTTCATCGGGTGAAACCAGTCAGAAAGATTACCGGGAGAGGCATTACAGCCCATTTTCCCATAAAGATGAGGTCGCATTCCCGGGTTACTATGCGGTGAAGCTGCCCCAAAAAGGGATATTGGCTGAACTTACATCAAGTGCCCGTGTTGGTTTGCACCGTTATACCTTTTCAGGAAAGGAAAATCCCCATATTCTGATTGATGTTTCGAGTTCGCTGGGAAAAGGGAAAACAAATGAAGGGGAAGTGCGGATCGAGGCTGAAAAACACGAGGTTTCTGGCGCGATCCGGACGTTTGGTTCTTTTGCCGGACGATACGGAGGTGAAAAAATATATTTTTCGGCTCAGTTCAGCCAGCCATTTTCGGCTTATAGTTTATGGTCAGGATCGAAATCATATATTAAACAGACTGAAGCTCTGGGTGATAAATTAGGAGCCGATTTAAGTTTTGATAGATCAGGGCCCAGCCAGGTAGTGGAACTCAGGCTGGCAATATCCTATGTAAGCGTGGATAATGCCAGGGCAAATCTGAAAACGGAAGCTGGTTGTACCTCATTTGATGAAATGGTGTCCAGGGCAAAACAGGAGTGGGAAGAGAAGCTTTCCACCATCAAAATTGAAGGAGGTACCGACGATCAGCGGCATATCTTTTATACTACGCTTTATCATTCACTTCAGATGCCGACCCTGTTTAATGATGTCAATGGCGATTATATGGGATTTGACAAAAAAGTGCATCAGACCACCGACTTTCGCTATTTTACCGATTTATCCCTGTGGGACACCTTCCGGACCATCCACCCGCTTTATACCCTAATCGCCCCGAAAGACCAGCGTGATATGATGGTTTCACTGGTGAAGATGTGCGAACAGGGTGGCGCACTTCCCCGCTGGCCTTCCGGCTACGGCTATACCGGTTCAATGCTCGGAGCTTCTGCCGATATTGTCCTAACGGAATCATATCTGAAGGGAATTCAGAATTTTGATGCGGAAACTGCCTATCAGGCAATGCGTAAAGCTGCACTCGGCATAGAGGTCCGGAAGGAAGGATACAAGCCCAGAGGAGGGATGACAGACTGCCTGAATTATCACTATTGCCCGGATGATCTGATGGATAAGGCAGTGAGTAAAACGCTTGAATATTCCTATGCCGATGATGCAGACTCCAAACTTGCCAAAGCACTTGGCCACGATGAAGATGCCCGGATGTTTGCCGAACATTCCCGGTATTACCGGAATCTGTGGAATCCTGAAACCCAGTATTTTCAGCCCCGGACCACAACCGGAGAATTTGTCAGAAAATTTAAACCCCTAAAATTAACCTATCTCGATTTTGACCATGAATATACAAATGCCTATGTTGAAGGTAGTGCCTTGCAATGGCGGTGGGCCGTGTTTTTTGACCCTGAAGGATTGGTCTCCCTTTTTAAAAGCAAAGAATATTTTGTGAATGAGCTCAATGATTTCTTTGCCCTATCCGACCCAAAACGTGGGACATTTAGTCCGGGATCGTATTACTGGCATGGCAATGAACCCGATCTCCATTCGGCGTATCTGTTTAATTCAGCAGGCCGGCCTGATCTGACCCAGAAATGGGTTAGGTGGATCCTGGACAATAAATATGGGGCAGGGTATGAAGGAATTGATGGCGATGATGATGCGGGAACATTATCATCCTGGTTCGTCTGGAGTTCACTGGGAATTTATCCGGTTGCCGGCTCTGACCGGTACCAGATTGGTGCGCCACTTTTTAAGAAGGCATCCATTAAAATCGGGGAAAAAACCCTTAATATTGTAGCCGATAACTATGCCCCTGAGAATAAATATGTTCGCAGGGTATGGCTAAATGAGGTTCTGCTTGATCGTTTTTGGTTTAAACATTCGGAGATTGCCCAGGGGGGGACTTTGCGGTTTGAGATGAGTGATAAACCTCAATAAGCTGGATTTCAGGATTTCCGGAACCAATAGTGATATGGCAGATTTTTAATAATTAGATTAACAATCTTTTACAAAAAGCAGGATGAATCCCAAGGTTGATCAACATTTAAGTAAGGCCCAAAAGTGGCAGGAAGAATTGGTGAAATTGAGAATGATCGTTCTCGAATGTCCGCTGCTGTCCGAAGAATTGAAGTGGGGTGTCCCTTGTTACACCTTTGAGAAAAGTAACATAGTTTTAATACACTCGTTTAAGGAATACTGTGCGCTTTTGTTTTTTAAGGGTGCCCTTGTAAATGATCCCAATGGTATTTTGATCCGGCAATCGGAGAATGTGCAGTCGGCCCGCCAGATCAGGTTCACCAGTCTGCAGGAGATATTGGAGCTGGAAACCATTTTGAAAGCCTATATTTTAGAGGCTATCGAAGTTGAAAAAGCCGGTTTGAAGGTGGTTTTTAAAAAGCACACAGAACTCCTGTTTCCCGAAGAATTTCAACATAAACTGAATGAAATCCCTGAATTAAAAACTGCTTTTGAAGCGTTGACCCCAGGTCGGCAGAGGGCATACAATCTTTACTTTTCTGATCCCAAACAATCGAAAACCCGTGAGGCAAGGGTTGAAAAATGTATACCGCAGATTCTTGATGGAAAGGGTTTAAATGATTAGCAATATAAATCGAGTGAAAAAACTTATCATTCTTATCCTGGCAATTACGATGGTATCAGCCCCGGCATATTCCCGGCACGGGAGAGTGCTTCAAAGGGTTCTGGCCAGGAAATTTAACCGGCATGCTGTCGCTAGGACCGGCCCTGAACCTGATTACAGCAATCTTTTCTATTGGAGTGCCTCCCCTTTTAAGGAAGATACCAGTGACAGCATTCCCGCTTTTTTAAAAGATGAACAAAGAGATGCAAGGGCAGACGTTTTTTTCATCCATCCGACCTCGTTTTTCGGAGAGGCTGAAACTGCACCCTGGAATGCAAATTTGACTGATTCTTCTGTAAACAGTGAGACCGATACACGTTCAATCCTTTTCCAGGCTACAGTTTTTAATGGGAGCTGCCGGGTTTTTGCGCCCCGTTATCGCCAGGCAAATATGAAAACGTTCTATGTCCGTTCAACCCCTATTGCCAGAAGAACGTTCGACCTTGCATACAGCGATATCCGGAAGGCATTTCTCTATTTTCTGAAGAATTACAGCGGCAACCGTCCAATTATCATCGCCTCACACAGTCAGGGTAGTCTGCATGCCATCAGGCTTTTGCAGGAGTTCTTCGATGGGAAGCCCCTGCAAAAACGGCTGGTTTGCGCTTATGTCATCGGATATCAGATCAAAAAAGATGCTTTCAAAAAACTTCAGGCAGGAGAACAGCCCGATCAAACAGGTTGCTTTGTCGGGTGGAGAAGCTATGCTAAAGGGGAGATTCCCAAATTGATCGAGGCAGAAAAAGAAAATTCGGTTTGCGTAAACCCGTTAACATGGACCACTTCCATCGAACCGGCATCCTCGGAACTTCACCAGGGAATCATGAATGGATTTCAAACTATCCTGCCTCATACTCTAAGTACCGGGATTGAACCTAAAACCAGGATCCTTTGGGTCGATACTGAAGCTTTGAAGGATGAGAAAAAAGCAAGAATTAAAAACCTTCATATCTACGATTATAACCTCTTTTGGATGAACATCCGGCAAAATGTAAAGCAGAGAATCGATGCATATTGCAAATTGCATTAATTTAACTGTAAGGATTTTACTTCAACTGAAGCTTTCACTGATCGGTAAATATGCAGATGATGATTTCACGAGGATTAAACCCTAAACATTTACTGCTATGTCTTACAAATCGCTGATCCAAAGAGTCATTCTGATTCTTGTCCTTACCTTTGGTTTTTGGGGTACTATTTTAGCGCAAATCCTTGTCGATAAAGGGATTTACAAAGCCAACTTTAGCAATACCTATCACGAATCCATTTATGTTAGTTACTTTCTGTATAAAGGTGGAGGCCAATGTAGTCGCGCAAATTCCCAATTTACCAATGACGATCCCAGACTTCAATGCGCTACTGATAAGGACTATAAAGGCAGTCATTACGACAAGGGTCATCTGGCCAATGCCGAAGATTTTGCTTTTGATTGTCAAAAGGATGAACTTACTTTCAGGTATTACAACTGTCTTCCTCAGACAGCAAACCTTAACAGGGGTATCTGGAAAAAGGAGGAGACCCGGATCCGGAAATGGTCCCAATCCGAAAAATTATATATCATTTGCGGTGGTTTCTTTGGAAACAAAAAGATTGGCAAAATTGCAGTACCCTCCTATTGCTGGAAGGTGGTCCAATCGGTTGCCACCAAAAAGGTCCTTTTCTGTGGCTGGTTCAGTAATACTGCCAAGGCTACGCTGGAGGAGATCAGCCCGGCAGAACTTGAAAAAAGGTTAAAGTCTACTATTGTTTTGTTGCAGTAGATGTGGATAAGAATAACCCCGTATAAAAAACTTAATCCCTTGACAAACATAACTATGAAATTACCTTTTACAATATTCCTGTTTTTTGTTGTCGTCTCCTCATTAGGCCAATCCACGAAAAATTATGGGAAATTGGTTGATCCATTGATCGGAACAGGCGGGCATGGGCATACTTTTCCCGGTGCAACTGTCCCGTTTGGAATGGTCCAGATCAGCCCCGATACCCGTTGGGAGAACTGGGATGGTTCATCGGGTTATTATTATACGGATAAAACAATTATGGGGTTCAGCCAGACTCATCTAAGCGGAACCGGTGCCCCGGAATACTGTGACGTTTTATTGATGCCCACAGTTGGGAAAGTAAAGATCCTGCCCGGTGATGAAAACATTCCAAAATCGGGCTATCGCTCCTCCTACAGACATGAAAACGAACATGCTTCCCCTGGATATTACAGTGTACTGCTTGACGATAGCAAGATTACGGCCGAACTGACTGCCACAACCCGATCCGGATTGCATCGCTATACCTTCCCGGCCTCTGACAGTTCAAATATCATCATCGATCTGAAGAACCGCGATCATGTGATTGAATCAAATATTGAGATCATAAGTGACACCGAAATTCAGGGGTTGCGCAGATCGAAACGTTGGGCTGACGACCAGTATGTATATTTCTATGCTAAGTTCTCAAAACCGTTCAAATCTTATGGTATTGCCCTGAATGACACTCTCATTCGTGGAATTAATAATGCGGAAGGAACCAATATCAGGGCTTTTGTGCAGTTTCAGACAAAGGGAAATGAGGCGATACAGGTTAGAATAGGAATATCGGCGGTTGATATTGCAGGTGCCAGGAAGAATCTTGAAACAGAGAATCCAGGCTGGGACTTTGAGAAGGTGCGGTTGGATGCCAGTGAGCGTTGGAACAGTTTCTTGTCTAAAATTGATGTTCAGGGAGGAACTCAGAAGGAGCAGCGGATCTTTTATACAGGTTTGTATCATTCTGCAATCGCACCCAATGAATTTATGGATGTTGACCGGAGATTCCGGGGAGTCGATCATAAGGTTCATCGGGCTGAAGGGTATACCAATTACACCGTCTTCTCATTATGGGACACCTTTCGTGCCAATATGCCGCTTTACACGATTATTGATCCCGACCGTTACAGGGATTTTATTAAGACTTTCCTTGAGATGTACCGCATCAGCGGCGTCCTTCCCCAGTGGGAACTTGCGGGTAACAATACAGCAACCATGATCGGGTATCATACCCATTCCGTGATTCTGGATGGTTACCGGAAAGGAATACGCGGGTTTGATGAAAAACTGGCTTTTGAAGCGATGAAAAAACGGGTTCAGGATATTGGCTATTATAAGGATCTGGGATATATTCCTGCGGATAAAGAGGGAGGATCAGTCTCAATGGTGATGGAATATGCCTATAACGACTGGAGCGTTGCCCAAATGGCTAAGGAGCTCAATAAAAAGGTGGATTACCACGACTTTATCTGTCGGGCACAATTCTATAAAAACATGTATGATGACTCCACCGGATTTATGCGCCCTAAAAACTCAGACCGTAAATGGGTGACGCCATTCGATCCGACGGAAGGGAGCGAGCATTTTGTGGAAGGTAATTCCTTTCAGTACAGCCTTTTTGCCCCTCACGATGTGAATGGATTAATTGATCTGATAGGGGGTGACCGGAAATTCATTGCGTGGATGGATACCCTGTTCACCAAAAAATCGAAAAACGACCAGGATGCTATTGATGCTTCAGGTTTGATCGGCCAATATGCGCATGGGAATGAGCCGAGTCATCATATGGTTTATTTGTACAATTATGCCGGAGAACCCTGGGAAACCCAGGCCATGATCAGGCGAATCCTGGATACGCTGTATGACGACCAACCAGACGGATTGAGTGGTAATGAAGATTGCGGTCAGATGTCGGCCTGGTATATTTTAAGTGCCATGGGATTTTACCAGGTCTGCCCCGGAACTCCGGATTATGTAATCGGAACTCCCATCTTCGATAAAGTGACTATCAACCTGAATAATGGGAGGAAATTTACGATACAGGCAAATAACGTTTCAGCAACAAACAAATACATTCAGACTGTTACCCTGAATGGAAAACCATATACAAAGACGTGGTTTACCCATCAGGATATCCTGGACGGTTCGGAACTTGTTTTTGAAATGGGTGCTGCCCCGAATAAGAACTGGGGGTCGGCAATAGAGGACCGGCCAAGGTCTGAAAAATATAAACCCACTGTAATGCTTCCTTACGCCCTGACTTCGGATCAGTTTTTTTTGCAAACAGCCAGGATATCCCTGCAGATTGAAGATCCCGGAGCAAAGATTTATTATACCCTTGACGGAAGCCGTCCGGACGAAAAATCAATGCTCTATGTCCATCCAATAACGGTGAATAAAACTTCAAATATCAGGTTTGTAGCTTATAAAACAGGTATTTTGCCCGGTTTGCCGGTTTCGGTTCAGGTTACCAGACTCAATTTTGAGAAACTCAGAAATCATGAAGGTGAAGGGCGTTTTGCCAAAGGTCTGAATTATAAATATTACCAGGCCCAGGTGATGGAGGAGGATGACCTGGATAAACTTACTCCGCTGAAAACGGGGACTATCCCAAATTTCACCATTGAACACCGCAAACGCGAAGACTATTTCGGTTATATCTATTCAGGCTATCTGGATGTTCCCCGTGACGGAATTTATACCTTCTCGATCAAGGTCAATGATCGTTGCACCTTTTACCTTGACGGGAAGAAATTTCTGAGCGGAGGCCAGAGAACCGTTGCGCTTAAAAAGGGAAAATATGAGGTTCTTGAGAAGTACTTTCAATTGGGCGCCCGGAAATTCAATATCATAAGCTGGGAAGGTCCCGGGATCCCGGTTCAGGAGATCCCGGCTAAAGCATTATTTCATCTTTAAATTAACAAAAGCCAACAATCCAATAAAAAATATTCAATTGTATATGGAGGTATAATCTGGAACGATTACGAAATGTGTTTTCCAATTTGGGATTTGCATTAGGGGAAAGTATAATACACTTACTGATATATTCCATTTCCCATCAACTGAATCTCATTTTTTTGGTTTTCAGGAATATCCATAAATGTTGCCGGATCCTTTGGAATCAGACAATCACTGATCACCACCTGCTTCACGTCTTTAAAATGCAGGATGGCCGGCGAGCCTTCGCTTCGGTCAGCAGTAATTGCCTTGATCCTTAACTGGGCTACGTCTTCAAAATAAAATGAAAAACGTTTTTCGGGATGCTCAAGTGTCAGATCGATATCCTGAAGTTTCAGATTTTTCGCATGCCGGACATAGAATCCCCAGGAAGGGATAGCCCCGAACATATCAGAATCGGGATATTCCTTAATTAACTCGGGAACACTTTCAATAGCTCCCTTGAAGGAACCGCCACCTTTGTATGCAATCCGGAGGTGATCGATGGTAATATTTTCTATCGGGTAACCCGGAATTCCGGTGATCAGCGAAGCCTGGGTGGCTCCGGTGGCTGTAATATGAGAGATCAGCACATTTCGCAGATATCCCGGTTTTGGCGTTGCCATATCCCTTCCACGGTTTCCCAGTCTTAGAAAGATAGGTGAAATAATGCTTGCCATCGAAATATTGGAGATGGTTACCCCTTCAATCTCTGCTCCATCGACAGATTCGAGAGCGATTCCGGCATCGGCAGGCTTTCCCACTTTCCGGGCAATGACTGTACAATTCGATACGGTTACATTCTTAAATCCTCCACCCGATTCGGTGCCAAATTTAAAGGCATTGCAATTCGATGCCAGGATGCAGTTTGTCACCGAAAGGTTTTCAACCGACCTCAGATAACCCAGTGAATAGCTTGCTTTTGGAACAATTGCGTCGTCAAATGAGTCTATATAACAGTCGGAAATACGGACGTTTTTGCAACCGTCAGGATCAATCCCGTCACTGTAACCGTTGAGAATGGTAACCCCCGAAATATTCACAAAGTCAGTGCCAATCATGCTGATGTTGTAATTTGGTGCATTTTTCAGGGTGATATCCCTGATGATTACCTGGCTGCACCGCTTTAGGGCAATGGGTTTTGGACCCCCTCTTTTAATCCGGTTCCCGTCTATAATCCCGGTTCCCAGGATGGCAATGTGCTCAAGGTCTTCGCCGCAGAGCAAAGCATAATGGAAAAAACTGGTCTCCTTATCACCTGCATTTTTAAAATCCAGTTTTTCATAGGGATCAAAGTCAACATTATCCTTACTCATGCGGAGTATCGAGCCATGATCGAGATATAAGGCAATATTGCTTTTCAGATGGAGGCTTCCACAAAGGAAAATGCCTGACGGAAAACAGACCGTTCCTCCCCCGTGGGCAAAGCAGGAATCAATGGCGCTCTGTACGGCATGGGTATCCTTGGTAAGGCCATCCCCTTTTGCCCCATAATTTAACACGTTATATTTTGGATTGGACTGATTTTTTTGACTGGTTGTGGTTGCAAAAAGGCTATTCCCGTATAGAAAAGCAAATAGCAAACACAGAGCCACTGAAACATAATTTTCCTTCATGGTGCTTGAAATTTTTAAAATGAATGTTGATCGTTTGGCCAAAAATACGAATTGTCTGTTCACTTGAGTAAAGAATTAACCCTTCAAACTCATTTCTGCTAACTTTTATCTGATAAATGGTAATATTTAATGTGCTTTTCCTAAGATTCAAGAAGTTATTGACAAAAGGCAGAACTATTTTTGAGTATCATTTCCCAATTTAAAATTTGAATCAAAGACTATAGCCCATGAAGACTTCTTTCAAAAATTTATTCTTCCCTGTCCTTGTTTTTTTATCATTTCTGATCTCGAAGGAGCTTAAGGCGCAACTCTACTTTAATTATATGCCGACGAAAATCGGGTGGCATGAGGCTGTATATGATCATGAAAAGGACGATGCCCGCGAAGACGATAAGTTTGGACCAAAGATAACTCCCTGGACAACATGGGATAATGCACTGGAACGCGAGATGAACTGGTACTTAAAAGCACCCATTAACGATCACGGTTATCCTTCGTATGTCTGCTTTACCTTTATGGACGAGCATTATCAGGCTTACCGGAATGACTTTATCCCGGCTATGCAGAATGGAATGGGCATCATCTCCTACCTGAAATACTGGGAATACAAAGGAAAAACAAATCAAAAGGTGCTTGAGGTGGCCAGAAAGATGGGGGATTACCTGGTTCAGGAAGCCAATACGGCCAATGAAGGTCTCTATCCGAATTTTACGCGGTCAACAGGTGTTTACACCGAATGGCCGCTACAACAAAGTTCCCAGAATGATGCCGATCACGGTAAAAATACCATTGAACCCGACAAAGGGGGGATTGCAGGATATGCACTTCTTGAGCTTTATAAAGTGACCAACGATAAGCGGTATCTGGACCAGGCAATTCACAATGCGCAGGTACTGGCCAAAAACATGCGGAAAGGGGATGCTCTTCACTCCCCGTGGCCATTCCGGGTTGATGCCGTAACGGGTAAATACTGGGGTGAACGAAGTGGAGATATGGTCTATATTCTCAGGCTTTTTGACGGATTACTCGAATCAGGTTACCCCGAATTTAAAAAATCGCGTGAAGAACTTTGGCGCTGGATCACTAATTACCAGTTCAAAGCTCCCGAAGACAGGGATCACAGTCTGTGGGTTCAGTTTTTTGAAGACCAGCCCAAAGAGGATAACCGTAATGCCTGGACGCCGCTAAATATGGCCAGGTACCTAATTGAGAAGAGGGAAGCGCTCGATCCCCAATGGAAAGAGCATGCAGAGCAATGTATCCAGTTTGCCATGAAATATATGGGAAGTGAACGTCCGGGCGGAGTTACCGTCGTCGGGGAACAGGATACGGACAATAATCCCTGGGGAGGAGTCAATTCTACTTTCGGTGCAGTAACGGCGATGTTTTATGCTGCAGGCGGGGGTGAAAAATACAGGGATATTGCATTCCGGGACTTAACCTGGATTACCTATTTTATCCGCGAAGACGGTATCGTTTGTGATCAGACCGGCGAATGGAATTTCCTCAGAGAGGGTGGATGGGTCGAAGATTGTCATACTGATGTAATACATAATTTTATGGATGCGATCAAAGCGGTTCCTGAATGGGCCACAGCCAAAACACCGGACGGCAAAATCAAGGCAACCGTCCAGGAATATTTTCCGAAACCAAGACACGGAAATACCTATGTCATAGCTCACCGGGGAGCCCACATCGGGATACCAGAGAATTCACTTCCAGCCATTCAGAAAGCCATTGACCTGGGTTGCGACTATGTTGAGATTGATACCAGGGCTACTAAAGACGGAAGGATTGTGAGCGTACATAATTCCACCATCGATCAGTATGTGCCGGGGAGAAAGGGAAAAGTGAGTGGCTTTACGCTGGAGGAGATTAAAACAATGGATATCGGTGAAAGAACCGGGCCTGAATGGAAAAACACGCGGATTCCCGGAATTGAGGATATCCTGCAATTATGCCGCGGTCAGGTGGGAATCTACCTGGATCTTAAAGAGAACCTGGTTCCACAGTTACTCCCGATTATTCATAAATATGAGATGGAACGGGATATCGTCTGGTACATACCTGCTTCCAGGGGGAATGAAATCACCGAGTTACAGAAGCTATGCTATAAATGCGTTGCAATGCCCGATCCTGGACCTGAGAAAAATATCGCCGAAGCGGAAAAGCAGTTCCGGCCACGAGTCATCGCCACAGATATGGGTGAACTTACCGAAAGTTTTGTTAAAGCCTGCCATGCGATCAATGCCAGGGTTTTTGTTGACGATAAAAAAGAAACACCGGAAGAATGGGAACAGATCATTCGATGGGGAACAGACGGTATCCAGACCAATAATCCGGCGGCTTTGATCGAATTTATAAAAAACAGGAAATAAAAAGTGAAATGAGCATGATAGTGAAACCACCCATTCCGGAATGTAAATTCAATTACATCCGGAATGGGTGGTTTCAAGATATTCAATGTACCGTAGGCACAGGATATGGGTAGAAAAATGTGATTGAAAGGATTCATCCCGTCCCATCCGGGACGGAACCTCTGACCGTCAATTGTTTTCTACCCATATTTAATCCCTGGGGAGATAACAAGATCAATTTTTAACAGCCTCTAAATACCTTTTTGCTACATTTGCCACTCTGCATGGAATATTTCGGTTACACAAGTGATAACGTTATATTCGCACAAAGTTTTGATCTCATTATTTAACTGTCAACCAATTATGTATGTATAAATTATTTCTTATCGTGTTTGCTATGTCTTCATTGACCTTCAGCATCTTTGCCCGTGGAGATAATAATAAGAGTTCAGAGTCGCAGAATCATCCCGATATGCAATGGTGGCATGAAGCCCGTTTCGGGATGTTTATCCATTGGGGGGTCTATTCAATTCCCGGACGCGGTGAATGGCTGATGTACCAGGAACATGTTCCAATTTCAGATTATGCAAAACTGGCAGATCAGTTTAATCCGCGGGATTTCAATCCGAAAGAGTGGGTAGCCAAAGCTAAGGAAGCCGGTATGAAATATGTTATTCTGACCACCCGACACCACGACGGATTTTGCCTGTTTGATAGTAAAGTCTCCGATTTCACTTCGGTTAAAACGGGTGCAAAGCGCGATCTGGTCAGGGAATTTGCCGATGCTTGTCATGCTGCCGGGATGCGAATGGGATTCTATTATTCGTTGATGGACTGGCACTTCCCGGGTGTTCTCCCAATTGGAGAACCTGTTTCGGAAGCTACGATGAAATTAATCGCCGATCAGGCTTATGCGCAGGTTCATGAACTGCTCTCCAATTACGGGAAAGTGGATATCTTGTGGTACGATGGAATGTCTCCCAATGATACGTTGGCGTGGCATTCCAGGGGACTCATGGCCATGGCCCGGAAGTTACAACCCAACCTCCTGATCAATGACCGGTCCGGCCTGTCGGGCGATTTTTCGACACCTGAAAATGTAGTAACCGCACAACCCGGACCATGGGAATCGTGTTTTTGTATGAACCGGACCTGGGGGTATGCACGGTACGATCGTAACTATAAACCAGTTCATGAGCTTTTAAGGTTGCTTGCCCTGTGTGCATCCCAAAGGGGAAATTTCCTGTTAAACGTCAGCCCGGATGGTGAAGGGAGAATTCCTATCGAACAGATCGAAATTCTGAATACTCTTGGGAAGTGGATGAAAGTAAATGGCAAAGCAATATATGGTGTGGGTCCCTCACCAATTATAGCTCCAAATCTGGGAATGGCAACCATGGTCGGGGATAAAGTTTATCTGCTAATTCAGCGATGGCCCGGTTCAACGGTTCCATTGGCGTGGTGCGGAAGTAAGGTCAAAGCTGCCTGCCTGCTTGCTACCGGTCAATATGCCCGGATAGAGCAACAAGGTGACCGCGTATGGCTGCACGACATGCCTGAATATCCGGCTGACCCCTATCTGAATGTCATTGAGCTGACCTTTGAGGGTGCTCCACGATCCTCTGAACCAGCCTACCGGTAATCCTCATCTTTCATATTCTGATTCATTGGTGTCCGGTGAAAAATCAAAGATTCTTCGCTACGCTCAGAATGACAACAAGTTATAGTACTGGAGAGGGGGAGGGGG
>Ga0118677_10005161_pt1 | contig 23076 bp, 23 predicted proteins | sample AliMusrvi5mmetaG_FD_86154 | JGI IMG/M metagenome (GOLD analysis project Ga0118677, IMG submission 86154)
ATTACACGGTTATTGATGAGCGTTGGCTTAGTTTAAGTCCTCAAACTTTTTCCTTTATAGAAGCTGCGGCTGCGCCTTTAGTATTAATTACGGCTTGGGGTGCTTTGTTTGATCGTGGTGGTTTACAAGCCGAACAAACTGTTTTGATTCATGCCGGTGCCGGTGGTGTAGGTCATGTAGCCATACAATTAGCTAAGTTAAAAGGCGCTAGGGTTATTACTACGGTAAGTTCTGAGCAAAAAGCCGATTTTGTTAAAAGCTTGGGTGCGGATGAGGTGATCAATTATAAGGATACTGATTTTGTCGCTGCCGTGAATGAGTTGACACAAAATAAGGGTGCGGATTTAGTTTTTGATACTGTGGGTGCTGAAGTCTTTAAAGCCAGTATCTTAGCGACTGCGCATTTTGGTCGCTTGATTACTTTGCTAGATCCGGGGCAGCAAGATTTAACTGAGGCAAGATTACGTAATCTATTGATAGGTTTTGAGCTGATGTTAGCACCCATGCTCAGAGATTTACCTACAGCTAGAGATCAACATGTCGATATTTTAGAGCGTTGTGCCTTATGGATAGATCAAGGTTTATTAAAGTTACATGTGAGTAAAGTATTGCCTTTGGAATCAGCTATTGAGGCTCATCAATTAATTGAAACTGGGCATACGATAGGCAAGATTGTATTAACGCATAACAAGAGTTAAAAATAGGTCGTTGGGTTGCCTGTTTTTCGCAACCCAACCTGATTAAGCATTCGACACCTTAGGGACAGGTCGCGACCTGTCCCTATCATTATGTTATTGCACTACTTTCATTACCGGCGCACAAAAGTCTTGTAGGCCATCCGGTGTGACAGCAGCCACGCGAAAATAATAGATATTGGCTATGTCCAGATGACTGATTTCAAAGCTTGTTTGCGTAGTGATACCTATTTGAACCCAATCACTGTCATTGTCTGGGAGCTTGCCTTTATACATTTGCCAAACATAAGTCACGCCTTTAGCGATTAAGGTTTCTTTGTTTCTGGGTGCCGGTTGTTTTGAAAAGTGAAAACCACTACTTAAAATACTGGTTTCATCACCTAAGGCGATGCGCTCTACATAAGCCGCTAAAATACGAAACACCGCATCATTTAGGGCAGATATGGCCAGGTGGCCACCATCTGCGGCTGCCATAATAGACTTATCTAAGGCATCGACGGCTTTTTGAGCATCAATTATGCTCGCATCGGGAGCTGGGAATAGTTTGTTATTGCTCATGTGATCAATAACAGAATGATAGTGGCTAGCCTTATTGACTGGCGCAAACTTAATAAAATCTAGGGTAACTTTCGATTTTTTCATTATAGATACTCTAAGTTGCTAGTTAAAAATTATTGATCTATTTGGTCAGATTGATCCTTACTTGGATTATAAGCAGGGGTGGCATACTTGAGAGTGTGAAGTGCTGGGATTCCGCTACGCTCCTCCTAGCCTAAAACTAGTTTGTTAATATTGATATACACATAAGTTCATTGATGAGGTTATCCCCCGAGCTTATTCTCTTAAATGACCATTTCCATAAACCACCCACTTGTAGGTGGTTAGCTCATCTGGGCCTACTGGGCCTCGGGCATGAAGTTTATCGGTACTGATGCCGATCACCGAGCCCAAGCCATAATCACCCCCGCCGGACAACCTTGTTGAGGCGTTAATTAATACCGAGGCCGAATCAACTTGCTGCTCAAATTGTCTAGCCATGGCTAAGCTTTGGGTGACGATACCATCAGTATGTCCTGAGCCATAGTGATTGATGTGGGCTATCGCTTCGTTAATGCCGTTGACTATTTTTATTGAAAGTATCGGTGCCAAATATTCACTATGCCAATCGTCTTCTGTGGCAGGATAAATATCGGGTAATAGCTTTTGTGTCTGTGCACAGCCGCGTAATTCGATATGGTTTGAAACCAAGGCTGTTTTAAGTAAAGGTAATAACTGTTTTGCACAGTTTTTATCAATTAATAGTGTTTCTAGGGCATTACAAACCTGAACGCTTTGGCATTTTGAGTTAATGACTAGTTCGATGGCTTGTGCTGGGTCGGCATCTTCTGCCAGATAAAGATGACAGATGCCATCATAATGTTTAATGACAGGAATGCGCGTGCCCTCGGCAATGCGCTTAATTAAGTCTTTGCCGCCTCGCGGAATCAAGACATCAATATATTCATCCATAGCTAGCAGTTCATTAACCGCTTCATGGCCGGGTGTGCGAATGATTTGGATCGCGTGTTCTGGAAGTCCGGCCTGTACTGCGCCTGCAATCATCGCATCGGCTAGCAGGATGTTGGTTTGTAGTGCTTCTGATCCACCTCGTAAAATAACAGCGTTACCACTTTTTATACAGACGCCAGCAGCATCGGTGGTGACATTAGGCCTAGACTCATAAATGATGCCGATAACACCCAGCGGTACTGATTTTTTGTAAACTTGCAGGCCATTGGGATTGGTATGTCCTGATAGCACTCGATTAAGCGGGTCTGGATATTGCGCCACTTTCCTTAGTCTGGAGATCATGTATTTGAAGACTTTGTCGTCAATGGTTAAACGTTTGATGAGCGCGTCAGATTGACCATTCTGCCTAGCTACTAGTACTTCTTGAGCATTAGTCTCAAGAACCTGATGCTTAACCGATTCCAGCGAGTCTGCCATTTTTGAAAGTGCTAAATTGCGCTGACTTTCAGAAGTAGACGATAGTGAGTTTGCTGCAACTTTACTTTGTTGTGCAAGGACTAGAACGTGGCTGGTATTCATAGGTTTAAGACTCGGTTTTTTGAAAGAATGGTCGGCTAATGAGGCTGCCAACTTAAGGCGGGACAGTACGAATAGTCTATTATTTCGACGCTCAACTCATAGCTATAAACAAGTAACTCGTCATGCCAGCCGGGAAGCCGGTATCCAGCGCCATGGATGGTAATTTTTATACATCCCTGTAGCCTAGATTCCGGCAGTCCATGCCGGAATGACGGGCATGGCGAGTGTATATAACTCTGAGCATAGAGGGTGCGAACGATAAAAGCTTAAAATATTGTCTTGTCCCATCTTAAGTTGATAGCCGCTAATGATAAAGTGACTAGTCGCTTAGTTATCAGACTTGGCGCGATTAATGTCGCGCAACATAAAGCCATAAAGGCCTTCTACTTGAGTGCGTGCCCATGGGGTTTTGCGTAAGAACTTTAGGCTGGATTTGATGCTAGGATCATTACTAAAACAGTTTATGGGGATGCGATCAGCCAATTCGGTCCAGCCGTAATGGAAGACTAAAGCGGATACTATGGTTTCTAGTGTTAGTCCATGCAATGGATTATGGCGTTGCTTTTGCGGTGCCGTAGGTATTTCGGTAGAAAAATCAGTGCTTGGCGTTTTCATTACGGCGTGTTGTTTTATGGGTGAAGTTTAATAGTGCTTTTATATCATAGCAGGGCAGGGCTGACCGAATATTTATTGAGAAAGCTGGGTTCTGGCTGAATGAGATGATGTTGACTAGGTCAGTCAACATTCAGATGATCGTCCCAATGCCGTTGAAAAGACGAAGCGCCATTTATTAGCTAATGTCTATTGAGTCATGATTTGATTATCTTGCGCCACCCTAATTAATCCATCGTGTGGATTTGGGCTTGCTAAGACTTGGCCGCTAATCATATGGTGTAAAAAAAAGCCCTTACATTTCACTCTAGAGGTATAGGTATCTACACAAGTAAAAGTTGCGTCATTCCGACAGGGATTGCCGGAATCCAGGGCACATGGATGTGAAAAATCAGATCAAGTTAGCTTCATATCGCTGGAATTTGATGTGTATAACTTAACATTGCCATCCATGGCAACTGGATCCCGGCAATCCATGCCGGGATGACGATTTGTGTAGATACCTATGCTCCAGAGGGGATGGCTGTTTGCTCACAGAGCGCATCTAAAGGCTTTAGCGCATGAGTAATAGAGGCTAAGGCTTTATTAAAAGCTGATGAAACAGTTTGATTAACCCAGCAACAATGGCTAGTGAAATGACAGGCCCCGACATAAATTTTGATGAACTAACCATCGAGTATGAACTAGTTAGATTGCTTAATGTCCTACCGGAAACTTTCAAGATACCTAGATTCTGGGCTAATTTCAAAGCCCTTTGCCCAGGGCTCAAGTCGTTTTAGTTATTCGTACAATAAAAAATCAGCTTTAAAAGAGCTTTTCTGCTCCATTTTTCTAACCTATAAATAAGAGAAAGCAATGAAAAAAATATTATTAGTTTTAACAATGTTTTTGTTTAGCGTAGCAGCGCAAGCAGTTGAAAATATGACATATTATGGGCATTTCCCAGCTACTACGAACGCAGTAATAACAACAGAAGGGCTTGATAGCCAAAATGCTAAGTTTATTGTCAATAAAGTGGCTATTAACGTTTTTCAAGGCTGCTACACCTTACAATACGGTGGTTTTAAAAGAATAGGTGGGTGTGGAGCTTATAAGATAGGCGCTCAGTTATGGCAGAGACCAGCAACGACCACTATAAATACTGATGGTGCTGCCGTACATGTTTACCCTTCAGCAACACCAACATCGGTGATATACGCTACTTTAAATAGCGAGTATTTCATAGTGGGAAATCCGAAATCATACGCTTGGCAAGATTGTACAGCCGCAAACACTGTAGATTATGCACTTGTTAGTCCATGTACAACTGGTTTGTCTCTTTGGAAGCGAATAACTCCAGTTCAGTAAAAACCCATTATTTCCGATCTATATTACCCCCTATGAAACCGCAAGGTTAATGGGGGAGTTTAGAAGTTAATAACGAGGCTGGCTAATGCCGGCCTTTTTTATGTCTGACACTTGGCAGCTGTTGCTGGTAAAGAAACGGATATTATCTACGGTAATATTTCATGGATTGCATTTCAAAGTTGCCCCGAGGTTGCCCCGAAATATTTTAGGCAAAAAAAAGCCCTAGATTTAACTCTAAGGCTTGATTTATTTGGCTCCCCCGGACGGGCTCGAACCGCCGACCTAGTGATTAACAGTCACCCGCTCTACCAACTGAGCTACAGGGGAATAAACTTTTTTAATAATGGTGCGCCCAGAGAGATTTGAACTCCCGACCGATCGGTTCGTAGCCGATTACTCTATCCAGCTGAGCTATGGGCGCTTTATTAAGCTCGCCATTATCTTTGTTTGTTAAGGTTGTGTCAACCTCAAAGTTAAAAAATAATAGATTTTAAATGGTGGCGGAGAGAGAGGGGTTCGAACCCTCGATGGGAGTTAAAGCCCATACTCCCTTAGCAGGGGAGCGCCTTCAGCCTCTCGGCCATCTCTCCTAAATTGTTTACTCTTCTATACTAGTTGAACTTCCAGTCTCAGCTTGCTCTTTTCTGATTCTTTCGTAAATTTCTTCTCTGTGTACAGAAACATCTTTAGGTGCGTTAACACCTATACGAACTTGGTTTCCCTTCACTCCAAGGACAGTGACCGTTACTTCATCACCAATCATTAAAGTCTCCCCTACTCGACGAGTCAAAATAAGCATGGTTTCTCCCTAATCGTATATTAAAAACGCTTTGCTGTTACACAGCATCCAACTTAGGCGCACATAATAACATTTTTTTTGAATAAGAGAAGTTAAAACGCCAATGATTATTAAAATAGCGGTGGTTCTGGGTACGTTATATATAGTGTCTAGCATAGCCATGTCTCGCTTTTTTAAAGCGAATAGTCCATTTAGGTTTAGGTTTTTGAGCTGTCAGTAGGGAGTGCAGTGCTAAAGTCAATCTGGGTCATCGGTGCTGGCTTATAGTGGCTGGTATAACCGCGGACTTAGTTTAGATGAACGCTGATTCAAGTGTCAGAAGGTGTTGTTCAGGCATCACTTCCCCTCAACCAGTTATCGTAGTGGTGGATTCAGACCAATGAAGTTCTGGGGTCGGTTCCGTAGGGATGATTATACTTCCCTGCAAAACTGAACCTAGTATCGCAGCACTTATTGCACCGGTGTGGAGTCCTGATTGTTCTGGTTAGCTTTGAATTATACGGGAATGAGCTTATAGGATATTTGGTTGAGAGAGAATTATACGGGTATGAGCTTATAAGATACTTGGTTGAGTGTGAATTATACGGGAATGAGCTGTTAGGATACTGGGTTGAGTGTAAATTATACAGGGATGAGCTTGTGGCTAGCTAAAGTCAAAATGCATAAGGCTTAAATTAGGCTGGTTTATCTAAAAGCAGGAGTGCAACAGCTTCAGTTGTTGCCTGTAAAACAGCTAAAGCTATTTTACTCCAAGCACAAACGACTTTAGGTTTATGAGAGTGACTTAAGACATAGCTATCTAAACAGCTATGTCTTAAGTCATTATAACTCTGCGGCTTAATATCAAAAAGTGTGGCATATGCCACACACAATAGGTTAAATAACCTAGTTTAATTAATTTAGGCTTTCATTAGCGGGCTAGAGGCCTTTAATATCAAGGAATTCTTAAGTTGGCACTCTTTGTGCTTTATATGTTATCGAATGCCTAAGTATTTTTACTCAATGCTTAGGCTATTAATAATAATTAGACAGAGAGACTGTATGAATCAGATTAAACCTCCTTTTCCGCTGAATCCACGCAGCGCCTTGATTTGCCTGCTCATGTTGGCAGCACCGCTTGCTATGGCTGACACAGAAGCCACGTCTGCCTCTAGCGCAGATAAAGCAGAAACCAGCAAAAAAGCGGGTAACGCTGCAAGCACTAAAGCAAAGGCCACTACTAGCACAGCCAAAGCTGATAGCGCAGATAAAGCAGAAACCAGCAAAAAAGCGGGTAACGCTGCAAGCACTAAAGCAAAGGCCACTACTAGCACAGCCAAAGCTGATGCTGATCAAGTATTGCCTACCGTTAATGTGAGCGGTGAAGTCGATACGGCTATCAAACCTAAAATTAAAACAGAACAAGAAAAGTTTAAGCTACCCAATACTACCGCCAGTGTCACAGCTAAAGAGTTGGAAGCTAATGTTAATATGCTAACTGTAGAGGATTCGGTTAAATATTTGCCTAGTTTAATGGTCCGTCAACGCTATTTAGGTGATACCAATGAACCTTTAGCAACACGGACGACTGGTGTTAGTTCTAGCGCTCGTACCATGATTTATGCGGATGGTATTTTGTTATCGACTTACCTTAATAACAATAACTCCAATACCGGCTCACCGCGCTGGAATACCGTATCACCTGGCGAGCTTGAAAGAGCCGACTTCTTATATGGTCCTTTCTCTGCCGCTTATGCGGGTAACTCTATGGGTGGCGTACTTAACTTAACCACCAAAATGCCGACTAAATTTGAATTTGGTGCCGATACCCAAGGCAGTATTTCAGACTATACGATCTATAACGATTCAGGTACGGCCTATAGCCAAAAATACTCTACTTTCGTCGGTAACAAATACAAAGACCTATCCTTCCGCTTTGATTACAGTCATTTACTCAGTGATGGACAGCCGATTACCTTTAATACTGCTGTCATCCCTGGAGGTACGGCTGCCGCAGGATCAGCCACTAAAGTTTCTGGTGCGGTACTAAGCGCAAACCCTACCAATGCTCCTATGTATGTTTACGGTGCAGGCAGTTTAAACCGTACCGAACAGGATAATTTTAAATGGAAATTCGCCTATGATATTACACCGACTATACGTGCAGCCTATACCCTGGGTCTATGGCAAAATACTGCAAACTCTGGTGTGCAAAGCTTTTTAACCGGACCTAATGGCGCACCTGTTACCTCTGGCGCAGTTAATATTAACGGTCTTGGCGTTAATTTAAGTGGTGGCACCGCCAGTGCTAATAACTTAAGTGGGACTGCAGCAGCTTTTGTACCTACTTTAATAGACCAAACGACTTGGTCACATGGCATGAGTATTAAATCGGATACTAAAGGTAAATTTGATTGGGAGCTCAACGGTAGTTTGGTTGAATTAGGTACCGATACTTCTCGTACAGCCACACAATCACCTGATGCCAATGCCGCATCGGCCGCTGGCCAAACTGGACGTACCACAGTACTTACCGGCTCAAACTGGAATACCGCTGATGCCAAAGGTATTTGGCGTCCAGGTGATTTCTATGGCAACCATGAAGTCAGCTTCGGTTTTCATAACGACTCTTATCAATTAGTTAATCCGATCTACAATACCGCCAATTGGCAAACAGGTAGCAACGTTAACGTTTTTTCCGACTCTGAAGGCAAAACTCGCACTCAAGCCTATTGGACTCAAGATTCATGGGATTTTGCCAAACAATGGAATCTTACTGCAGGTGGCCGTTTAGAAGACTGGAATGCCTTTGATGGCTTAAATACCGTAACAACAGCGACGGGTACTAATGCCACAACGAAATTACAAACCATCAATCAAAAAGACCAAGAAGCGGTTAATTTTTCTCCTAAGGCTAAATTAACGTGGACACCTAGAGAAACTATGCGTTTCGGTGTCTCTATGGGTCAAGCCTATCGCTACGCGACTGCTGGTGAGCTATTTCAAACTAACACCACTACTGTTGGCGGCGTTACTTCAATCGTCAATGGTAATCCTAACCTAAAAGCAGAGAATGCCTTTTCTTCTGAAGTCTCTGGTGAATACTTTTTCCCCAAAGCTAAAGTTCGTCTGAGCTTTTTCCAGGAACGAGTAAGAAATGCCATCTATTCGACTATGTCATTACTGCCTAATAACACCGTTGCCAGTTATTTTAACAATATCGGTGAAACCAATACTTTTGGTTTGGAATTAGCAGGTAGTGCTAATGACGTGTTTATTAATAAGTTAAACTTTAATGCTAGTGGTACTTGGGCAGACTCAACTATTACCAACAATGCAGCGAGTGATGCGGCGCTTGCTCAACAATATGCCACCAATACAGCTGCTCAAAATGCGGCCTTATTAGCAGGAAATCCTGGCAATTTCAATCCATCAACTGGCATGATGACACCCAGAATTCCAACTTGGAGATCAACCTTTACGCTGAGTTACACCCCTATAGAAAAAGTAACCACTTCGTTGAGTGGTCGATACAGCAGCGCCATGTATAGCCAATTAAACAATAGCGATACGAATGGCTCTACTTATGTAGGTAATAGCGCTTATTTTGTTGTAGATACTAAAGTGAATTATCAAATGACCAAGCAATGGTCTATGAATGCAGGTATCAATAACCTTAATAACCAAAACTACTGGATATATCATCCGTTCATGCAAAGAACTTATGTCGCACAAATTAAGTTCGTATTCTAAGCTGTAGAGCTTGAGTGGCTGCGTTTAGGTAGTCACTCACCAGTCTTTAGTCATGTGACTTATGATGAGTCCATTGACCCATTTCCCTATTGTCGCTGTTTTACTATTTACAAAAGATTTTAAAGCAGCAACAGCTTTCTCTCGTAGCGGCGGGCTCTGGCGATACCGTCAAAGGTATCGCTTTTTTTTGTCTTAAATAACGCCCACTCTTATAAGCTCTAAGCACAGTGCTAAAAAATTACCTTCTTGATAACTTTTCGGTCGAGCGTTTAATGGAGTTTTTGACTGCCTTGTATCGTGACGTTGAAATTCTAATTCTAATACGACCACGGGAAAACAACCCCGAGGCCGGACATATTTCTGTGCTGGCTGTGCAATAAATATTTCATAGCTAGGGTGGATGGGCAAACGATAAAGCTGTTTATTCACCCGTGTCTCATGCGCACAAATTTGCATATCCCCCAAGCTATTCATGTTCAGAGATTTATCATGTATAGCGTAAAACCCCGTCTCTTCAGGGCGGGTATGTAAGCGGGTCAGTTCGCACAAGTAATCATTATGGCGTTCTTTGTTGTTTAAGGTACTGATTAATTTTCATGAGTTAAACAAAATGGGTGCTAGTATAGCAACATGAAAAAAACCATACGCAAAGCCTTCAAGTTCAGGCTCAATGTGACACCGGAAATAAGCCAGAAACTAGGTGGTTTTGCCGGTGAATGTCGTTTTGTCTGGAACAAGTCTTTGTCGTTAAATCTTACTCGTCTTGAGCAAAAGTTACCGATCATGTGGTACGAAGAGCTTAACTTCTGGGCAACGCTCTGGAAGAAAACCGATGAGTACGGCTTTTTAGCAAACCTTCCTTCGCAAGTTCTACAGCAAAAACTAAAGGACTTAGATAAAGCCTTTAAGGACGGCTTTGATAAAAAACAGCCGCTAAAAAGAATCCCCAAGTTTAAGAAAAAAGGCCTGGCTGATAGCTTTCGATATCCGCAAGGATTCAAAGTAGACCAAGACAAAAGCAAGGTGTTTTTACCCAAGATAGGCTGGGTAAGCTACAGAAATAGCCGTAAAGTGCTTGGTGTGGCCAAGAATATCACCGTGAGTTGTAAAGGCACACATTGGTATCTGTCGATTCAAACAGAATATGAAGCTGACTTGTTGGCGCATAACTCAACCTCCATAGTCGGTATTGATATGGGCGTCAAGCACTTTGCAACGCTGTCTGATGGTACGGTCTATGCGCCATTGAATAGCTTTAAAGCTAAAGCTGAACGACTGGCCAAATTACAGCGTCAGCTAAAAAACAAAAACAAGTTCTCGAATAACTGGAAGAAAGTAAAAACAAAAATTAGCCAGTGCCATGAAGATATTGGCAATGCGCGTAAAGATTACCTGCACAAAGTCTCAACTGAAATCAGCGAAAACCAAGCGATCATAGTCATTGAGGATTTACGGGTAAAAAACATGAGCAAATCATCAAAGGGTAATAGTGAAAAACACGGCAAAAAGGTCGCGCAAAAGTCGGGTTTAAACCGATCTATCTTAGATCAAGGCTGGAGCATGTTTGCCACGATGCTGGAGTATAAGCAAGACTGGCATGGTGGGGTGGTGCTTAGAGTTCCAGCGCATCATACCAGCCAAACCTGCCCCTGCTGTCGTCATGTCGCTAAAGAAAACCGACTGACTCAAGCAGAGTTTGTTTGTGTTGACTGTGGCTTTAGTGGAAACGCCGACCTTGTGGGGGCAATGAATGTACTTGCTAAAGGCCATGCGCTTTTAGCGAATCAATAACCGTCGGATAGACGGGGCTAGTCTGTGTAGTGAATGGTGCAGTCATGCCGTCAGCAGCAGAAACCAGTGAGCAGTAGCGATACCTACTCACTCTTAGGAAACTAGGAATCCCCTTCCTTCAGGTGGGGGAGGATGTCAAAGCTTAAATAATTGATGGCCTTCAAACACTGTCAATATCGATATGCCATCTGCTTCGACGTGATAGACGATTCGATAGTGGTCTACAAAAACTTCTCGAATATCTGCTTAACCTAACTCAGGCACCACTCGGCCAATTAGCGCCGAATTGGCGGCACTTCTTGCACGGTTTCTAAGTTTTTCCACCCATTGCTTGGCGTTTTTAGGATTGTTACGCGCAATAAAGGTGTATATGTTAGCAAGGTCATCTGTGGATCGATCACTCCAGCGCAATTTACAACTTCGCAATTTTGCCTTCCAAGACCACATCCAGCATATCATCATCAATCACTCTGCCAGCTTGGACATCCTCTAAACCTTGTTGCACGGCGGATAGAAATCTGGATTGGGTATTTAAACGATCAAATTCGCTGGGCGATAGCACAACTGCTGCGGGTTTACCGTTCTGGGTAATGATGATGGATCGATTGCTACTATTAATGCTTTTTAACAGTGCGGAGGCCTGAATTTTGAACTGACCCAGTGGCAATATATCTTCGGAAATTTGTATTGTGGACATAATGAAAACTCATAACGGATCTGTATTAAGATCTGAATATAGGTTATTTAATTGTTAGGTGCAAGTATAAACTACACCTAAATAAAGTCAGGCGAGGTAGTTAACGCTCACTATCCACAAATGGTGGGCAAACGATAAAGCTGTTTGCCCACCATACAAACTAAATCCCCACTCATGATTTAGCAAACTGTTTTCGCAAGGCAAACAATAAGCCAAAAAAAGCCAGCGCTATAAGGGCTTGAATGCCTGATAAGCGCCAACAGGCTACGTTATCTTGCTGAGCATTAAAGCTAAAGCTTGGCAGCGGTGCGGATTCATTAGCAGACCAAGGACTATTAGCCATAATGCTTGGTACAAAGCGTGCTCGCCATTGATCTTCAAAGTGATTAACCTGAGCTATAAAATCAGCATAACGCGGCGCATCTAACCCCGCTAAGCGATCGGCCATTAAGACCATAGCTAAAGCAGGTGACAGCGCAGACCAACGCTCCATAAATTCAAACTGGCTTTTACGCGCCGTATCAAAACTAACCATCAAGGGTCGTATTTGGCTGTCTAGCTCCAAGCCTGCGGGTAAGGCGGTAATCTCACGAGCTAATTCTGTAGACGGCGGAGTAATCTCGGGATGATCTGTGTACCACTTGCTTAACAAACTTTGTCGCTGCTGATTACTGAGTTCTTGAAAATGACGGATATCAATAATAGCAGTCAAACGTGAGGGCATGGCGCTATGTTGGTTAGCTGCAAACGATAAGCCCGCCGGTACAGCAAAGGTTAATATTAACCAAACGCCAAGCATGACTAGGGCTGCAGCCCCCGATGAAATCCGTAGCAATAAAGCTAAGCCTGCAATAGCAAACCACAGCAAGGCATAACAAGTAATAAAGACTAGCCACTGCGCTAAGGCCGCAAGGCTTGCGCCTGAATCTAAGGCAAAAGTAATGCCTGAACTTATAAACATGAGTATTAACACTAAGCCAAAGCGCACTGCCAAAGCTGTAAAGACCAGCATCCAAGGCTTTGTGCTTTGTGTACAGACTAAGCGCCAAACGCCACTTTCTCTATCTTCCTGTATCAAACCATAACTTAAAGCAATTATAAGCAGCGGTGTAAACAAGGCTAATAAGGTGGAAAAATCTAAAAAGCCTAATTCGTGCATTAAGGGATTAAATAAAGGGTCGCTGGTGCGGCCATCGATATGGCGATTACGAATTGAGGCGTTAATGGTCGTGCTTATAAAATCCACTTGACTAACATTTAGTGCCAAGCCACCTAAGACGGGCATGTTTAAGGCTTGTGCCTTAGAACCTAAAGCATAAGCGCTGGCTTTTTCAGCGGAGTCATGGACTTTTGGCGCGTCATGCATTTCTGCTTGATTAACCCCCGCGTGAATCATAACGGGTGTAGCTTCCGTATGCCGGTATTCGCGAGCGACTAGGCCAGACCAAGTAGCGCTCACTGTCATCAGTACAAAAAACAAAGCTAGCGCCCACAAATTAAGGGGGTTGCGGCTAAAACGCAGCCATTCTATCGGGATCAAGGTCATCATGGAGTTAATCTCTTAGCGGATAGGGATAATAATAACAGTGCTACGAGTAGCCAAGCCGTCAAAACGACTAGATCTAACTGTGCCTGTTGCAAAGCAAACAGGCTGTCAGGTGGGCTATAGCTAAAGTCTTTTACGCTACGCCAATCAGCACTCTCCCCTTTAGCATTGTGTTCAGTGCCATGGCTGCGCTCTCTGTCCCAGTCTTCGGTGAGGTTAATAAAGTAATGGCGATAGTCTTCAGCGGCATCTTCAAAATGACGCTGATGCGCTAAATCCATACCGGCTAAGGTCATGGACAAAGAGCGCATGGCTAAGCTTGGGCCTAAGCTAGAGCCGATAAGTGTTAAGTGCTGTTGCCGCATAAAGTTATCACGCAAGCGATCAAAATGTAGGGCATGGACACGGCTAGAATAATGATCATTAAATTGACGATTTAACGACACAAAACCCACGGGCAATTCGTCTTTAGTATTGACGTGATACTGCGCCAATAATTGTGCTTCAAAAGCTTTGTTACGCTGCTCGTGATTGCCGTCGCCATTAATCCCTAGCTCTATATCTTGTTTAATCGCCGCCCAAAATACCTCAGCACTCGGATTCGGCGACCCCATTTGTGCCAATACCGCACCCAAACGCGGGCCAATGAATACAGAGCCTAGCCAGAAAGCCAATAAAAAGAATAAAGTAATGCGACTGGTTTTAAAGTAAGCCGAAGCAGCAATAGCAAGGGCTGCAAATATCGCGTAATACAACAAAAATGACAGTAACAACAAACCCAGACGCACACCTTCGTCAGCACTTAAGTTAAAACTTTCTTGTAGCAGTAAAAAGGCCAGTAGTAAGGCGGGCGACAACACCAAACTAAATGCCGCTAATAAACCCAGCAATTTACCAAACACTAAAGCTTGGGTATTCAGCCCCAAGCTATGCAACATCCGCAAGGTGCCGCGTTCACGTTCTTGACTGATGGTATTAAAGGTTAAAGCCACGATCAGTAAAGGCAGTAAAGCATACAGTACAAAGCTGGTGGTCATTTGCCCAAAACGATGAGCCAGTGTTTCATCTGCACTAGGATTAAAGCGTTCAAAATTGCGTTTGTGCGGTTCTAGCCATAAAGATTGACCGATAAAAGGTCTTAAGCCTGGATCTAAGGCGGCTACGGCTGTATCGGGTTTAAAGACATAAATGCCGTAATGGGCTGCGGCATGGGGACTCTTAACACTTTGCGTATCCCATTGTTGTTTAGCGGTGCTGCCGACACTGAGTTTTTCTGCGCGTAGTTGTTGTGTTTGCATCGTTGAGGACAATAAAAAGCCTACAAAAAGCACTAGTAATGAACAACCCAGTATCAATAAGCGGCCATCACGCAAGGTAGAAACAAATTCTTTGTGGACAATAGCGCCTATCATGCCAAGCCTCGGGCATGAGCCAGATACTTATGCTCTAACTCATCATGCTGCACAGTATGAGCATCAAATTCTTCGACTAAACGACCTTGCTTCATGATGCCGATACGATCAGCCACTTGTTTAGCATTAAATAAATCATGAGTAGCCATTAATACCGCCATACCTAAATCGGCTGCAGCCCTGATGCGATTGGCAAAATCATTAGCGGCACTGGGATCGAGTCCTGAGGTTGGTTCATCTAATAACATAGCTTTTGCATTTTTGGCAGAGGCAATCGCCAAACCCACTTTTTGACGCATGCCTTTGGAATAATTGCCTACACGTTTAACGTGGGCATCGGCTTGCAAACCACTGTCAGTTAATAACTGCCGCGCTAACTCTGTGCTAATACTAATGCCCGCTAAGGTGCAGAAGAACGTTAAGTTTTCTACACCCGTCATCAATTCATATAAGGCCACGTTTTCGGGTAGATAAGCAATCTTGGCACGGACTAAGGCTGAATGCTCATGAGCTGAAAGCCCTTCAATCAACACCTCGCCGCTAGTCGGACGATTAAAGGTTAAAAAGGTACTAATCGTCGTGCTTTTGCCAGCGCCATTACCGCCTAATAAAGCATAAACACAACCTTTAGGCACACAAAGATTTAAGGTGTCGATTGCGAGATGTTGTTTGTAATGAACGATTAAGTTTTTAGCTTCGAGTACAGGGACTTGTTGGGTCATGGGCGAGGTATTTTCCAAATAAACAAAATGTCGTAAAACGCAGATTTTTTGAAGACCGCATTCAAGGCTTGGGTGTTGATGCGAGCAAAGCTTAATACATAAGATCTAAGCAGGTAAAGCATTAATTTTAAAGACTAAAGCTATGCGGCATTAATTACAATCGCGCTTAATTCAGAAATAGGGCATATGCCTTATTTTTTTAAAAAAGTGTGGCATATCACCTAGTTTTAAATAAACATAAACACAGATATAACGAACTAAGTAGTTGAAAAGTATAGCTAAGGTAATATTGGCCTATTTTGTGCTTTAACAAACAATTCATTCAATGTAATTTATTTTAGGAGTTAGGTATTATGTCAAGAATCAAGCCGCTATCAGAGCCCTCTGATTGTGCAATTGAGAAAGCAACTAATCTTATTGCTTTAAGCGATAAGATTAAGTTGTTTATCAGTAAAATAAGGCTAAAATCCATTTTTAATATGTCACGTTAACTGACTACCATTCGGTAATTGCTGGCTTAAATGGCAGCTAAAGACACTACGTGCTAATCCTAGTTTTAACATAGTCTCTTTAAAGAAGAGCAGATAACATAACGATTCATCATCATTTACATACAGAGATAAAGCATGCAAAAGAAAAACCCTATCCTAAAACAACTGGCGCTATTATTGTCTTGGCTGCCTTTTGCCGCAGCTGTTCATGCAGACGGTTTAGCTGTTGGCCAGCCAGCACCATTATTCCAATTGAAAGCTCAAGATGGCGCTGAGTTTAATTTGGCTGCTCGCAAAGACATAGGCTGGACGGTACTGTATTTTTATCCAAAAGCAGGAACGCCTGGCTGTACAAAACAAGCCTGTGCCTTTCGCGACGCAATACAAGTTATTCGAAATAATAATGCTGAAGTTTATGGCATCAGCACCGATGAAGTACAAAGTTTGCTGGCATTTCATCAAGAACATAAACTCAGCTTTAATTTATTATCGGATCCAGACGCAAAGGTAACTGATGCCTACGGTGTAAAAATGCCCGTTATAAAAATGGCAAAACGTTGGACCTTTATTATTGATCCCTCTTTAGTCATAAGACAGATTGATGACGATGTAGATCCTGCCTTAGATGCCCAGAAAGTTGCAGAGCAATTAAAAAAGCTACAAGCAGAAAAGTAGGTTTAGATAAAAGTTATTCAAATTAGCAAGCTAGCCTAAGCCCCCACTTAAGCTACCTTGCTTCCATAATTATTGCTTATGCAATGCTCGGCATATGCTTCAAATGAGGCATAAGATTGCTCTTCGAAGTTGAATCCACCCCTATCAGATCAATCTGCCTGCGCAATTATTAAACGCAGCAATTGATTCATTAGTCTCAATAGTGATAGCGAAGTTGGGCAATAAAAATAACGTTATCCTGATATTTATAAACAATTCGGTGTTCGTCATCAATTCGCCGGGACCAGTAACCTGCCAGACCATGCTTTAACGGTTCAGGCTTACCAATACCTTCATAAGGGGTTCGTTGAATATCGTTAATGAGCAGGTTTATGCGTTTAAGCATTTTTTTGTCGGTATTTTGCCAGTATAAATAGTTATCCCAAGCTTTAGGTGAGAAAGTGAGTTTCATTCAATGAGTTCTTTTTCAAGCCCGTTTCCCGCTTCAAGTTCTGCAATGGAGGCTAGTAGATGTCTGGCATTGGCGGGTGAGCGTAAAAGGTATGTAGTTTCTTCCATAGACTGATAATCTTCTAGCGACATCATAACAACAGGGGCTTCATTTTTACGGGTAATAATAATCGGCGCATGATCAAGACACACCTTTTCCATCGTTTTCGATAAATTAGATCGAACAGCAGTATAGCTTATAGCATCCATAATAATCCCAAAGAGTACAGGTACGGTTTCAAGTACAAAAATTGTAATAACTCTCCCTGTTCATGTCAAGCCACCCAAGCTATTCATACGGAAATAGGGTTCAATGAGAATCGTAAAGCTGTTTGCCCAGTCTACATATATGTTAGCAAGGTGAGCAGTGGATCGATCACTCCAGCGCAATTTGCAACTTCGCAATTTTATCTTCCAAGACCACTCCAGCATATCATCATCAATCACTCTGCCGGCTTGGGCGTCGTCTAAACCTTGTTGCACGGCGGAAAGAAATCTGGATTGGGTATTTAAACGCTCAAATTTGCTGGGCGATAGCACAACGGCTTCGGGTTTACCGTTCTGGGTAATGATGATGGATCGATTGCTACTATTAATAGTTAGATTCCAGTCATAACTGCCATTGATAATAAAAAAATTTGTAAACCGTACACAACTATTGTTTGTTGCCTTTGCCAGCCGTAATTAAAAAGTAAGGCATATCACCTATTGAGTGTGTCATATGCCACACTTTTAGTCGTTATTTCCTAAAATAACCCTGAAAAACAGGGCTTTTAGTCACTTATCAATAAACAAAACTAATAGATAATGCAAACATTATGCCAACTGTAGCGGCATAATGTCGCGCGGCAATATGTCACATTTTCAGGGCTCTTGATTGTCATTAGAATGCTTGCAACTCTTCTGTGCTCCTGCTTCTAAAGGATTAGAGTTACCTTCCTTCCTCTTAATACGGTCAGTTTCTTGGCCGTATCTTTTTTTATACTGTTGGTGCGAATCATGAAAAGATCCCATTTAATTGATATTCCCCCTATCAGCCATGATGCAGAATTTATTAGACAAGTTGCTTTTCACGAAGCAGGTCACGCCGCCGCGATTCATATTAGAAACAAACAACAACAATTGCCACCTATCTACTTTCAAATCTACATTAATCACGCTTATAAAGGCAATGAATGTACTTACAGTGCCTATGAAAACGCTAATGCCTATCTGACTAAAATAGAAGACGGACGCTTGATCCATACCCTGCCTTCTTCTGTTGCTAAAGCGGTTAGTGATTTCACGCCAAGTCAAGAATTCCAATATCAAGTCGCTTTTGAAGCCGATATCGTAAATTTATTAGCAGGGCCGCTGTCTGAAGCTAACTATATTGCCCTGCGAGATGATGAGCCTATCAACCCTAATTTAGTACATTTGGATGCGCTGCATTTTTACGGTGGTCGTTCTGACATAGCAACCATTAACGACTATATCGATTGCCTTGAACTGACTCTGGCGCAACGCCAAGCAAAATTAATCGCACTCTTTTTAAAAGCCTTTGCCTTCATTAAAGACCCCGCTAATTGGCGCGCAATTTTAACGTTAGCCGAATATATTATTTCCAGCAAAAAAAATATCATCGTTTATGAAGATATTGCTAACGTATTAACTATTTTATGAGCCTAATGAATGACGAAGAACGTTTAGAAAAAATAAATAAGATGCTGTTGGCTAAAGAGGGCCATGCCTTTATCTACAATGATAAATTCATAACTTTACTAGAAGACTTAAAATACACTCTAATTCAGAAACTTAATATCGGCAACATGCCGTATAAAGGACGTTAATAGCGCTTTGTATCAAATCAAGTTACAAGCCAAGCCGCTTCATTAACTTGGTAATTGGTAGGTGTGGCGGGCTTTTCATCCTGAGCTAAACCCAGAAAATCGCCTAGGATAGAAAGTTGTAAGCTCATTTTTAAGGCATTGATATTGGCAGGTCTTTAGCAAATAACCCCCCAATAAAGCTCATTGTCGAGAAGCGCATTATCTCAGCGAAGATTGTCATAGCAAGCCCCTTGCTATGGGCATGCATCATGGCTTTTTCTGCGTAGGTACTTGCTGGGCGCTGATAAGTTGGAACCTGTATTTGTTAGTGCCAGAGGAACTACCTTAACTTCTCGCCAAGAGTCAGCTCAGCAGCCTAATGATTGGTTCTTTTAGATACTTGCTTAGGTGCAAGCCCAAAATATTTTATAAAAGCGGCACTGAAATTACTAGAGTGATTGTAGCCGACAATATCAGCGACGACACTCACATGATATCGATTTGATGCCAATAATTGATAAGCCTTGCGCATTCTTATTTCCAGTAATAAACCATAAGGCGTGTTATTAAAATAATGGTGGAATAAGGTTTTTAGTTTGAGCTGATTGATGCCTACTCGTTTAGCTAAAACTTCAACAGACGGAGGCGTCTTAAACTCAAGAAATAAAATATCTTGGGCCTCCATGGCTATTTCACGGTCTTTTTGACTAAAGCGCTCTAAGTGTTCGGTAGGCTTTATCCATAAATGCATCAACTCTGTCGCTAACAAAGACATCACTTGACCTTGCATAAAGAGTCGTCGACCTTCTTGGGGAAACTGGTTATTTAATAGTTGTTGTGCAATGATTAAGCCCTGATGAGAGATAGGTAGACAACTAATCTGTTGAATGCCGGACTTATTGAATAAGGGCATTAAGTTAGCCGTGCCAAAGTAGCGCTCTACACACTTTTGGTTAAGGGATAAGCGTAATTGCATGATGGCTTTATTAGCTTGGTAGTGTCGCTCACCTGAGCTGGAGTGATACGCGGCAATAGTCGTATAACCTTCCTTAAAAAAATAGTGTTGCCTTGATTGCTAGAAAAACAAGAGTTACCTTTTAAGCTTAAAGTAATTATGAGTCTCGGCTCATCACTGTCTATTTTATTTAAAATAGACAGATCTTTTGATGGCCTGTAATCAGTTTCCATAAAGGTCAAATGATGATCTAGTTGGAATATATTAGTAAAACCCTGGCCTAGATTTTCAGGTAACGACTGTTGAAATCGATCATATTTATGCTGAAACTGTAGCGGTAATTCGTTGTTGTTAATGCTCCATCGTTTTACATTGTTTTGCTGTTGATAAGCCATATAGTTCGTCTCATTAGATTAAGCTTTTGTTATCTAAAGCAAGAAACGGTCCATATTTTTTAAGGGTATATAATTCATTGGCTTATATTTTAATTAACAGCCTATATGGCTTTTTATTTTAAAAAACTGTGTTATTTAACGTATACAGTAGGTCATATCACCTAGTTTTCTGTTTAGCATACAAAATATTCCGTTTGCCATACGTATAAGCCATAACTTAGCGCTTATTTTTGTTTAGTATCTGCAGTACTGTCTGAGATAAGTCGATGTATTGATTTTTTTTAGATAAAAGCCACAGCGTGTCTAACGAAAGCTGTGTTCATTTACTACATTGGTAATTAACATGAATCGTTTATATCCCAAATCACCGACTAAGTTTTTACGTATAACTCGGCCGCTATTAGTGTCCTTGTTGTTAATTAATCCTGGCATAGAATTGTTTGCCGAAGAGCTAACTAATAGCACTGAATTAGAGGGCAAAGCTTCTAAAGTAATTTCTGATACGAAAACGTCTGCCAAGAAAGCTAAATCAAGTACTGATAAAAACACCGAAGCGGCCACTACACTTAAAACTATGGAAGTGACCGAAACAAAAGATAAAAAACTTGCCGCAGCAGCTGCTGAAGTCGCACTGACGCCCGGAGGCGTTACTCTAATAAACATCAATGAGCTGCGTGATCGTAATGTCTCTAGTATGGCTGATGCCTTGCGCTATGCACCTGGCGTATATTCAACCAGTCAAAGTGGCAACGATGAAGTCTTTGTATCTAGTCGTGGTTCAAATCTAGATGCAAATAACTATGCCGCTAGTGGCGTTAAATATTTACAAGATGGTTTACCCGTCACAGCTGCTGATGGTAACAATCATAATCGCATGATCGATCCTTTATCTGCAAACTATGCCACCGTTGCTCGTGGCGGTAATGCCTTAAAATATGGCGCTAGCACCATGGGTGGTGCTATTGATTTTACAACTCCTACTGCTCTAAATAGTCCAATGTCAAGGCTTTCGCTTAATGGAGGCAGTTTTGGACAGTTCCTTGGTCGTGGTACGGTTAGTAAAGTTTTTAATGAGAGTCTTGATGGCTTATTAACCATAGAAGGCAAAGAATGGGATGGTTATCGCGCCCATAACAAACAAGATCGTATCGGCGTTTATGGTAATTTTGGCTGGCAAATTTCAGACTCTGTCGTTAACCGAACTTTTTTGAGTTATATTAAAAATAATCAGCAATTACCGGGGCAATTGACTCGAGCGCAGTTTAATGAAAATCCCTACCAAGCTAGTACACAAGCTTTAGGCGGTAACTATCAAGTAAATACTGAAACCGAGCGTGTTGCTAATAAAACCACTTGGACTATCGATGATAAGAGTTCATTTGACATCGGTTTTTCTTTTGAAAATCAGCATCTTTATCATCCAATCGTAGATACAGTACATTTCTTCCCAGGCGATACAGCAGATAGATTCAGTATGCTGGTTGATAGTACCCAACAAGATTGGGGTACCGCTGCACGTTACAACAGACATTTTGATAGTCATGATTTATTGGTCGGTCTAAATGTTGGTACTAATTCTGACCGAGGTGGCAATTATGTTAATAATGGTGGCTTAAAAGGCCCTATGAGTAATGCCATCACCAAAAAAGCTGATAACATCGAGATTTTTGCGCAAGATCATTGGCATCTAACAGATAAATGGACGCTAACCCCCGCCATACAAGGCGTGTTTGCTCACCGAGAAGTTAATAATGCTAGATTAGCTATACCCCAAGATGCTAACTTTAATGTGTATTCTCAAGGTGGCAATGCTAGCAATGACTATACGGGCTTTAATCCTAGCCTAGGCTTGATGTATAACCTAACTAAAAACGCTAGCCTGTACACGAATGCCACTCGCTTATATGCGCCACCGACTAATTATAATATTGCGGACAATATTACCTCAGGTTCAAGTACTACCAATCTTAAAGCGATGGAAGGCACCTCTGTTGAAATTGGTACACGTGGTAAGCAAAGCATTAATGCCTTAAATTCGGTGAATTGGGATTTAGCCTTGTATTATTCTTGGCTTAATAATGAAATATTATCTGTGACGCCGGCAAGTGGTTCACCGATAGCCTCAAACTTTAATAACACCGTACATGCAGGCGTTGAAGGTTTAATAGGCGGTAATTTTGCTTTAGAGGGCACTGGTACGCATAGCATTAGACCTTTATTAACGTATACGATTAATCATTTTAATTTTAGCAATGATGCCACTTACGGTAATAATGCCCTACCAGCAGCCCCTGATTATTTCTTAAAAGGTGAGGCTATGTATCATCATTCTGCCGGTTATTTTATGGGCCCTACCTTTGATGTGGTCGGTAAACGCTGGGGCGATTATGCCAATACTTACAAAATTGATTCTTATGGGTTACTGGGTATGCGTACTGGCTGGTCAAATAATCATTACAAGCTGTTCGTAGAAGGCCGAAACTTGTTAAATACCGTTTACGTAGCCAATACGAATATTTTAAATAACGCAGGTGCTGGGGATGCTATGTTAAACGCAGGCGCTCCCTTATCATTTTATGGCGGTGTAGAAATTACTTATTAATGTCTCTGTAGTAAAGGTTGGGTTTGAATGGTCTTTAGACTAGCCCAAGCCTAACTTGTAACTGATGTTACGCAGCCGCCATTCAGCGGTCTAAAAAACACACATAATGAGATCGCTATCGCGACGATGTGTTAATCGGGTTATCGCACCCGAAGGCGAGATACTTTCTTTTGCTCCGCCAAAAGAAAGTATCCAAAGAAAAGGCGGCTCGATTGCCGCT
>Ga0118677_10005163_pt1 | contig 23063 bp, 19 predicted proteins | sample AliMusrvi5mmetaG_FD_86154 | JGI IMG/M metagenome (GOLD analysis project Ga0118677, IMG submission 86154)
GGTGGAGGGACGGGCGGGGAAATCAACCTGAAACTCGATGATACGGCGAAGGAACTCGGCGCGGAAGGCTATGAACTGGCCGTGACGCCCCAGTCGGTCACGATCCGTGCACCGCAACCGGCGGGGTTGTTTTACGGCGCGGTGACGTTCCTGCAACTTCTGCCGCCGGAGATTTTCTCGACGCAGGCGGTCAGCAGCGTGGCGTGGAGCCTGCCGTGCGTGACCATCGCCGACCAGCCACGCTTCGGCTGGCGCGGCCTGATGCTGGACGTCAGCCGCCATTTCTTCACCAAGGAGGAGGTCGAACGCCTGCTCGACCAGATGGCCTTGCACAAACTCAATACGTTCCACTGGCATCTCACGGATGGCGCCGGTTGGCGCATCGAGATTAAGAAATATCCGGAAATAACGAAAGGGTCCAAGCAGTTCTACACCCAGGACGAGATCCGCGAAGTCGTGGCGTATGCCCAGTCGCGTTTCATCACGATTGTGCCGGAGATCGAGATGCCCGGGCACTCCGGCGCGGTGCTCAAAATCCACCCGGAATTCAGTTGTCCAGCGGCGCACTCAGACGTCTATTGCGCTGGCAACGACGATGTCTACGACTTTCTGGATAATGTTCTTTCCGAGGTCGTCGCGTTGTTCCCCGGCCCGTATGTGCACATCGGAGGCGACGAGGTGGACCGGGGGAGTTGGCGGAAATGCGAACGGTGCCAGGCTCGAATCAAGGAAGAAGGCCTAAAGGACGAGTTTCAACTGCAGCGGTACTTCATGGGACGTATCGAGAAGGCTGTCATCGCCAAGGGGCGCAAACCGATCGGGTGGGGGGAAGTTCACGAGGGGCGTCTGGTGGCGAGCGCCGCCGTTATGGATTGGATCGGCGGCTCCAGGGAGGCAGCGGAGGCAGGGGTTGAAGTGGTGGTGACGCCCCAAAAATATTGTTACTTTGATCTGTGCCAAACCCAGCGCCATCAAATGGAGCCGCGCTCACAAGGCGGGTTCGTTCCATTACGCCAAGTCTATAGTTTTGAGCCGGTGCCGGCGAAGCTTGCGCCTGAGAAGACCCGGTATATCCTGGGTGCGCAAGGTAACCTCTGGACCCCGTTTATCCCCACGATGCATCATCTGGAATACATGGCCTTCCCGCGCGCCGCCGCGCTGGCCGAAGTGCTGTGGTCGCCCGCCGACAAGCGGAACTGGGACGACTTTGAGCGGCGCGTCACCGTCCAGGAAAAGCGGTATGCATTGGCGGGAGTCGGGTTCCGTCCGCACGCCATTCCCGAGCCGGAGCCGGTCGGGGACTGGCACGGTCCATTGACCAGTGAGTTCAAGCCGTTGACCTGGGACGTGACGCAAGCGGTGAAGGCGAGCGGCGATTACATAGCGGAATTCGACCATAACTGGGGCCATGGCGCCGGCTTGGCGATCCGGTCTGTGTCGCTGTTGCGGGACGGAGTTGAAGTGGCTCGGGATGGACACGACTCCATTGTGGACGAGACCAACCAGAGGAGCGTCTATACGCTCAAAGTCCCCCATTTCCCGCCCGGCACGAAATGGACCCTGCAGGCCAGCGTCCGCCGCGAGGGAGGCGTCCGGTTCGCCGGATATTTCTTTCTGTTGCCTTCGGAACCGCCGCCGAACTAAATAATTGAGACCTCCCATCGCCTCCCCCTTTTATGGGAGGTGACGAGAGGGGGCCATGGGTATATTATCTTAAACATAAGACAAGTGATGCCGTTAAACCGGTGTTCCGTAAGTGGGGGTACAATGTCAAGGAGGTGCAAGATGAATCGGTTCGTTAAACTTATATTTCTGGCAATCGCGGCGGTGGTGTTATGTACGGCGGCACAGGCGGCCAACTATACCAACAACACCTCGGGCAACTGGTCGGTGGGTGGTAGTTGGTTGGGCTCAGTAGGGGCCTCCGCTCTTGACGCGGTGATCGTCTTCAATCCGTCGGGCACGGACAACAGCACCAACGACAACGCCGGTGCGTTCCTACTGAACCAGCTGTGGGTGGCGCCGAACCAGACCGTGAACCTCGCTGCGTCCGGGGGCAGTTCCCTGCTGTTCACCAACAATACAACCACTATGCCGGTGATCACCAACGCGAATGCCGGCACGTTCACCCTCAATACGCCCATTACACTCGGAACCAACCTGACCATCGGCGTGGGGAACGCGAGCGGTGCGATTACAATCAACAGCAACATAACGGAGGTGGCGGGGGTTTCCAATTCCCTTACTGAAACCGGTTCCGGTCTCCTAACCTTGGTCGGCACAAACACGTACAAGGGCTTTACGTCTGTGAGCGGCGGCACATTGATGGTGAACGCTGGCCAGATTACTAATACGTTGTATGTTACGGTGGGGCCTGTGGTCGGGACGCCAGCTACGCTGGTGGTGACCAACGGGGGTACGGTATACAGTAGCGCGTTTGATGGCAGCTTAGGGAATGCGTACGGTTGCAACAACAATCGAATTCAGGTGACCGGAACAGGTTCGCGCTTGGATATTGGTTCAAAATACCTCAATATAGCCTACTCGTCTTCATCCAATTCGCTTATAGTAGACAATCATGGCGCGGTGTATGCGAAACGATTGTTAGTTGGCACCTATGACAATGCGGTAGGTAACTCGGTGATCGTCACCAACGGCGGGAGTATTGTCCTACAGGGCACCTTAAATATTGCTAACAGCAACAACGGGACCAATAACTGGGGCTATGTCGGTGGCAATGGCGCGTCGTTGAGTACCGCGGGCAACACCCTCCGTGTTGGCGCTGGAGTCAATAGCGTGAGCAATAGTCTGTTTGTGGACGCCGGCGGTACTGTGAGTGTAGCCGATCTACATGTCGGCTCGGGAAACTCTTCCTTGGGCAACAACATGGTGATCACCAACGGCGGCAAAGTGACCAGTTACACCTACGGCAGCGACATTGGTCTCGGCAACCCCTCCAAGAGCAACTACGTTGTGATCGCAGGTGGTAATGCGATGTGGGTCCTCGGCAACGCCATATTGACCATCGGTGGCAACGCCAACGCCACAGGGAACTACATGACCGTGTCCAGCGGTGGCATCCTGACCAACGGGAGTGTGGCGCTCGGCGGCGTCGGGTCGAAGTTAAACCTCTACGGTGGCAACGCCTACGTGTCCAACGTCAACGTGACTGTTTCAGATGCCCAGTTGAATTTCAACGGCGGCACCCTGCATGCCATCATGAACGGGAACCTGATTTCCGGCGCCATCTGGACCAATACGACCGCCGCCTCCCTTGACTCCGTCGCGTACACCGTGACGAACGCCATTGTGGTGGCCGGCCCGGGGTCGCTGACGAAACTGGGGAGCGGCACGATGGTGCTGACCTCGAACAACACCTATAGCGGTGTGACGACGGTCAATCAGGGCGTGTTGAATCTGGCGTCCTCTGGCACGATCAACAACTCGCCCATCATCACTGTGTCGAATGGCGCGACGTTCGACGTGAGCGCCTATGTCCCCTACACCCTCACGAGCCAGATCCTGGCGGGGAACGGGGTGGTGACCGGTTCGGTGGTGGTGGCCGACGGGGCCGGTGTTTCCGGTGGGGCTACAAATGACGTCGGAACCCTGACGTTTACCAACAATCTGACCCTGAATAGCGGTGCCGTGGTGTATTGGAACTATAACGATACCACAACTGATGTTGTCTCCGTGAAAGGAACACTTACGCTGCCGCTATCGGGGGTGGCGACGGTGAATGTTAGCCGGGCCTCGGGTTCAACGACCAATATACCTTCGAACGGGGTGTTGTTCACGTTTGGTGCAGGGCCGGCCGACGGTGATCTTTCGAGCTTCGTGATCACGGGCACCCGAGCCAATAGCCGCGTCGTTGTGCGCAACAAACAGGTGATCCTCGTGTCCTCAACCGGCATGATCATCGAAATTTACTGATCGTTCTTTTCTTCACTGCTGGGGGGGGAGAACATGAATGCAATAATGAAAAAGCTGGGACTGTTGGCGGTTCTGGTGTTGGGACTTGCGGGGAAATCCATGGCGGCCAACTCCCTGTGGGACAATTTTGAGTCCTACGCTTACGGTTCAGCCCTGTCGGTGCAGGGGGGCGGTTGGGGGGCCGATACCGGCGTGTCCGTGACGAGCAATATGTTCGGCGATGCGACGCTACTGGGGGCGCTGCCGCCGTATACGGTGGCCACCAATACAATGCCAGTAAACATGTCCGGCCAGGTCTGGACAGACTTCCAGGTCTGCGATGCGACGCGGTTGATTCTTTCGTCATTGCCCTTCGTCAATCCCTCCGTCGTGGTGATGGTGGGGGTGACGACCGACGGGTACGCCGTGGTGTATAATACCGCCAGCAACGGGTGGGATCTCTGCACCAACAATGCCCGGGGATTGGCCGTGACGGGGTTGTCCAGCGGGGTGTGGGCAACCGTGAGTGTGTACGAGGACTTTGCCAACACCAATGTGGCGGTGTTCCTGAACGGGCAACTCCTACGCCAGAATCTCCCCTTCATCAACACCAGCGCGGTCGCCTATTCCGGACTCCGTTTCCAGAGCGGCACGGTCAGCACCGGCTATGTTGACAACGTCTATGTCAGCAACTCCGTCCCGCCGTCACTGACGAACCTTTCGGCTATCACGGATCTTGACGAGGACGGGATACCGGACGCCGTAGAGATCATGCAGTATGGCGTCCTTGCCAAAGTCGTCCCGGGCGACTATCCGACGCTCGCCGCCGCAGTGGCGGCGTCACCGGTGGGCGGCCGGATCGTGGTGGGTGATGGGCCGTATGCCGAGTCGTTGACGATGGGTAAAAGCATTACGTTGATAGGGAAGGATGTGACGGGGTTGACAGGGCTGACGGTGGGGGCGAACCAGACGGTGGTGTTGAGCGGATTCACTAACTTTGTGGTCAGTGCGCTCACGATTCAGTCAGGCGGTTTCCTGCAGATAAGCAACGCCACAGTGACGGTAAACGGGGTGACTTTGACAGGGCCGATTACCTTGGATTCGAAATGCGGAACTGCGGTCACGGCCTCGTTACTCAATTATACGAATGATTTTGAAGCCTATCCCCCGAACCTGCCCCTGGTCTTGTGCGGTGGGGATGGATGGGGCGCCTCGGATGAGGGACCCAGTGTGCAGGGTGCGGTCGTCAACTCAGGGACCAAAGCGGCGAAGATGGTGGCCTACTCCACGCTATCGAACACGGTGAGCGCGGCGGGGCTGATGAAAATCTGGACTGACATGTATTTGAACGACAGTGCGGTCAATAGTCCCGGGGCTCCCTATCCGACGACCAACGCGAACCGGGCGGTGGTATTCTTTGTGAACACGAACAACCATGTGGTGGTCTGGAACTCCAATGCCTGGGATGAATGCGTTTTCAATGCGTTGGGGGGGGCGGCGCCCACAGTGGCCGCCGGAACGTGGTTCCGCGTGTCGGTCTTCGAGGATTTCACGGCGCAAAAGGTGGCGTTGTTTGTCAATGGGGAACTCCTGCGCCAGCAGGTGCCGTTTGTGTCACCTGTGGTCAGTTATCACGGGATCAGCCTGAGCGCCGGGAATGGTGCCGCATACCTGGATGACGTCAAGATCTGGACCAACATGCCGCCGAGCCTGACGAATTATTCTCGGAATGTGATCGACCTGAACAACGACAGAATCCCGGATGCGGTGCAGATTGAGCACAACGACATTGTTTATTATTATCCGGTGGGAAGTGTGTTCTCGATCAGGTAGTGCGCACATACAGTGAAATACGCCGCCTCCCTCCCTTTATGGGAATTGCAGGTAAGTGGCGCCGGATCAATATTGGTACCTGATGTTCTACATCGGTTTCGAGACCACCCAACATGCCCAGATCGGCCTGGCCCGCTCCCGGGACGGTGTCACCGGCTGGGAACGGCACCCGGCCAACCCGATCATCCTCACGGCAGTTTCTGGCCAGCGCCTCCCCCTTTTATGGGAATTGTCCAAAACGGTCATTGGATCAATGATAACTCCATGACAAATGGGTTCAGCGGCGGCCAAAGGTGCAATCTATGAAAATAAAAAATGACACTGCGAAGGCGCCTATGCCGATCCTGCCGTGGATTATGTTGGCTACGGCAATCACAGTACAAGCCGTAACCGGTAGCGCTATGGAAAGCACCAAGGCGGAACAGACGCAGATCCAGTATCTCTCCGGAAAACAGGCGGATGATGCCGTGCCGTGGGAATTCTCCTGTACCCATTATCGCAACAGCGGCAAGTGGACGACGATCCCCGTGCCGTCCTGCTGGGAACAGCAGGGATTCGGTCGCTACAACTACGGCCACGAGGAGACCAAAGCTGCCAAGGAACGGCCCCACGAGCCGTCCGAGCAGGGGCTCTATCGCCACCGCTTTACGGTGCCTGCCGATTGGTCTGGGCGTCGCCTGTTTATTGTCTTTGATGGCGTCATGACTGATGCCCAGGTAAAGATCAATGGAGTGTCCGCCGGGCCCCTGCACCAGGGTGCGTTCTACCGGTTCAAGTATGACATCACCGGGCTGGTTAAATTCGGGCGCGAGAATTTGCTGGAAGTTGCCGTGAGCAAGAAATCCGCCGACGAGACTGTCAACAAAGCCGAGCGCTACGGAGACTACTGGGTTTTCGGTGGCATTTTCCGTCCAGTCTGGCTGATGGCGGTGCCTCCTCAATTTATTGAGCGCGTCGCCATTGATGCGCGCCACGATGGCGCCTTCACCTTGGACTATTTCCTCGGGGGCGAAGGCAAGGCCGATTCCGTTGAGGTTTTGCTCCTGGATGCGAAAGGCCAATCCGTCGGTGCGCCCTTGGCCGTCCCTGTCACGAACGGGAGGATTGCCACCCGGATCCCGAATCCTGCCACCTGGACGGCGGAAACCCCGGCCCTTTACACGGCGGTGGTGCGGCTCAAGGAGCGGGGCGTCGTGCGCCACGAGATCTGCCGCCGCTTCGGTTTCCGCACCATCGAGGTCCGTCCGCGCGACGGAATCTATGTCAACGGACGGCGCGTGATCCTCAAGGGTTGCTGTCGGCATTCCTTCTGGCCAGATACAGGCCGCACGCTGACGGAAAAAATTCACCGCCTCGACATCGCCCTGATCAAGGACATGAACATGAATGCCGTCCGCATGTCGCATTATCCTCCGGACGAGGAGTTCCTGGATCTCTGCGATGAGGAGGGCCTCTATGTGCTCGACGAACTGGCCGGCTGGCAGAAGAAATACGGCACCGAAGTCGGACGGAAGCTTGTGAGCGAGATGGTGGAGCGGGATGTCAACCACCCGTCCATCCTGTTCTGGGACAACGGCAACGAGGGGGGCTGGAACACCGAACTCGATGATGAGTTTGCCAAATACGATCCGCAGCATCGCACCGTCCTGCATCCCTTTCAGAACTTCAACAACATTAATGCCACGCATTATGCCAAGTATGAGGATTGGCTGAAGATGCTGGCCGCAGGCGATCTGGTCATGCCGACAGAATTCATGCACGGCTTGTATGACGGCGGGGCGGGCGCGGGATTGGCGGATTACTGGAGTGCGTTGCGCAAGGCACCGAATGGAGCCGGGGGATTCATCTGGGCACTGTGTGACGAGGGCGTGCGGCGGACGGATATGAATAACTTTATCGACGTCAAGGACGTGGAGCATTGGGCACCGGATGGCATTATGGGGCCCTATCGAGAAAAGGAAGGGAGCTATTTCACCATCAAGGAAATCTGGTCACCAGTTCAGATTGCACGGGATCTGCCTCCCGATTTCAAGGGTCAGCTGGCGGTTCGCAACGATTACTCCTTCCTTAACTTGTCACAGTGCCGCTTCACCTGGCAGTTACGCCGAGTCGGCCAATGTCCCGGTTTCACCGTACTCAAGGAAGGTTTGGCGGCGAGTCCCGACGTCGCGCCCGGTGCGACGGGAACACTGGCCTGTGATTTGCCGGAGGATTACCGGTCGGCTGACACCCTGGCGCTCAAGGCGTGCGATGCCGCAGGCCGCGAGATATGGACCTGGGTGTGGCCGCTTCAGCCGTTCAGGGCGGTGGCGGACGGGCTTGTCGCGTCGGCGCCAGCCGTGACTCCGGAGGAGCGGGGCGACGAGATGCGATCCAGTGCGGCGGGCATGGAACTGCGGATCGCGAAGGCGACCGGGCAACTGCTCGGGATGACGGTCAACGGCAAGCCGTTTTCCCTCACTAGCCTGCAGGCGCCGCAGGCGCGTTGGACGATGATGACCAACGGCTGGATCAAGTTGGACTATGCCGTTAACGCGGATGCGATTGGGCAGGGGGCGATTCCCGGCGTGGCCTTTGACTATCCGGAACAAAAAATGCGAGGCAAGACGTGGCTGGGCGAGGGGCCCTATCGCGTCTGGCGCAACCGGCTTCTGGGCGGGACGTTCGGCGTGTGGGAAACGCCTTTCAACACGACCGATACGGGCAGTAAGGATTGGATCTATCCTGAATTCAACGGCTATTTCGCGGGAGTTCGCTGGATGAAACTGGCGACGACGGAAGGCACGCTCACGCTGGTGGTGCCCGACGCCGGGACCTTCGTGCGGGTCGGCACGCCGGCCTGTCAGAAAGCGTGCCGTTTCCCGGATCTGCCCGCAGGCAATCTTGCCGTGGTGTGGGATGTGCCAGCAATCGGCAACAAGTTTGCGACCGCCGCACAAACGGGGCCGCAGGGGGCAACCCCTCTCACCAACGGCCCCTTGCGCGGGACGGTCTACCTGCGGGTGGATGCTTTGGAAACCCGCACGGACTTGTGCGATGCGGCTGCGACGGCGCTGGTGGCGCGGGTCGTGCCGTCCAGGGCGGGTGAGTTCGTGTGCGAGCGGATACCGGCGCAAGACGGCAAGGATGTGTTCGAGATCGAATCGCGCGGCGGGAAAATCGTTTTGCGCGGGAATAACAGCGTGGCAATCGCCTCGGCGTTGAAACGCTATCTGGCGGACTATTGCCATGCCGATCCCGGTTGGCATTGCGGCGGACAGATGAAACTACCAGAGCCGTTGCCGGCAGTGGCACAGAAAATCCACGTGGTCAGTCCGTACCGGTTCCGCTTCGATTACAATTATTGCACCCACGGCTATACGATGGCGTGGTGGGATTGGCCGCGGTGGGAGCGGGAGTTGGATTGCCTGGCGATGCACGGCGTCAACCTGGCGCTGGTCATCCAGGGGCAGGAACAGGTGTGGATCAACGCGCTCAAGGAATTCGGCTACACGGAGGCGGACGTGCGTGCATGGCTGTGCATGCCGTCGCACCAGCCTTGGCAATACATGTCGAACATGGAGGGTTATGGCGGGCCGGTGCCTGAGGAGATTGTGAGGCAGCGGCTGGCGCTTGGCCAGAAGATCATCGTGCGGATGCGGGAACTCGGCATGGAGCCGGTACAGCAAGGGTATTACGGAATTGTGCCTTCGGATTTCCGCAAGCGGTTCCCTGCGGCCAAAATCCATGCGCAGGGGATCTGGGGATTCGACTTGAAGCGGCCGGATATGCTTGATCCGATGGATCCGCTTTTCTCAAAGGTTGCGTCGTCGTTCTATCGCGAGCAGAAGAGGCTATTCGGCGAGGCGAAATTTCTGGCCGCCGACCCGTTCCACGAGGGCGGCAGCACGGAAGGGGTGGATCTGGCGGGCGCGGCACGGGTCATCTACGGGACGATGGCGGACGCCTATCCGGAAGTGACGTGGGTGTTGCAGTCGTGGCACCAAAATCCGCGCCAGTCGATGCTGGATGCGCTGGACAAGAGCAAGTGTCTGGTGCTGGACCTGAATTGCGAGCGCAAGGAGAACTGGCGGACGCGCAAGGAATTCGGCGGTACGCCGTGGTTGTGGTGCGTCGTGCAGAATTTCGGCGGCAACAATGGTTTGAATGCCCGGCTCGACTGGGCGGCATCGGGCGCGGCCAAGGCGTTGCGAGATCCGGCCCAGAGCCATATGGCTGGCATTGGGGGGCTGATGGAAGGAAGTGACACCATGCCCGTGCTCTGGGAGCGGTTTTTCGACAACGCCTGGAGTGATGCGCCTATGCCATTGGAGCTGTGGCTCCGCGATTATGTGTGGCGCCGTTATGGCTCGGCGAGCGTGGCGGCGGAGCAGGCCTGGCGGATTCTGGCGGCGACGGTGTATGACGCCCCTACCTGCAAGGAGGAATTCCCGATCAATTCGGCGGTGTGCGTGAGACCTTCGCTGGATCCCGGTCAGCGTGCTCGGCTTTGGGCAGATACGAAACAGCCCTACGACACGGCGAGGCTTGTCGAGGCGTGGCGGTTATTGATTGATGCCGCGCCTGAGTGCGGCGACAGCGATGGCTACCGCTACGACGTGGCCGATGTGGGCCGGCAGGTGCTGGCCGATCTTGGCACGCGTTATCACCAGGCCATTGTTCGGGCATTTCAGTCAAAAAATCCTGCTCGGCTGCGGCAACTCAGCGACAAGATGCTCGGTCTCATCCGCGATATGGACCGCCTCGCGGGCACGCGGAAGGAATTCCTGCTCGGAGCGTGGATCGACGACGCCCGCGCGTGGGGTGTGACTCCAGAGGAAAAGGATCTATGCGAATGGAATGCGCGGTCCCTGCTGACGGTCTGGTCAGTTCCCGCCAGCAACATCTATGACGTCAACAAGCATGTCGATTACGCCAACCGGCATTGGAACGGCCTGCTCGGGCAATACTATTTCGCGCGCTGGAAACTGTGGCTTGACGCCTTGAACGAAGCCGTGGGCAAGGACGGGAAATTTGACCCGGCGCCCGTGCAGAAGCAGATTCAGGACGCCGAATTCACATGGACGCGCGCGACCGATCCGGTGCCCGCCGAGCCCTCGGGCGACACGATCACTATCGCGAAGGAGTTGTTAGCGAAATACGCCAGCGATGGCGTTGTGCGAAGCCTTGATATGCAACTTGAACTAGGAGGAAGGCATTGAAACATGAATAAGACAACATTGGCGGGAGTGGTCGCAGGACTGGTGGCGGGTTCGACATTCGGGGCGGGGTGTGTGACCTGCCTGCCGTTCGGGAAGACCCCGGACGGTGCTGAGGTGTCGATTTACACCTTGAAAAACAGCAAGGGGGTTGAGGCCCGAATCATGGACTACGGCGGCATTGTGGTGTCGTTGAAGGTACCGGATCAGAAGGGCGCCCTAGGCGATGTGGTTCTCGGGTACGATAATCTTGCCGATTATATCAAGGCCACTCCCTATTTCGGCGCTCTCATTGGCCGTTACGGTAATCGTATTGCCAAAGGGAAGTTCACGTTGAACGGGGCGGAGTACACTTTGGCAACCAATAACATTGGCAACCATCTCCATGGCGGGATCAAGGGGTTTGACAAGGTGGTATGGAACGCAAAGTCTGTGGAGGGCAAGGCAGGATCTGCGTTGGAATTGAAGTATACCAGCCGTGATGGCGAAGAGGGCTTTCCGGGAACGCTGTCGGTGACGGCGCTCTATACGGTGACGGAGCAGAACGAGTTGCGACTGGATTTGTCTGCTACGACTGACAAGCCGACGGTCTGCAATTTGACCCATCACTCATATTTCAATTTAGCGGGTAAGGGTGACATCCTTGGGCATCGCGTCATGATTAAATCCTCGTGCTTCACCCCGGTGGATGAAACTCTGATCCCGACTGGTGAACTGAAACCTGTAGATGGCACACCGTTTGATTTTCGTAAGGCTACGGCGATCGGGGCGCGGATCGATGTAAAGGATGAGCAATTAAAGTTTGGGCTCGGTTATGATCACAACTGGGTTATTGACAAGCCTGCGGGCAAACTGGCGCTGATGGCGGAGGTGCGTGAGGCCTCATCCGGGCGCATCATGCAAGTGCTGTCCACGGAGCCTGGGTTGCAGTTCTATTCCGGCAACTTCCTGGATGGATCCAATGTCGGTAAGGGTGGGGTGGCCTATCAATACCGGACTGGTTTCTGCATGGAACCCCAGCACTACCCCGATTCACCTAACAAGCCACAGTTTCCCTCCGTGGTTCTCAAGCCCGGTGAAACCTATCACAGCACCATCATTTACCGGTTTACCGTGGAAACAAAGTGCGGATCCAGCGGCGGATGACATATCCCTTTTGATGAAGTGAACAGTTGATGGGGCATTCCATCCTTACTCATCTTCAACAGGAGGACGGTGTTAAATTGCTTTTCCCGGTGATAATGGAAAACCATGAGTAAAATTGCTAATGTTGAAAGGAGAGAATGGTTGTCGGAAGCCATTTCGGGCTTGGAACAAGTCATCCGTTTCGGGGAATTGTCAGGCAATGCCGCAGCCTTCAAGTGAATGCTCCGTGAATATCAGGATGAGTTGAATGCGTTGAAGGAAAAGAGGACCTTATTCGTTTGGGAGGAATAGCAAATACGTGGCCTGAAGTATTGGCACATGATTCTGGCCTTTCGGTTGTTCCTGGCTTGTTGTTCGGCTTGGCGATTCTATTCCTTGTGTTGAGCCTGATGTTGCAGTGTGGTTTTCAGTAACCGGACTTGTGATAGGCCTTTGTCTTACATGGGCTTTGCGAAGGTATGTTGCATTCCTTAGCAAATATGCAATATTTCGTTGAAATGAGGGCTTGCCATAATGGTTTGCCCCACATAAACCCGATAGGAGATAAACCGATGGCGAAAGCATTAACGAAGAGTCAGATCGTAGCGAGCGTGGCGGAAGCGACCGAAATCAGCAAGAAGCAGGCGGGCGCAGTGATTGAGGCGTTAGTTGCCTTGGCGTACAAGAATGCCAAGAACAGCTTCACCCTTCCCGGCTTGGGCAAGTTGGTGTTGGTGAACCGCAAGGCGCGCATGGGCCGCAACCCTGCGACCGGCGCAACAATCAAGATCCCCGCCAAGCGCGTGGTGAAATTCCGCGTCGCCAAGGCCTGCAAGGATGCAATCCTGGGCTAATTGAGCCTGTGTTTCCAGAGGCCGCCACCGAAAGGTTGGCGGCCTTGTTTTTGGCTTTCAATGTCTAATACCGTCCGCAAGCCTGAACAGGCGCATAATTGACTCGTGCGGGCTTGATCTATAATTGGGACATTCGCCACTTTGCGCCCCGCCGGTTATCTGGTATCACGGTCGACATGAAGTCATCCCAAAAGATGGAAGCATTCAAGGCGCGTCAAGCCGAGCGGGCGAAACATCTTGCCGAACGTGATGATGCAATCCGGCAAGGAGTCAAGGCCGGTGTGCCATTTGACGAACTCGGGCGCAAGTATTCGATCACGCGGGAATGGGTGAAGCGCATCGCCAACATCCCATTGAAAGCTCCTGATCTCTATCAGCACAAGCGAGCCGCCGCCATAGTCCGGGAACGTTTCTCCGGTCTCACCTTTTCGGAAATGGCCAGGAGGCATGGAGTCACAACAGAACGAGTTCGGCAGATATACATAAAAGCCATCCATCAGAAGATCCTTCGCGCCTTGAAGGTGCATGGGATTTCACAAGCCGACAAACGTCTGGCCGTTTTTCGTATTGTAATGGATCGGGGTAAGTCGTCCAGTAGTCAGCTTTCCACAGCCCTTGGTGTTCCACGTTATCTTGTTTACGCGGTCAGGGCCGAACTGGACTCATTGGCATCTCGGTCATCATGATGCAAACTTCCCCCAACATGGCCGCGTTTAAGGCTATAGTCAGCCATGTTGCCCCCCTGTGCCTGTGGCGCTCTCGAGGCCCTCGCGCAACACATGCCCGTCAATCCACTCCTTTGCCTGCCGGACTTGCGCCATTGCTTGCGCCAGTTCCATCGCCCAGGCTGCCTTGCGCCCTGCCGTAGGGTTTCGTTGGTTCATGCCTTCAAGTGTCTTGAGCGCCTTTCCCAGTAAATCACCCGGTCCAGGCGCCTCGTCATATCGAGTTTCTTTGGCGCCGGTCCCCGGCCCTTCTCGCAGCAATCTGGGTGTTGTTGATCCCTCATAACCCACAACCGACGGTAGGGCCGCTACGGCCGCGATGGCGGCGGCCTCCCCGGTATGGGTGTAATGCCGGGTCATGGCGGGGCTGCTGTGGCCCACGATGGATTCGACAACCGAGAGAGGGGCGTTCGCCGCCCGGCAGAGGCTCACAAAGGTATGCCGTAACGAGTGGAACCCTACTTCAATCACCGCGCGCTTGCCCGTGTTCTTCTTCTCGGGTTTCCCGTCAGACCCCACTGTGATCACGATTCCGGTGCCTGGCTTGTGGGTGATGATGCTACATTTCGTAAAGAGCCGCTGAACCCGGTCCGTGATGGTGTCTGACCGGGCTTTATAATCCTCTGCTGTCTCAGGCAGGACATACACTCCACGTTTTGATGCTGGGATTTCGGCCAGCATCGCCCGGAGACTGGGGTGAATGGGGATTTGTAGCGGTTTGGGGTTCCTCCGGCCGGTTTTGTTTGGGATCCGGAGGATAATGCCGCGAGCCGTATCAACTTCACACCAACGAAGGGTCGCGGCATCACCGAGACGCAGACCGGTATAGATCCCGATCGCCAGCAACAGCCGCATTTCCCCCTCGGCTCGATTGCAGACGTCGCGCAACTCCGCGATGGTCAATTCACGGCGCCCCTGCGAAATGATCCGCTTGCGCTGGATGTCCTCCCAGGGGTTCGCTGTCAGCCGTGCCGGCTTTTTTAGAACCCGGAAAACCAACGTCAGGAGGTTCAGGTACTTATTCACCGTATTGGCGCTCTTGCCTTCCTTAATCAAACTTCCCGAAAAGGCGGCAGCGATATCCGGTGTAACGTCCTGCAAAGTCGTTGCGGTGGGGTGGGCCTTGGCAATCCACTTCTCAAACTTGGTGAATTGAAAGGCGTACTGTTCCAGGGTGCTTTCCCCGGTGTCCGGCCGGTTCGGGGAAGAGAGATACATGTCCCACGCATTTCTGAGGGGCAGCGGCGGATTCTCTTTATCGTTCAGTGCAACAAGTTGGCCCTTGCACCTTTCGATAGCCGTTTTGACATTCTCCAGAGTCTTGGCGGTATCTTGGACAAGGAACGGCTCCATGTACTCGGCAAGCTTCGAGTTCGCTTTCTTTTCAGTCGTTTCGCCAGTAGACCGGCGAAACTTCTTTCCGTTGACCGTCCATTCCGCATAGAAGGTTCGCCCGCGTTTAACCAGATATCCTTTTCGCAATTTCATACGTGTCGCCTCTCTTCTTGAATTGGCGACATCATAAATCAGATAAGGCCGGGTGTCTACCCCAATATGGACACACTACGCATAATAATCATAACTGTATTGAAATAAAGCAGACTGTAAATCTGCTGGCTATGCCTTCTAAGGTTCGAATCCTTATCCCACCACCAACTTCAATAAGCCCTGTGAACATTGAGTTTGCGGGGCTTTTTCATTTGATAACCAACGACTTGTGCATATTTCAATTTCCAAAATAGGCTCGTTTCAATTTTTCCTGTCGCCACTTGTCATACCCTGACTTGCCCTGTCATAACGGCTTATCCAAGTTCTTGCCCTATATTGATCCCCCTGCCATAATCACAACCATGAAAACGAAAACAAAAACGACTACAAATATGACCCAGAAAACAGACGCGCCCTTGACTCGCAATGAATTCAAGGACGCCATTTCAAAACTGACCCGTAACGAATTGATAGGGATCATCTGCGATATCTACTATGCTCATGCTCATGCCAAGGGTGGTAAGGGTGGTTGCGATTGCGGATGTTCTAGTGGAAGCGAATCAAAGAAGACATCCAAGTCCAAGGTATCTAAAGTTTCCAAGTCCAAAAAGAAATGATGGAAGAAGCCGTCCCTGTCCCGTAAGGATTTCAAACAGGCTCTTTCCAAGTTCTCCCGTGCCGACTTAATCAAATTGGTTGGCGACCTGTATTCCACCAGTCCTGATAACCGTAATTTTCTGGAAGCGAAGTTCTTGTCCTCTCCATCCACCTCCTCCCCTTCATTAAAGAGATACAAGGCTATTATTCATAAGAACCTCTTCCCTGATGTGATGACAGGTACGGCTCCGTTATCTTTTGTTCCCGTAAGAAAAGCCATCAGCGATTATAAAAAGGCGACGGGTGACCAGAATGGCGTTTTGGAATTGATGGTCTATGCCGTTGAATGCGGGAATGACTTCACTGTGGAATATGGGGATATTGATGAGCGGTTTTATGACAATCTTGTGTCGCTATTCAGTAAGGCGGCGCAACTTCTGAAGACGATGGACGCTCAAACGAAAGATGCTGTTTTGCCACGGTTGATAGCGGTTGTTGAAAAGGCGGATGGGATCGGATGGGGCTATTATGATGGAATTTCTGATGCCCTCTATGGGGCTTTCCCGCCTGAGTGAGAGTGACACGCCCCCTCTCTCGTTTTTGTCTTCTCGCCTTCCCGCCTATCCGTATTTCCGCTTTACATTACCGTAAAACATATTACCGTAATGACGTTTACAGTAAATAGTTGATATGAAGCAGGTGCCGAATGAAGTTTTATAATCGTGAACGTGAATTGGCTGAACTCAGGAAGCTCTACAAGCAGACCGCCACTCAAGCAAGGATGACGGTTATTACGGGCCGGAGACGGGTAGGGAAGACATCCTTGGCTCTGGAATTCGTCAAAGACCACAAGCATCTTTATCTGTTTGTCTCCAAGAAACCCGAAACGCTTCTCTGCATGGAGTTTCTTGAAAACATCAGGGAAAACTTTAATGTTCCTGTGGTCGGGGAAATAAAGACCTTCAGGGAAATCTTTCTGATCCTGATTGAATTGTCCAAGAAGGAATGTTTCACCGTCATTCTGGATGAGTTTCAGGAGTTCTATAACATCAATCCTGCCGTCTATTCCGAAATTCAACACCTTTGGGATGTGAACAAGACAAAGTGCAAAATGAATCTGATTTGCATAGGCTCTGTCTATTCCCTGATGCACAAGATATTTGAGGAGAAGAAGGAGCCTCTCTTTGGCAGGGCAGACCGCAATCTATTCCTGAAACCGTTCCCCATTAGAACCATTCAGGAAGTTTTGGCTGATAATGGCTTAAAGGGAAACAAATCGGTCAAATCTCTCTTTGATGTTTATGTCCTGACGGGAGGGTTGCCAAAGTATTTGGAACTATTAACAACCAATTCCGCCCTGACCTTTGAGAAGATGATGGATTTTGTGTTGCAAACTGACTCCCCTTTCATCAACGAAGGGAAGAATCTGCTCATAGAGGAATTCGGCAAGGAATACGGCACCTATTTCTCCATCCTTGAACTGTTCTCTATGGGTAAGACCGCCCGAACTGAAATTGAATCACTTTTGGAGGTGGATATTGGCGGGTATTTGGATCGGTTGGAAAATGATTTCGGACTGATATCCAAACACAAGCCGATCAATGCCAAACCCAACTCCCGAACCCAGAAATACAAGATTAGGGATAATTTTCTGAATTTCTGGTTCCGCTTTATTTATCGGAATAAGTCAGCCATTGAGACGGGGAATTTTCAATATGTCAGGGATATCATTGATCGGGACTATGATGCCTATAGCGGGGTTCTGTTGGAGCGGTGTTTCCATGAACTTTTGGCGGATACAGGGAAGTTCAATCAGGTCGGGTCGTATTGGGAGCGGGGCAACCTTAACGAAATTGACTTGGTTGCCATCAACGACTTGAAGAAACACATCGTTCTTGCGGATATCAAGTTGAATAAGTCTAAGCTCAATATGGGACAATTGAAGGACAAGGCAAAGGAATTATTGGCGTCCTATCCCGGCTATGAGGTTGAATGGTTGGGGCTGAGCTTGGAGAATATTGCGGACTATGTGTAATGCTGAGTAATGTAGTGAAGGATTAGATTCATGGATGAGAAACTGAAGACATTGCTGAGGCTTCCGAGAAAATCAAAATCGGGACCATCACCTAAAGAACGAATAGCGATTTGCAACTTGATGGTTGGGCAATATTTCAAGAAGGAGCGGAAGAGGTTGGGATTATCTCAGGCTCTTTTGGCGAAGAAGATTGGGATGCCTTTAACGTTATCAGGATTATCTCGGCACGGAAAGCAACCAAGAACGAACAACGCTATTATCCGGGAGAATGACTATGAACGATATGAAAGCCGAATATGACCTGTCAAAAATGAAGCACAGGAAGAATCCCTATGCCTCCCAGCTCAAAAAGCAAGTCACCATCCGAATGGGAACAGACATTATCGGGTATTTCAAGGTAATGGCAAAGAACACAGGCATTCCCTATCAAAACTTGATCAATCTTTACCTGCGTGATTGCGTAGATCATGGGAAGAAGCTCGATTTGCGATGGGCGTCATAAGATTACCCCTGTCCCTTCACCATCTGAAACGCCCGTATCCTGCTTACCCCAAGCCTTTCCGCTATCTGGCTGAAGGATAACAAGAGTGGACAATAGGCTGATGATGCAGTCCTTGAAGACCCCAAGAGAGGAAAGGTATTACTCGGTAACCGCGTCACTGCGGCCGGTGCCGGGTGGCTTCGTCGCCCTGGGTTGTTTCCAGAATATTCTTGCCCACAATCTGCGGGCAGCTTTATACTCCAAACCCGAGGGGAGAAATGAGATGGTTAGCTGGCTCGAATGAAGATTGCTTTTATTGATGATGATCCAATGGTTTTGCACATGTTGGGTAGCATGTTCCGTAGTCGGGGTCATGAAGTGTTAACCTACGATCACCCACGCTCATGTCCAATCTACACGGCGCCCCATGGCGCCTGCTTCACGAAATCGACCTGTCCGGACATCATCATCTCGGACTATGACATGCCGGATGTGGACGGGGCGAAATTTGTTGAAACGATCATCAAAAAGGGCTGCAAGTGTAAACGCATTGCAATCCTCTCCGGTATAATTATTCCAGATGATGTCATGCGCCGTTTGGCGAAATATGGCACACGTTTCTTTGCGAAACCCCTCGACTTCGTCGAAATTGAGGCCTGGATCATGTTAAGCGAACTCAAGCGAGTTTGACCGTCTCATCGCATCCTCATCACAGCCCCGGCGTATTACGCGCAATCAGGAGTTCATTGGCGCATCCACCCCTCAAGACCCCCACCCCTCTTGAGGGTATCAGGGGGCAGCAGTGAGCAGTAGGCAGTTGCCCAGCACTGGCTCGACACAGCCTTCGCGTGCGACTACGGCCGTGATGGCGGCGGCTTCCCCGGTAGAAGAAGAGCCGTATTTGTTCGGGTGGTTAAATTGATGGGCAGGTAGTCATTCAAATCACTATTGCCTTGCCCTTAATCCCCCTGCCATAATCCGTTCATGCATATAAATCCTAACGGCAGAAAAAGGAACGACCCCTGTCCATGTGGGAGCGGGTTGAAATTTAAAAAATGCTGCATCGATAAGCCTCAGACTATGCCCGCCCACAAGGATGCTTCTGACTTCTATGCGGGGGAGGATAATCAGAAGGCCGAAGAGCTTTATCGCAAGGCTCTGGGGATGGATCCGGGTGATGACGGGATAATTGAAAAGAGGATACGGGATTTGAAGGTGGTGGAAGTGCTGAAACAGGCGAAGGGGTAGGGGAGTTCTATCCCGGCCATGAGGTTGAATGGTTGGGGCTGCGCTTGGAGAAGATTGCGGACTACGTGTGATGTTGTGAAATGTTGTAAAGGATCGGGAGGACTTATGGATACCAACGCATTATGTGCTTTGCCCTTTTTTCTGTTTTCTATCCAGGTCCTTTCAGCCGAGACTGTTGAGACAGTCATAAAAAATGATTCAACCACGATTTTTCAGATTGCCCCGACAGTTCAGCAACCTGTACCCGTGCCGCCAAATCCTGTTAATCAAATCAGTCAAACTGTGCCAACGCCAACAGATAACGCCCGTTTATCCATCAATCAGTTTCAGCCAGGTCAGGTTATTACGGGCAAAGTTATTGGCGTCTTGAGTGGTGATATTTTCAGGATGCGGATATCAACGAACTTTGATGTGAAGGTTAGGCTTGCTGGAATTGCTGCCCCTGTGAAACATCAGGTTTACAGTGAGGACTCCAAATCAAACCTGTTCAGAAGGATCATCGACAAGGATGTAGCCATTCAACGCCTTAACACGTCAATGAAAGGCGTGGTGTTTGTTGTGCAGGCATATTCAAACGGCAAATGGATAAACAGGGATATAGTGGCGGAAGGATGGGGGTGGTATTTCCCTCAAACCTATAAATCAGATGAGCTGGCGGGAGCACAACAGTTGGCAATCTCAAAGAAGCTGGGAATATGGGCTGACAAAAATCCCATACCGCCCTGGAAATATCGCAAACCCGCCCAAGTGAATACCGCTGACGGCAAAGAAAACCCGCAACCATTACCAAAGATAAAATGATGATACTGCGGGGTGTATCATAACGGTGAGTGGCGGCGCGCCAAAAATGCAGAAAAACGGCTGTTTATTGCCGGAGTGCTGCCTTGGCTTTCTTGGCTAATTTCTTTTCTGCTTTGGTTTTCTGGGGAGCTTTTTTTGTCATCTTCTTTGCGTCTTGTGATTTGGACATGGCGACTCCTTTTCTGATTTCAGGACTGAGGTTTATTCCCGCCCCCATAAAATACGCTTCTTAGGCGGGAGTTCAAATGGAATTCTGAAGATGTTCTAATGTCCAACGTCTATTTCGAGAAGAAATGAGTACAGGCTTGCCCGAAATCGGAGGCACATCCCGTAATTACAACCGTTGTTCCTAAAATGACTAAGAGCAATAATATCCGTATGGGCATTTTTGTCATGTTTCTCATCGTAATTCCGTCCCTTTCAAAGGAGTATGACTGACATCGCTCAACTGTTCCAAATACCGCAGGGCGCTCGACTTGAAAAGACACCAGACCGGGTTGCCCTCGGTCAGTCCGAGCGTTCGGGCCGCATTCGGTGAAATCTCGACCACGAGGGGAATACCAATATCCACCACGCAGAGATCCCGGTCCGGGGCATGGATCAAACGAACGACGCGCCCCGGTACCTGGTTTTGAATGGAAATGCCCTTGATATCCGATCCGGCCAGGGCGATATCCTCGGGCCGTAGCATGGCCTGGATGTCTCCACTCGTATGGGTGTCGAGAAGCGGGCCGCTGATGATGGCCGGCGTGCGGCTGTCTGCCGCGGTTGGGCGTAATCGCAAATGTGTCAGGCCTCCGGCGCTGTCGTGGGACAACGTGGTCAGGGGCAGGATGTTGACCAGTCCCTGCAATCGAAGTTGGCGCAGCACGCGCGGATCTCCGATGATGTCCAGCACAGGCCCGGCTCCGATTACCTTTCCGTCCTCAAAAACAACGACCCGGTCCGTGAGGTCCAGTATTTCCGTCGAATCGTGGCTCACATAGAGCATCGGGATGCGCGTTACGTCGCGAATGCGTTTGAGGAACGGCATGATCTGGTTTTTGAGCCGCCAATCCAGCGAGGCCAGCGGCTCGTCAAGCAGAAGCATCCGGGGGGAGGCCAACAGCGCACGGCCCACGGCGACGCGTTGCGCCTGTCCGCCCGAGAGTTGTGCGGGGCGGTGGTGAAGCACGGCCTCGAGCTCGAGCAAGTCAATGATCGCCTGCGAGGTGAAACGCCGTTCCCCCGGCGGCAGTAGCCGCTCCCCATAGGACAGGTTCCCGGCTACCGAAAGATGAGGGAATAACCGGCAATCTTGAAAAACCAGGCCGAGCCGGCGTTGATGCGGCGGCACCATAATCCCCAGGTCGGAGTCGAACAGCACGGCGTCATCGAGCGTGATCCGGCCGGAATCGGGCCGCACCAGGCCGGCGAGGATATGGAGCAGCGTGGTTTTCCCGGAACCGGACGCGCCGATGATGCCGGTGATGGGATCAGACAGCCCGCACTCCGCCTGGAACTGGAATGACCCGCGCGTAAGCGTTGCCGACAGGTGCAGCATTAATCGAGCCCCCTTCCGGACCGGGCGTACCGGCGGCACAGTAGTTCAGAAAACAGGAGCGCCCCGAACGACAGGAGAATCGAGATCATGACGAGCCGCAGGACTGCCGCATCTCCTCCCGTGCTTTGCATGAGGCTGTAGACCGCAAGCGGCAGTGTACGCGTCTCGCCCTGGATATTCCCGGCAAACACAATCGTGGCGCCGAATTCTCCGAGACTGCGGGCAAAGGCCAGGATCAGGCCGGCCATGATTCCAGGGCGTGCCAAGGGAAGGGTTACGGTCAGGAACGTCCTCAGCGGAGTGGCGCCCAGACAGCGGGCCGCCTCGTCCAATTTGGGATCCGTCATCTCAATCGCCACGCGGACGGCCCGGACCATCAGCGGGAATGCCATCACGGCGGAGGCCACGACGGCGGCCTTCCAGGTGAAGGCCACGCTGATCCCGAAATGCCGGTACAGCACGCCCCCCAGAATGCCTTCGCGCCCAAGCAGCATCAGTAGCAAATAACCCGTGACCACGGGCGGCATGACAAGTGGCGCATGCAGGGCCGCATCCACCAGGGACTTTCCGGGAAAGCGGGTCCGGGCCAGAATCCATCCACAGGCGATGCCGGGAATGGCGACGGCCGCCGCGCAGCAGACCGCGACCCGGGCCGAAAGCCCAAGCACCACCCACTCTTCAGAAGATAGCCATGTCATGCGAATTTCCTAAGGAGCAAGCGAAATGAAACCGGCGGCCGTCCAGACCGAAGAGGCGTCCCTGCCGGTGAGATAGTCGAGAAATGCCCCCGCTTTCGCGCCTGCCGTGACGCACAACGCAACCGGGTAACGGATTGCACGGTGAGCCGTCACGGGGAACTGTCCGGCAACCGCGACCTTGCCGGATGACCTGGCATCGGTAAGATAGACCACCCCGGCGTTCACTTCTCCGAGCTCGACAAGTCGCAGGGCGGCCCGGACATTTTCCGCCGAAACCAGCCTGTTCTTCAACGGGTCCCACCAGCCCAGGGTTTGAAGCGCCTCGCGGGCATAGATCCCGGCGGGAACATGATCGGGATCCCCGATTGCGAGCCGCCCCGAAAATGCGCCGGCGAGATCAAAGCCCTTATCCATCCGGATGGCCAAGGGTCTGTTGACTGGCGTCACAATGACAAGTCGGTTGGCCGCGACATCCTTGCGGCTCCCGGGTTGAATCCTGTGTTTTCCGGCCAGGTAGTCCATCCA
>Ga0118677_10005164_pt1 | contig 23049 bp, 21 predicted proteins | sample AliMusrvi5mmetaG_FD_86154 | JGI IMG/M metagenome (GOLD analysis project Ga0118677, IMG submission 86154)
AGCCAGACCGGCGCCAAGACCTGCACCTAAATAAGCTAAACCTAAACCTTCCATCTTGTAATTACCTCCGTTTATTTGTTGTAAGTTTTTTGCTAAAGGATAATTAGCAGTTTTAAAAGCGTTTAATCAAAACCATCAAAATAAGAGTTATTCCTTAATAAACCTGAGTTCTTTTAGTGATGTGCCGCTCCGGCAGCAGGCTCGTCATGTCCTTCGTGCGCTGTGGCAAGGCCGATAAAGAGCGCGGAAAGCATGGTAAACACAAACGCCTGCAGAAAGGCGACAAAAAGCTCAAGCAGATCAATGAATATGGCAAAGGGAACTGAAACAGCTGCGGCCACAATGTAGCTTTTCAGAATGAAACTGATAAAAATCAAGCTGAGAATGATGATATGTCCTGCAGTCATATTCGCAAAAAGACGAATGGTAAGCGCAAACGGCTTCGTAAACTGTCCGATTATCTCAATGGGAACCATGATAATCCACAAAGACCAGTGAGTGCCGGCAGTAAGGTGCTGAAGATACCCTTTAACCCCGTGAGCCTTGAATGCGGCAATCTGGGTGACGAAGAAGGTGAAAATGGAAAGTGTGAGCGTAACGTTGACATTACCGGTAGCGGTAGCGCCGTAAGGAATAAGACCGAGAAGGTTACAGAACAGGATAAAAAAGAAAACCGTCAGCAGGTATGGAAGATGCTTTTCGTATCCATGTCCGATATTTGACTTTGCAACATCAACCCTGATAAACTCAACAAGCGCCTCCATGGCATTGGCCAGCCCCTTTGGAGCGTTGCGTGGAGTCAGATTTTTGTACTGGCCGCCCACAACGGAAAACACGATCAGAAGAAGTGCCGATACCAGCCAGAGCATCACCACGTGCTTGGTGATGGAAATATCAAAGCCGCCGACAACTATTTTAGGAAGATTGATCGACCCGAATGGCTCAAACGCAAAAACATTGCTATCGAGAATGTGATGCATGATAACATCGCCGGCCTTTTCCTCTCCTTCAGGAGCTTCAGCGCCATGAGCCGCTTCAGCAGCAGGGACGGCGACTGCAGGTGCAACAGCAGCAGCAGCAGCAGCAGCAGCACTGCTTTTGGGAGCGTCTGACGACTGTCCGGACGCGGCAAAAGCATGGCCATTCACATTGAGAAGAAGTGGCACAAGAATCGCAATAACCTTAAGTATAGCCTTAGGCTGTATGACGTTTACCCGTTTCATGCAGTTTTCTTTTTCTGTTTGTTTTTCTTTTGATACCCGAGAATTTCAACAATCACATAGATACAGTAAAACGCGAAAAATGAAAAGACAAAGTCGTTGATGACCGCCAGGTTTCTGATAATAATAACCGCGACAAGCACCATCAACACTAACAGCCTGACAGTCAGACCGCCGAAAACGTACTTTGTGAATACCGCCGACTCCTTGTCAAGTGCATAGTCAAAAAGCAGATAACCAGCGACAGCATTGGTGACAACCATTACCCAGGCAAGAAATACCGAGTGGTAATCAACACTTCCGGGATTAAGACCTGCAAAAATAACACCCCATAAAATGACGGACAAGATACATAACTTAATAAAAAATTCAAATATTGGCTTCATCTCTCACTTTAGATTCTTAATTTGACAGCAGAAAACCCGGTAAAATGCCTTATTTTTTTTTGTTAGCCTGGCGAACTACTTTCATAAGAACGAGAGCCATGCCCGCCATACCGAGAACAACGCCCGCAAGCAGCAGAAGCGGCGAGGTGCCAAGCTTGCCATCAGCCCAGTAACCCAGCAATACAAACAATGCAAAGCTTAACGCAATCTGCAGGCCAATACCCATGTAATCTGAAATCGCCCGCACGGAACGTCCGAACTGTTCCGGAAATCGCTCGTCTTCATCTCTTTTCATTGTTGAGCGTCCTTGTTTACATTCAGACCAGCACCGGCTCTTTGCGAAATAACTCTGCGGGGGGCCCAGGAAGTGACAAGTCACGAGCTGAAAGATACTATCTCTTGGGGAAATAATGAACCTTTAGCGGTAATCTTAATGACAAAACCGATTAACCCTGCCGGCATGCCTCCGGAATACGTAGTTCCGCACTCTTTCCGTGAATTCAGCCAGCTCATCGCCCTGCAGAGCACAAGAAGAGGCGGCATAAGCCCCGGCCGCTATGCCTCATTGAATCTGGGCACCAATACCGAAGACAGCGCGGAAAATGTTCACCATAACACCCTGCGACTCTGCTCGGCAATAGGCATCGATCCCGACAGAATGGTCAGTTCCCTGCAGGTTCACAGCAACGAAATACTGGTAGCCGAAAAACCAGGGCGATACCAGGGGTTCGACGCATTCATCACCGATAAAAAAAATCTCTTTTTATGCATTTACACTGCGGACTGCTATCCTGTACTGATCTTTGATCCCCGGCATCAGGCTGCCGGAGCGGTTCATGCCGGCTGGAAAGGAAGTGCAGGCCGTATTGTGATGAAAACCGTTGCCGCCATGCAGAAAAACTTCAACTCCATTCCTGCTGAGTGTTTTGCCTGGATAGGCACAGGAATTTCAGCACCTGCCTATGAGGTCGGGCCTGAAGTCGCAAGGGAATTTCCGCCGGAGAACTGGCGGCGTTCTTCGTTGCCGGAAGAGAACGATACATACATGCTTGATCTCAGCCTGGCCAACTGTCAGCAGCTGCTTGCCTCAGGGATTCCCCAATCGAATATTGAACAATCCCGATTCTGCTCTTTTTCTGATAGCGACCTCTTTTATTCATACCGGCGCGATAATGGAAAAACCGGCCGGATGGTAAGCCTGATCGGTATCCGGTCGCTCTAGATGCCGACCTCTCGATCAGGAGAAAATATTAACTGTACCCCTTTCCGTATGATCCATAGAGCTCATGGGCCTGACGGGATATCTCCTCCCTGAAATCCGGATGGGCAATGCTTGCAAGCGCTTCAGCTCTTTGCCGCAGATTTTTGCCATGCAGATTGACAATTCCGAATTCAGTAACAACATACTGCACATGAGCCCTTGTCGTAACGACTCCAGCACCTGGTTTCAGCTGCGGCACAATCCTCGACAATCCCTTGCTTGTCATCGACGGAAGCGCAATAATAGGCTTGCCGCCTTCTGAAAGCGCGGCTCCGCGTATAAAGTCCATCTGACCGCCGACACCCGAAAAATATCTCTGCCCGATCGAATCAGCACAGACCTGGCCTGTCATGTCGATTTCAAGGGCACTGTTAATCGCCGTCACACGGGGATTTCTCCTGATTTCCCGGGTATCGTTGACATAATCCGAAGGCAGCATCGCAACAAGAGGATTATCATCCACAAAATCATATAATTTTCTGGTCCCGATAAGAAAGCTTGCCACAATAATCTCCTTATGGGTCCGCTTTTTTCGCCCGTTAATCACACCTTTCTCCACAAGCTCAATAATGCCGTCCGAAAACATTTCAGAATGAATGCCAAGGTCCTTATGTCCGGAAAGCGAAGCAAGTGTGGCATCAGGGATGGCGCCGATTCCCAGCTGAAGCGTCGCCCCGTCCTCAACGATAGAAGCAATATGGCTGCCGATGCGGATCTCCTCGTCACTTAACACATGTCTGGGAGTCTCAAGAATGGCATCAGAGACATCAACCATTGCATGGATCTTGCTGATATGAAGCAGCCCTTCTCCAAGAGTTCTCGGCATATTCGGATTGACCTGTGCAATAACCAGCTTTGCAGAATGGACAGCCGCAAGGGAAACATCGACTGAAACACCGAGAGAGCAGTATCCGTGCCGATCAGGAGGGGAAACGTGCACAAGGGCCACATCAAGGGAAAGGATTTTATTCCGGAAAAGGGAGGGGATATCGCTCAGAAAAACCGGAATAGCATCGGCGTCGCCATTCTGAACCGACTGGCGGACATTTTTACCGACAAAGAGAGCGTTCAGCCTGAAACTGTCACGATACTCCGGCCGTGCATAAGCCGCTTCGCCCTCGGTATGAAGACTGACGATTTCAACACCTCTCAACTCAGCTGAGCGTTGAACCATAGCATCAATAAGCCGCTGCGGAGTGGCAGCCGCAGTATGCAAAAAAACCCTGTCCCCCGATTTAATTTTTGTTACAGCTTCTTCTGCGGAAAGGGAACGATAGGTCATTACAATCTTTAAGTTTTTTTATAAAAAAAATTCAGGTGCCGTTATTCTTCCGGCGAAGATAAGCCGGCGTATCCGTCAAGCCTTTCTCAATCCTGTCTTCATGCTCTCCCTTCACGCCAAGCGGCAGCGTATTGTGATCGGCGTCACGCGTAGCGCTATTTCCGCTCCCGGCCTCCCGGGCGTCATGTATCGACAACTGTCTTCGTATATACGCAGGAATACGCAGATCCTCCTCCTGCCTCTCGGAAAAAAGAGTTGCAGTATGTCTTGCGGGCTGGGCAGACTGGGCAACAGCTGCTGACCTGAGCGCATGCACCGGCGTAACAGGGCGCCGTACAGCCGTCTCCTTGCCCACATCCTCTGCGTTTCGCTTGAAGCCTGTAACAATAACAGTAACCCTTATTTCCCCCGATACCTGAGGTTCATCCACATATCCATTGATAATCTTGGCATCACTGCCCACCTGCTCCTCAATGTAGTTCATGGCGTCCGACATGTCGCGCATGGTGACTTCGCCGGTAATGTTGACCAGTACGCCTTTAGCGCCTTTTACCGATACCCCTTCCAGCAGCGGACTGTTGAGAGCATCCGAAGAAGCTTTAAGAGCCCGCCGGTCGCCTGCAGCCGCAGCAGAACCCATAACCGCATCACCAGCACCCGACATAATGCTGCGGACATCTGCAAAATCAACATTGACATGCCCATGGCGGGTAATAATATCGGCAATCCCTTTAGCCGCCCTGTAGAGCACATCATTAGCCATATTGAAAGCCTCGGTGGCGCTTACCCCCTCCTCGGCAATACTCAGTATCTTCTCATTTTCAACAAGAATAAGAGTGTCAATGTACTTTCGCAGTTCAGCAATTCCGCCATCGGCAATCTTGGCTTTCACCTGACCCTCAAAATTGAAAGGCCTTGTAACGACTCCAATGGTGAGAATGCCCATATTTCTGGCAATCGAGGCAATAACAGGCGCAGCGCCGGTTCCGGTACCTTTGCCCATTCCAGCTGCAATAAAGACAAGATCCGCTCCCCTGAGCTGAGCCGCAATGATTTCACGATCATCATCAGCCGCCTGCCGCCCCTTGGCCGGATCAGCACCCGCACCAAGCCCGTTCGTGGCTTTCTTCCCGATCTGCACCCTGAGAGGAGCTTTTGAGTTCAGGAGTGCCTGACGGTCGGTATTGAACACGATATATTCAACACCGCTTATTTTCCTGTCAATCATGTTATTGACTGCATTGCCGCCGCAACCGCCGACACCGACAATCCTTATGGTAACCCCTTTTCCCTGGTCACTGTCAAACAGCCCGGGATCAAGCTCAAATGCCATCTTGTCAGTTCTCCTCGTTAAAAGGCCTGTTTATATATCGAATCATAGATTATCCCAGAATTTCTTCATCCGGTCCACAATTTTCTTGCCTGCGGGATTCTGCTCCTGCGCCTCAGGTTCCTCCGTGATCTGCGCAGGGAGATGAGCCTGAATTTCCTCAGCTGAAGGAGAGAAGCTGTGATCTTCAGAGAGATTATTCTGAAATGCATGGGCAACAAGACCCATGACCGTGGCATACATCGGGTTGTTGACGGAACCCTTTATCCCGCCCGATACCCCTTCAGGATACCCGATCCGGATATCAAGCCCGAGCACATCATGAGCAAGCTCTTCAGTGCCAGGCACCAGAGAACCGCCTCCCGTTATTATTGCACCGGCATTGATATATTCATAATAGCCGGAGCGCTTTATAGAATCACGCACCAGCTCAAAAATCTCCATCATCCTTGCTTCAATGATCATGGTCACCGAGCTCTTCGGAAACGTTTTCTGCGGGCGACCCTCAATACCTTCAATAAGAATTGCCTCATCCTCCCCGCTGATCGGACTGTAAGCGCAGCCATGCTTTATTTTCAGATCCTCAGCCACCTCATAGAGAGCCTTGACGCCATGAGCCAGATCATGAGTAACATCATTTCCGGCAACCTTGATAACCTCCGAATAGCGGATTGCACCATCAATATAGATAGCCACCTCAGTGGTGCCTCCGCCAATATCAATGACAACCACGCCGCTTTTCTTCTCACGCTCCTTCATCACCGCCATGCCCGAAGCCACCGGCTCAAAAGTGACCGCATTGATCTCCAGCCCGGCCTTTTCCACACACTGCTTGATATTGCGGATCTTGGTTCTCAGACCCACAACAATATATGCGCTGCCTCTCATGGTCGTCCCGGCCATTCCTATCGGATCAAGCAGCCCCTCCTGATCATCAACAATGAACTCCTGCGGAATCACATGAATAATTTCATGATCAATATCCAGATACCTGATATTGGTTTTGGCCTTTTCAAGAAACCGCCTCACATCAGACTCATTGACAATTCCCGTTTGGTTGATGCTTATCTCCGAATTGCTGTGAATACAGTGGACATGTGCACCCGAAATGCCGACATTGACGCCGAGAATGCGGATGGACGACTCCCGTTCTGCATCAGCGACGGCAGCCTTAATCGAATCAACAGTCTTGTTTATATTGACAACTGTAGCCCTCTGAAGGCCATCGGAATTGGAACGTCCTTTTCCGAGCACATTGAGTTTTCCTAATTCATCCTTTTCGGCAACCACAACACACACCTTCGTTGTACCGATATCAAGACCAACAGCGATATTGCTTTTCAGCATTGTTCTATTTATGCGTGATTATAACTTGGTACTATTCTGGGCAGCCTGAGGCAGCAAAGCATCCTTTGTAAATATCCTGTCCGTGAACCGGAGATCCACGCTCTCATATGAGCCGAAACCTTTTTTTGAAACCACCTTTTGCCAAAATATCTCGAATTTTTTCAACTTTTCCTTGAAGTTCCCGTCATTACCGACAATAAAACGGGTAGGAGCCTGTACCGCTATACAGTAAGTCATATTGCTGACTTCAAAGTGCAGTTCCCGAATAAGCAGACGCGCATAGCTTGTCTCTGAAAGAGCCGAAAGAAACTCCCGGAGCACCTGCAGGTCACGCATGTCAAGCTGCTGAAGACCATTTCCGGCAGCTTTCAGCCGGCTTATGCCCGACACGGAAAGCAATTTCGGCAGCTGCACCGTCAACTCTTGTTTCGCCGGCAGAAGAAACCCTTCGGTATCAACGGCCATAAGCCCTCCATTCATCACCGTTAACGCCAAAGGCACTCGCTCCATAACCTTTATACGGACAATTCCGTTCAGCTCCTTGCTGATCACCGCATCCCTGACAAAGGCAAAATGCATAACCCTCGCTTTTAATTCAGCCGGATCAAGCTCCTGCAGGCTTCTGCCTTTATAGATCTTCATGCCCGATGCAAAATCCTTTGCCACAGCACTCGACACCCCTTCTACGACAATGTCGCGGACAAGCACATCCTTTTTCCAGCTCGACGAATAATTCGCCAGCGCGGCCAACCCGGCAAGCACCACAAGGAGAATAAATACCCGTGCTTTCCAGTTGCCCCCATGAGCCGGAGCAGGATCATTTTGCATTTCCGCTCCATCGCCCCCTTCAGCATATCCCGGAGGAGACGTGTCAGGGGAATATTCCTTTCTATCACCTTCAGCCATACACAAAAGTAATTTCAAATCCTTTCATGAACTCAGTCACATTTTCCCCTTTTCACGCTTACGGCACTCCTCGGCAGCTCTCGAAGCCAGTATTGTGATGTCGCCCGCACCCATAAACAGAAGCATGTTCCCGCTCTCCATATGCCCTTCAAGAGCCGAAAAAAGAGGCTCCTTTTCCGCTATAAACTCTACATGCTTTCCTCCAGCCTTTCTAACCGCAGCCGCCACCAGCTCTCCGTTGACTCCAGGAAAATCCACAGCCTTTTCCCTCGACGGATAGACATCGGCTACATAAACGATGTCAGCTCTTGAAAGCGCCCATCCATATTCATCAGCAAACTCTCTCGTACGCGAAAACAGATGCGGCTGAAAAACAGCAATGACCTTCGATTTCGCCCATCCGCTCTTAGCCGCCTTGACGGTCGCCTTCACTTCAGAAGGATGATGAGCGTAATCATCAACAACCATTAATCCTGCGCCACTGTCGTATTTCACCTGAAACCTTCTCCTCATGCCGCTATACCTGCCAAGCCCGGCAATCAGCCGTTCAGGCACAATCCCAAGCTCAATGCCCGCCGAAAAAGCCGCCAGGGCATTCAGCACATTATGGCGGCCCGGCACATTGATGCAGACATCACGATACTCCCGGCCATAAGCCTGCACCGTAAAGGTTGCGTGTTGCTGTTCAAGCACAATGTCCGTCGCCATCACATCAGCCGGCTCATCAATTCCGAACGTCGTATAGAGGCGGTTCATCGAAGGGATGATCTTTCTGATCTCCGGCCAGTCCACACAGCAGATCACCCGCCCGTAAAAAGGCACCTCATTGGCAAAAGCAATAAACGCCTGTTTCAGCTCATCAAGAGTCCCGTAGGTGTCCATATGCTCCGACTCAAGACTGTTGACAATGGCAATAGTCGGAGTAAGCTTTAAAAAAGCACGATCAAACTCATCAGCCTCAATAACCATATACTTTCCGTCCCCGACAACGGTACTGCCCTTCAGATAATCCGATATCCCGCCAATCATTACCGTCGGCGACTCTCCCGACTCGATAAGCATCGTGGCGATCATGGCGGTAGTCGTTGTCTTGCCGTGAGTGCCGGCAATGCATATGCCATATTTATAGCGCATAAGCTCACCGAGCATCTCGTCACGCTTGATGACCGGAATGCCGGCTTTTTCAGCAGCCTGGATCTCAATATTCTCTTCCGGCCTTATCGCCGACGAGTATACAACCACGTCACACGAAGCGACCTGCTCAGCGCGATGTCCCCGATAGATTACAGCTCCATGCCCGGCAAGTCTGTCAGTCACCTCGCCGGATGAAATATCAGAGCCCGACACCCCGAAGCCCGACTTCAGCAGCAGTTCCGCAATGGCACTCATTCCTGCGCCACCAATGCCTACAATATGAACACTTTTTGTTTTCCCGAGTTCCATGTGTGGTACGCTCTCTTCTTGGTTAATGTGTTTTTACAAGGCCGATAATTCGCATAGCCAGCTGACGTGCTGCATCCGGAAAAGCCAGTGCGCGGGAAGCCGCTCCCATGCTCTTCAGTTTTTCAGGATCACCGAGCAGTTCAAGAATATTTTTTATCGATCCATCGTCACCAAGCGCTCCATCATCAATCATGAGAGTCGCCCCGTTCTTCACAAGCGCACGCGCATTATAGCGCTGATGATCTCCGGTCGCATAGGGATAGGGGACAAGAACCGAAGGCTTCCCGAGATTGGTCAGCTCCGCAATAGATGAAGCCCCTGCCCGGCAAAGCACCAGATCAGCGGCACTGTACGCTGACCCCATATCCTCAATGTAAGGCCCCACCCATAGATAAGGCGAAGGCTCCACCTCTTTCTTTATGCGCTCAAAATCAAGCGCACCAGTCTGCCATATAAGATTTCCGGCAGCGGTAATCTCGCCGAGTCGCTTAAGCACCGCATTGTTGATCGAACGCGCCCCGCGACTGCCGCCAAAAACAAGAAGGGTAGGCCTCTCTGAGCTCAAACCGAAGCGAGCCCTTGCCGCATGCCCGTCCTGAGGCTCAAACGACCGGGCAGGATTGCCTGAAACAAAGACATTCTTTTTTTTACCGATAAACCTCCGTGCCTCCTCAAAAGAGAGATGCACTTCACCGGCAAGTGTCGAAAGCAGTTTCGTCGTCACACCAGGAAATGCATTCTGTTCCTGAATGAGTGTTTTTTTCCCGGTAAGCTGAGCCGCGAAAAGCAAAGGAGCACTCACAAACCCACCGGTACCGACAACAACATCAGGTTTCTCCCGCCCGATGAGCGCAACCGCGAGTCCCACCGCCGAAGCGAAATCCACAAGAATGCCTGCATTTGCAATGATATTGCCGAGCAATGCCCCTCGTTTCAAACCTCTAACCGGAATAAGATGGAGCTTGTAGCCGAGTCTCGGCACTTCGGTCGACTCAATGCCGCTCACCGTTCCCGCAAATGAAATCCCCGCGTCCGCATCAAGCTTCCTCAGCTCTGCGGCCATAGCTACCGCCGGATATAAATGGCCTCCCGTTCCACCGCCCGCAAAAAGAACTTTCATACCGCACTCCTTTCATTCATGGCCGGCTTGACTCTCTTTTCAATAGCGCGTTTCTTGTATCGTGATATACTCATAAGAATGCCGACGCCAAGAGAGTTGAGCAGAAGCGCCGTGCCGCCATAACTGATAAAAGGAAGCGCAACTCCGGTGGTAGGAATCAGATGGCACGCGACCGCAATATTGATATAGGCAAAAAGAGTAATTGCCATCGTGATCCCGCAGGCAACATATTTCCCGAAATTATCCGGAGCATGCTTTGCTATAATCATCCCGCAGACAAAAAAGCCGGTAAACAGCGCAATAAGGGCAACCCCTCCCACAAACCCGTACTCCTCACCGATGACGACAAACACAAAATCATTATACGAGAGCGGCAGATAGAGCTCCCTCTGCTTGCTGGCTCCAATGCCGAGGCCGAACATCCCGCCGTTGCCCAGTCCGATAAGGGCCTGCACAACCTGATAGCTTATCACTTTTTCATCCTTGCTGGTAAACGAGAGCAGCCGGGCGACCCTGTAGGGCGCAGCAATGGCAAACACAACCGCAACGGGAATCAGCAGCGAAAAAGTCGACAGGAGATGCTTGATATTGACCCCGCCGACAAACATCATCATGAACCCTATCAGGGCAATAAGCGATGCGGTACTGAAATTAGGCTCCAGAGCCACAAGAGTTACAACGGTCATCAGAATAGTGAGCAGGGGATAGTACGAGTTGTTGAGGTCCCGTATGAAACTCTGTTTTTCACTTATAAGCCGGGAAAAATGAAAGATTATCGCATATTTCGCGAAGTCCGACACCTGAAATTTAAGCGGTCCGACCCCTATCCATCGAGCCGCCCCCGAAATCTTCCCGACTGCTTTCAAGGCAAGAAGCGACGTGAGAAGAATAATGCTGGCAACAAGAATGATCTTGCTCGTCTTCCAGAAAATATGATAGTCCATCTGTGCAACCAGCAGAATGGTAATGATGCCAAGAACCGAAAAGGTCAGCTGGCGCCACAGAAAATACTCTGAGCTCGAATATTTTGTTTCGGCCCACCCCGCTCCGCTGCTGTAGACAATAACAACACCGATGCAGATGAGAATGGAGACAATAAGCATCAGCAGCTTCCCTGCAACACCCTCCCCCCGTGAAGGCAGCTCAAGTGCCTCTGAAGGATTTGCCACTACGGCGTCGGAAATTGTATCTGTATTCAGCATGGCTGTAACTGGTGAACACATTGCTTAAACTTCGCTCCACGATCCTCAAAATTCTCAAACATATCAAAACTGGCGCACCCGGGTGAAAAGAGCACCGTTTCTCCCGACACCGATGCTTCATGGGCAATCGACACTGCATCAGAAAGCGACCCTGCCTCTTTCACCGGAGCAATACCCTCAAATGCTGCAGTGATTTTGCCCTTCGACTCACCCATGGCAATAATGAGTGACACTTTTTCTCTGACAAGCCCGGCAATAGAGGAGTAATCATTCCCCTTATCCTGCCCTCCTGCAATCAGCACACAGCTTCCCGGCACCGCTTCCAGCGCCTGGCGCATGGCATTGATGTTCGTGGCTTTCGAATCGTTGACCCAGCTGGCCCCATCCACCGTCATCACAAACTCCTGACGATGCTCAACGCCCTTGAACTCCCTGAGCACCGAACGCACCACCTCACTGGCGATCCCCAACGCCCGGGCCGCAGCAACGGCCGCAAGCACATTGGAGATATTGTGGCGCCCTCGAAAACTGTTTTTCAGAAACTCCGATACCTCAATGACCTCTTCTTTCCCGGTGGAAGTCCTCACAACAACCGACTCCCCGTCAAGCAGAACAACCCTCCGGTCAACCCCGCCTCGAGGAGCAGGCTCCAGCCCGAACGGAACAATCGAGAAAGGGAACTCCCATCCGGCAAAATGCTCCCTCAGCAAAGGATCATCCTCATTATAAATAAGCGTATCCGCCTCTCCCTGGTTTGCATAAATGCGGAACTTTGCCGCAGCATACCTGTATATATCGCCTTCATAACGGCTGAGATGATCCGGGGTAATATTGGTAATCACCGCAACATCCGGCCTGAAGGTAAAGCATCGCTCCAGCTGGTAACTGCTCAGCTCGACCACCGCAACATCACGAGGCGTCATCTCCGTTGCCAATGATGAAAACGGCACCCCGATATTGCCGACACTGAATGATCGGTAGCCGTTCCGGAGCCCGTCAGCCTCCAGAATACGATGAATAAGCGTCGAAGTCGTTGTCTTGCCATCCGTTCCTGTGATCCCCACAACTCTTGCCTTGCAGAAACGGCTGGCTATCTCTATTTCACTGACAATCTGAACCCCTTTCGATTCCATGGTTTTAACCACCTGGGCAGAGGGCGGGATTCCGGGACTGATGACACAGAGGTCAACATCATAAACCCTCTCCGAATGGCCTTCCTGTTCAACGGTTATCTTTTTGTGCTCGAGACGCTGAACGTCGCTCTCATCAATCCGGCCAAAGTCACTGAGCAGCACATCCGCTCCCGCATTCCGGAGCAGCTCCGCAGCGGCAATGCCGCTCTTTGCGGCACCGATAACCGATACCTTTTTACCCGACAGGTCCATCGTCATTATCTGAGTTTTAAGGTCATGAGACTGACAAGAAAAAAGAGAATAGCTATAATCCAGAACCTTATCACTATTTTTTGCTCAGCCCACCCTTTCAGCTGAAAATGGTGATGCAGAGGCGCCATAAGAAAAATCCGCCTTCCCTGGCCAAACCGCATTTTCGTGTATTTGAAATAGAGCACCTGCAGGGAGACCGAGAGTGTTTCCATCACAAAAACGCCCGCAATCACCGGCAGAAGCAGCTCCTGCTTTATCAGAAGGGCAATGACGGCAATAGCGCTGCCGAGAGCAAGGGAGCCGGTATCACCCATGATAATCTCGGCCGGATTTGAATTAAACCACAAAAATCCGACGCAGGCCATTACAATCGCCATACTGACCACGGCAACTTCACCGCCTCCGGGAATAAAGGGAATATTGAGATAGACTGCATAGACTGCGTTGCCTGCCAGATAGGAGAAGCCGCCAAGACCTGTCACCACAATAGCTGACGTGCCCGCAGCAAGACCATCAAGCCCGTCAGTCAGATTCACTGCGTTCGATACGGCTGTAATGATAAAAATGACGATCGGTATATAGAAAAAACCGTAATCAAGAGTGAGATGTTTGAAAAACGGGACCGTCGTCGTCGAAAGAAGCACCGAAAAAGCCGGATCAAGCCAGGTATAGAGCCCGATGATCAGCCCCAGGGTAACCTGCCCGATCAGCTTGTACCGGGCCGAAAGACCGCCTTTGATTTTCAGCACCACTTTCCGGTAATCATCAATAAAGCCGATGCACCCCATCCAGAGCATCGCCAGCATAATCAGCCATACATGAGGGTCATTGAATTTCGACCAGAGCAGCACAGAGATCTCAACGGAAAAAATAATAAGCAGCCCGCCCATTGTAGGCAGCTCTTTTTTCTTTTTATGCTCCGGAGGTGCTTCCTCCTTTACCGGCTCTATAAACCTGGCTTTCAGATACGTGATAAATCCCGGGCCGAAAAACAGGGTGATCAGGAGCGCCGTAATAGCTGCCGCACTTGCCCTGAAGGTGAGATACTCAACAACGCGAAGCACCGGCGGGTGAAAAACATCGTTGATATACTTTAATAAATAATAAAACATTCCGTAGTGTTATCTGGTTTTGGTTCGTGCCTTGACAAGCGCTTCGACAACAAGCTCAAGCCTCATACCCCTTGATCCCTTAAAGAGCACAGCATCGCCATCCGCTACCACCTCAAGCAATGCCTCGAGCAGTTTCTCCTGACTCTCAAAATGACCTCGGCAGCTGCCTCGGGCCTCACTGCAGATCAATCGGGCCTTCTCTCCGTACGAGAAGAGGATGTCAACAGAACTCTGCTGAATATAGCGGCCGATTCTTTCATGTTCAACATCAGCCGCCGCGCCAAGTTCAAGCATATCTCCAAGCACTGCAATCCTTTTGCCGCTCGACCGGATATCGCAAAGAGCATCTATTGCAAGGCGCATTGAATCCGAATTGGCATTGTAGGTATCATTCAGAATCCTGATTCCGCCGCTGTCCACAACCTCAAGCCGTTTCCATCCGGCAGCGGGAGCGAGGCGCTCAAGCCCGTCCCTGACCTGGTGGATCGAAAGCCCGAAATGCAGGCCGACTGCGGCTGCAGCAACAGCATTGATCACATTGTGCTTCCCTGTAAAATTCAGCGTCACATGCTCCGAACCCGAAGCGGAACACAACACAAATGAAACCCTGCCATCCCTCTCCACCATAACATCCCGACTCCAGCAGATATGGCCGCAATGTTCTTCTGTTCCGTAACTGATGCTCCCCGCCACAGCGGCTCCTGCAGCCTTCAGCCGGGGATCGTCGAAATTAACAAAAACAGTGCCGCCGCGTCGATCCAGATGCTCAAAAAGCTTCAGTTCAGCCGTCGCAACACCGTCAAGATCAAAAAGAAACTCAAGATGCTCATGGCCGATATTGGTCAGAAGAGCGTGAGTAGGCTGCCCGATTGAGGTAAGCAGATCCATCTCTTCAGGATGGTTGATGCCCATTTCCACAACCGCAATGCCGGTATCATGCCTGAGTTGAAAAAGAGTGAGAGGAACCCCGAGATGATTGTTGCGGTTTCCCCTGCTCATCTGAACCTTGAAGCCGGTTTCCAGTACCGAGGCAACCATCTCCTTTGTTGTGGTCTTCCCGTTACTTCCGCCGATAGCCACAACCGGAATTGCAAAAGTATTGCGATATATCGTTGAAAGCTTCTGCAGCCCTTCAACAGGATCTTCAGTAACAATAAACCCCTTTCCGTCGGGAGGTCCCGCTGAACCCTGAGCCTCATACCACTCGCGGCTGACCATCGCCCAGCCTGCGCCTTTTTCAAATACGCTCCCGACATAACAATGTCCGTCCGTCTTCTCCCCCTTCAGGGCAACAAACAGCTCTCCTCCCTTCACCTCTCTCGAATCAATAACCACTGCCGGATCGACAATTTCCATAGGCACAGAGCCCGACCGAGCAGGAACAACCCGCCCGACAGCCCGAAAATCATCAACAGTCACTACACCTTTCACTCTTTCTCCTTCTCCGGATACCCGGAACAATGTTGCTGCATATACTTTTTTATCTCCTCCTGATCCGAAAAGAAATATTTCCTCCCCGCAATCTCCTGATACCGTTCATGACCTTTTCCCGCCACCAGAAGAATATCCCCCGGCCTGAGCATCGAAACCCCCGCTCTGATAGCTTCACTCCGGTCACTGACTCTCCTGTAATGACCATCGGCAATACCCGGAACAATGCCCCGCTCAATCTCATCAAGAATAGCTTCAGGATCCTCATCCCTCGGATTATCGGTGGTCAGAACAACCTCATCGGCTGATTCCGAAGCAATACGACCCATTTCAGGCCGCTTCCCCGTATCCCGGTTACCGCCGCATCCAAACACAACAACAAGACGCGACCCCTTCGGCTTCAGGCTTTTCAAGGCATCAAGCACCTTGAAAAGTGCGTCAGGAGTATGGGCATAATCAACAAAAGCACTCCAGCCCATGCTGCCGTCGCCAACTCTCTCCATGCGTCCGTCAACCCCGGCGACCTCCGAAAGGCTTCGGCATATCTCTTCCGGCGCAATTCCCATCCCCGCTCCTACAGCCGCGGCCTCAAGCACATTCATCACATTGAACAGTCCGGGCAGCCTCACCTTCATATGCACGAGAGTATCCGGAAAATGAAGGGCAATCGCGCTGCCGGCAATGCTGCTTTCGATAATATCCGCCCTGAAATGCCTGCTGCATGTCACTGGAGCGGATAGCGCGCCCTCAAGGGAGCATGCGTATATTTTTTCCTCTTCAACCCTTGCCGCCATCTCCCGGGCATAAGGATCATCAACATTCAACACCGCAAACCCGTCCGGACCGAGAGCATCAAAAAGCAGCTGTTTTGCCATCGCATACTTATGCATGGAGTGATGAAAGTCCAGGTGCTCCATGGTCAGGTTGGTAAACACGGCCGCATGAAACTGTATCCCGTAGACTCTCTTCAAAACGAGCGCATGGGAGGAAACCTCCATCACCACCGCGCGGCACCCTGCCTCAAGCATCTCGCTGAAAAGCAAGTGCAGACCATTTGCCTCCGGAGTCGTGCGGTCAAGCGAAATCTCCCTCTCTCCGATTCTGCAGAGATTAGTCCCGATATAGCCCGAAGCAATCCCGCTCGCATTCAGCATCGCGGTAATCAGCTTTGCCGTAGTGGTCTTGCCGTTCGTGCCCGTAACGCCGATAATCAGCAGCTTGTCCGAAGCCTTTCCATAAAAAATGCGGGCAGCTTCCGCGAGTGCAATCCGTGTATCCGGAACAGTAATATAGAGGCACTCCTGACTGGTCTCTGTGGGCAGCTCCTCACAGAGAACCGCCACCGCCCCACGCCGAATGGCACTGTCAATAAACTGGTGACCATCGGTACAATAGCCTCGAACAGCCACAAAGAGAGAGCCGGGCACAACCTCACGGGAGTCAATGGTAACCATCCGGATTGTCCCGCCGCCTTCGGTCCTGCCTGCAAGCGCTCTACAGGTAATCCCCTTGAGCAGCTCCTCCAGAGAGAGCTCTCTCGGTCGCGAGGCCTCATTCAATGCAGCCATGAAGAGGTTTTTTTCATCGTCGTTGGAGCAAGCGTCACCTTGATAACCGTCTTCTTTTTAACTTTTTGTCCCGGAGCAATACTCTGGCGGCCGACACATCCATCCATATCTCCCGACGAATCCATCTCCAGGTTATGCCATTTCAGCAAGCGCTCTGCATCACGCCCCTGAAGACCGGCAAGGTCAGGAACAACCACTGTCGACACAGAATCAATAGCCGCCTGCTCCGTGGAACGGAACGCAAGCTTTTTCTGCATCTCCCCGGAGCAGGCAATCATTCTTGAAGCAATGCTGGAAAAGACAGGGGCCGCAACCATCGCGGCATAATAGGCAGTTTTCGGATTTTCCACAACCACAACAATGGCATAGCGGGGAGCTTCAACCGGAAAATACCCGACAAAAGAGGAGACATAGACCGGTTTCGAATACGAACCTCCTGCAGCACGCCTTGCTGTTCCGGTCTTGCCGGCAACAGTTACGCCGGGAACAGCCGCACTTTTGGCGGTTCCGCTATCCACAACCGCCTTGAAATACTCCTTGCCGAGATATCGGGCCGTTTGAGGAAGCACCGCCCTCCTGACCGCTTTAGGCGCACTCTCCCAGACGGTTTTGCCTTCTGTGTTGATAACCTTTTTTATGATAAACGGCCTCATCAGCACGCCGTCATTGGCAATGGTCGCATAGGCCTGCAGTATCTGCAGGGGAGTAGCCATAACCTGATAGCCGTAACCCATCCAGGGCAGCGTGGTTCTGTCCCAGTGCTCAAGAGGCCGCACCCTTCCCGGCGACTCTCCAACCAGTCCAATGCCCGTTTTGCGTCCAAACCCGTAATTCATCGTATAGGCATAGAACTTCTCACTCCCCACCGCAAGAGCAGTCTTGGCGGCAACAATATTGCTCGAATACATGATAGCCTCCCGGAACGAGATGTTCCCGTAGGGCTCATGATCCTTGATAAATAGATTATAGATCGGCATAACGCCATTCTGGCCGTTCACCCGGTCTTCAGCCTTTCTGTGCAGAACCTCCGTTGCTGCAGACGCCATGATCAGTTTGAATGTCGAGCCCGGTTCATAGCTGTCAGTCACCGCCCGGTTGCGCGACTTTTCAGCAGACCACGAGGAGCGCTGGTTAAGGTCAAATGTCGGATTATTGGCCATGGCAATGATCTCCCCGGTATGAACATCCATAACAATACTCGCAGATGCATCAGCCCGGAACTTCTCAACCGCCTTTGCCAGCTCATCCTCAACGATGCTTTGAATATCGGCATCGATGGTCAGCTGAACAGTGTTGCCTTTAACCGGATTCTGCTGTTTGGCATCAGGTGCGGGATAACGCCTCCCTGTTGCAGACCTTTGATAGATTATCGTCCCGTCAATGCCTTTCAGCTCCCTGTTGAGCTGCAGTTCAAGACCGCTGCTCCCTTCGTTTTTTATATCTGTACTTCCAATCACCTGAGCCGCAACGTTGAGGTAATAGCGCTGCTGATCCTTGTCAAACCATACTCCGGGAATTTTTTCCTGCATGAGAGGCAGCGCTCTGGCAACAGGGATTTTCCTGCCCAGCACTGCCATCCCGGTTTTCCGGTGCAGCTCTTTGAGGTATACCGCCTTATTGCCTCCTAAATACCGGGCAAAAAGGGTTGCTGCTGCAATCGAGTTATCATAAACCTTCTGCTTTTTGGTAGCCTTGTCAATAACCGACTTGCCTTTTTCATTAAAGAGCGGGGTATTCCTTACAATTGCGGGATCAGCATAAAAGGAGATGGATTCGATACTTTCAGCAAGCATACGCGAATGCCTGTCAAGAATAACTCCTCTCTTTGCTTTCTCTGTTATCACACGCTCATACTGGCGGGCAGCTTTCTCGCGGTATTTTTTAACATTGATTACCTGAATATTGAGCAGCATGGCAATGATGCCCACAATAAAAACGACAAAAAGCGCAACAACGATGCCAAGCCGCTTGCTGAACTCATGATCATCCCTGCTCTGGATATTCTGCTGGTCACTCATGAGCATCCCATTATATTAGCGGCAGCACTCACGGATCAATCTCAACCGGGGGGGCACTGGACGTTGTCAGCCCGAGTGAGACTGCATCCTTTGCGATATTATGAATACTCTGGAGTTCATGGACTTTCAGCTCCTGCGAGGTAATCACGCTCGTGCTCATCTGTATCTCGTCGCGCAGTTTTTCATTCTGCAAGGCAAGACTGATAATGGCAAGGGTATTATAGGTCTGAAAAAGAAAAATTCCTGTTCCGGCAAGCAGATAGACAAAGGTCCGCAGACGAAGCAGCGCACCGATATCAAACTTAAGGGTATTACTGAGCAGTTCCTTAAACTCTGACTCCCTGTACCCCTGCCCCGCCGATGCAGCACCAAAGCCGGCCTGAAAGCCATCTCCCGTTAACATAATCTCTTCCGTCCTGCCGGATTGTCCGGCAGCAATCACCTCCGCCGCCATCTTCGGCCTGGAAGCCCTGAAGCCTTTAACCCGTTGCGACAGCCTGTCGAACGTTCCAAAAAAAGCATTATTGCCCTTCACGGTGACCTCCCTGTGAAATTTTTTCAATGACCCTCAATTTTGCGCTCCTGGCTCTCGGGTTTGAATCTATCTCCTGCCGGGCAGCAATGAGAGGCTTTCTGGTAACGAGTGAGATGCTGCCTCTCTGAAGAGGCTCCCTCAATCCGACCCCTTTAGGGCCCCAGTCACTCTTTGCCTTCCCGGCAAAAACGGTTTTAACAATCCTGTCCTCGAGAGAGTGATAACTGATTACCGCCATCCGTCCATGATCATCAAGGCACTCAATCCCGTCCGACAGCACCTTGCGAAGCACCTCAAGCTCACTGTTCACCTCAATTCTCAAGGCCTGAAACACTCTCGACAGCGTCTTGATAATCCTGTCCGTTCCGGTGAAGTTGCCGCGGATAATGCCGGCAAGCTCCTCAGTCCTTTTCACCGGCCCATTCTTAAGGCGGTACGTTACAATTGCCTTGGCAATGCTCCGGCTTCCGGGCTCTTCACCATACCGGAAAATCAGCCGTGCCAGATCCTTCTCGTCCCAGGTGTTTACAATATCGGCAGCGCTTAAGGGAGCATCCATATCCATTCGCATATCAAGAGGACCATCCCTCAGATAACTGAACCCCCGCTCCGCCGTGTCAATCTGAAACGACGATACTCCAAGATCAAGCAGAATCCCCTCAACCTTCGGCTTCAGCCCTTTTTCGCTGCAGACCCTCTCGACAATACTCTCTATATCCTCAAAATTTCCCTTGACGAGAACCGTATGAGCATCGAACTCCCTGAGCTTTTCAGCCGCAGCAGAGAGGGCCGCGTCATCCTGGTCAATGCCTATAAGCAGCGACCCTTCCCCATACCCCGCCTCATTGAGAGCCCGCATAATCCCCAGAGAGTGACCTCCTCCTCCAAGAGTCCCGTCAACATAAACCCCGGGCTTTCTGACAAGGAATGCAATTATTTCGGCAGCAAGAACCGGCTCGTGATATATATATTGTGCCATCAGCGTTAAAAATACCTTCCGGCGAGAGTCGCAAAACGTCCCGCACTCTGATCGAGCAGCCCGAGAAGGCGATCCGGATCCCAGATAATCATTTTTGTATCAGCCCCTATTATCACCACATCTTTTGTAATCCCCGCATGCTCAAGAAACTCTTTTGACAGGGCAATCCGCCCCTGACGGTCAAGCTCTACAATCTCAAGGCTTTCATACATCAACGTCTTCAGCAGGCGCTCCTCAGGGTTGAAATCAGAAAGAGCCGAAATAGTTTTTCTGGTACCGGCCCATATGAACGGCTCATACAGCTCAAGGGAGCGATCAGGCGCTTTCATGATGTAGAGCCCTTCCGAATGCCTGTAAGCGCTCTCCACAGCACTCTCTTCATCACCCATGCCGAACCTTCTGCGAAACCTGGCAGGAATCATGAGCCGCCCTTTCTCATCAACGGCATGTCTCTCTTTTCCAATAAAGCCGGCCATGAAGACAATCGGGTTAGCTGCCGTTCGGGGTGAAATATCCGCCAAAGCGCCTTATATCTCGTGCGTTTTGGCATAATTAATAGGAAAACATCATGGAGAGAGGGTTTTTCCACCCATTTTTTACCACTACTCACCACCTAAAATGTATAAAAAAAGGATGCACTAAAAAAATATTCAGCTATTTTATAGTAGAGTGGCTATGTATATTTTAATGGCGGAAATCACCATGACGAGAGGGCACGGCGAAATTGTGGTGGACGGATATAATTTACTGTACAAGCTGTACCCCCCTCCGGCATCGGCATCCCTTGATGTTCTGCGTCAGGAGACAGAACAGCAGCTGCTCCGTTTTCAGCAGGAGAAACAGTGCCCGGTCACCATTGTCTACGATGGAAAAGGCGGTCCCACAGAGAGCGCTTTCGGGGCGCCGCTTCACATTGTCTTTACCCCTGCCTCTAAAAGTGCCGATCTATGGATTATTGATTATGTAAAATCGTTGAACACAAAAGTAAAAATGGTTACTATTGTAAGTTCGGACGACGAAATTCGCAGGTATGCAACGGCATTCGGTGCCAGGTGCATAAAATCAGAGGAATTTGCGCTCCAGCTCCAGAGTTCCGCGAAAGCCGATACTCCCCGGAACAGGCACAGTTCATACAAAGAGAAAAAATTCAACGATAAATCGCTAAACGAACAGGAAGTTGACCGATGGATGAAGCTCTTCACTCGCGATAAGCCCTGAAGATCATACCGTCACATTTTTTTATACTCCTGTTCTGGCTCACGATAAGCATCAATTAACTTCCGCTCATCACTATGACAGACAGCACAATAAACAATACAGAGCACTGGCAGGAACTGGACGCATGGCGAAAGAAAATCGATGCCATTGACCACCAGTTATCCGACCTCCTCTGCGAAAGACTGCATTGCGCTCAACATATCAGCTCCCTTAAATCCCGAATCGGAGAACAGGTCCTGCAGCCCGAACGCGAAAAAGAGGTACTGCAGAATGTTATCCTCCACGCCGACTCGCCCGAGATAGCCTACACGCTCGAAAAAATATACCGCTGCATTCTCGAAGAGAGCCGCATGCTGCAACACGAGTGGAAAAACAGTCAGTCAGGCATACACTCCCGATAAGAGAGCTCCCTCACCATGGCCTCAAAAAAAAACTCTCCACGTCAACGGCTCATAACTGGCGCTGCAGTTCTGCTGACGGCGCTCGCCGGCATCTTGCTTGTGCCGGGGATAAATACTGCCCCCCGCACAACGCCTCTCATTGTTCACCGCGGCATGGGATTCATTGCCATTGTAGAAGCATTGCAGCGAAACGGCTCAATCAACACCTCATGGCCGGTACTCCTCACCGGTCGCATTATACCGAAGCTGCACAATATCAAACCGGGCCGATACTCCATCCCTCCCGGAATGTCCAATTTCTCGCTCTTATACTACCTTCACGCCCATAAGCAGGACGAGGTCAGAATCACCATCCCCGAAGGCCTCGACATCCGGCAAGTCGCGCGCCTGCTCTCACGGAACCTTGATATGGATTCAACCGCAGTCATGGCAGCAGCCACCGACAGCCTGTTGCTCCGGAAATACAACATTACCACCGGCAATGCCGAAGGCTATCTCTTCCCCGGAACCTATGACTTTGTCTGGGCAGGTACGCCTGACGAAGCCGTTGGATTTCTTGTCGGACGATTCAGGCATTTCTATACCGATAAAGTAAAGACAGCAGCCGCAGCAGCCGGCTTGAACGAAACTGCGCTATTGACCCTTGCCTCAATTGTTGAAGCCGAAACCCCTCTGAATGAGGAAAAACCTCTTGTAGCAAGTGTCTATCTCAACCGGCTGAAACACAATATCCGCCTGCAGGCCGATCCGACAGTCCAATACGCCCTTGGAGGAACCGCCCGCCGGCTTTTCTTCAAAGATCTGGCAATAGACTCTCCGTACAACACCTATCGCCACAACGGGCTCCCTCCAGGACCGATCTGCAACCCCGGTTCAGCATCGATCCTTGCAGTACTGAACCCTGC
>Ga0118677_10005166_pt1 | contig 23047 bp, 23 predicted proteins | sample AliMusrvi5mmetaG_FD_86154 | JGI IMG/M metagenome (GOLD analysis project Ga0118677, IMG submission 86154)
AGACCTGACCGCGCTTTGTACGGGTTCTCAATATCCATGCGGTCGATCCCGCCTTCACCTACAACTTTGCCGATGGCAAGAGCGTTAACTTTGTAAATCTTGATCTGCCTAAGACCTGCTCCGCAATTGATGCGGCGTTGGGTGTTGAAGCCGGTAACGCATGGCACTCCCTGATGCAGCGCGCCGAAGTAATGTGGGATATCTCGCGAGTACCCTTCGTACAATCAGAGTTAACTTCGATCTGGTCGCTGCTAAAGCGGCGTGATTTGATCCGCGGGATAAAGCAGATCGCACCTCTCAAATCTTTGCGCAAAGTTAGCCGTGAATACACCAAGGATCCGCATATCCAGAAGATCATTGACCGCTACGCGACCTATACAGGATCTGATCCCCGCAAAGCTCCTGCAGCTCTTCTTACGATTGCATTTGTGGAGGCGAGTTTTGGTGCGTGGCATTTAGCTGGCGGTATCGGACAGTTAAGCGTTGCCTTGGAAGATCGCTGCCGTCTGCTCAACGTTGATATTCATCTCAACTCCCCCGTGGCAAAGATCAATACCAAATCAGATTCGGTTACAGGTGTAACTTTGGCGAGCGGTAAATTTATCGGCGCGGACTTAGTAGTTGCCAATGCCGATGCCGAAATCGTCTACAACCAACTACTAGATAGCAGCGTTAAATCTGCGAAACCAGAGCGTAAGAAATTAAAGCAGGCTGAAAAATCCTTGGCAGGATTCTCACTTTTGCTTGGCCTCGATAACTCTAAGATTGATGATGCTGCTCCCCAACTCAACCATCACACCATCTACTTTCCAGAAGACTATGACGCTGAGTTTGATGAGATCTTCACCAAGCACATCCCGGTTCAAGATCCCACCATTTATGTTTGTGCTCCACATGATCCACTTATGGTGAAGCGCGAAAATACTGAAGCTTGGTTTGTACTCGTAAATGCTCCTCGCCATGATCCAGAGGGCGGTTGGGATTGGAGCACCGGCGGCGCAGAGTATGCCGAGAAGATAGTCGCAAAACTCGATGCACTTGGTCTGCGAGTAAGCGAACGGTTAGATGTTATGGAATTTCGTACTCCACTTGATTTGCAGAACGCGGTTCACGCTCCAGGTGGATCCATATACGGCACCTCAAGCAATGGTGCGATGTCCGCCTTCTCGCGCGCGCGTAATCGCTCGCCAGTCAAAGGACTCTTCTGTGTTGGTGGATCAGCTCACCCTGGCGGTGGACTACCGCTTGTCGGAATGAGCGCTGAGTTAGTCGCTGACGCTATCGGGGGCGCTCAAGCGGGTGTGACCGCTACGCATCACCATCACTAAGGCGATTGCCTGTTGAATCGCCCAGACCGTGGCCAGTGTTGTTGCAGCAGCAATCTTTAAATCATAAGCAACGATAGCTACCGCCAAGAACGATGCTCGCACAGGACGTTCTGCGATAGTCACAACATCGATCCGGTAATCGCCTAAGCCACCGATGCGCGCCCGGGCATACTCTTGCGTGAAGGCAAAGACCCATGCCGCACCAATAATCCATGCCGGTGCACCCAATTTATAAAAAGCTAGGGCCCAGAAAGTTTCTCCAATTCGATCACAGATCGCATCAACCATTGCGCCACGTGTACTCGCCTTGCCACTCAAGATCGCAACGGTTCCATCAATTCCATCGCTCACTAGCGATAGCGCGAGTATCGCAATGCAGTAATCCCGGCGCGTTTCGGTATATGTAAATACTGCGGCAATTACTCCGAGAATACTTAGCGCGTTCGGTGAAACCTTGATCCGAACAAGTGGGCGAGAGATTGCAAAAGAGATTGCCAGCCACCATTTAACGATTCCCGTTATGCGAGCGCCACCGTGTAATTCGCTCCAGCGTTGGAAATACTCTTCGCGAGTCATCGCAGCTCAAGATTCTTCATGATCTCCGCGGTGGCAGAGGCCTTGTTCATAGTAATGAAATGTATTCCAGGTGCTCCTGCAGAAATTAACTCCTTACAGAGTTGGGTAGCAACCTCAATACCTAACTCGACGACTGCTTGGTCATCATCTGCTACCTTCATAAATCGATCCACGATATGTGTTGGGATCGGTGCGCCACTCAACTCGGCCATGCGGGCAAATTGCTTAACGTTGGTGACAGGTAGGACGCCAGCGATAATCGGCAAATATGATCCAGCCTCAGCGAGCGCGCTCACGAGTCGGTGATAAGCCGCACTATCGAAGAAGAACTGCGTGGTCGCGAATGTGGCGCCCTTCGCCTCTTTGCGCAGAAGCGCATGTACATCTTGCTCAAAATTGCCATGTGATGCCGGATGCACATCAGGGAATGCACCCACTCCAACTTTAAAGCCGCGTTCTGCAGCAAGTTCCACGAGTTGCTCTGCATGATCAAAGCCACCGGGGGTAGCAATCCACGGAGCGCTCGGTCCTCCAACTGGATCACCTCGCACAGCCAAGATGGTGTCGATCTGGGCTGATTGATACTGATCTAATATCGCGATCAATTCATCTTTAGTGGAGCCAACGCATGTCAGGTGAGCAACGGTTGGAATCCCTGTGCGCTGCGTTAACTGGGTAGCAATCCGCAGGGTGCGATCTCTAGTTGAACCACCTGCGCCGTAGGTCACCGATATGAAATCTGGCTTCAGTGGTGCGAGCTGTTCAACCGCAGACCAAAGCCGCGCCTCCCCCGCTTCATCTTTGGGTGGGAATAGTTCTATTGAGAATGTGGGCCTGGAAAAAGTAGGCCTAGAGACCGCAGGTCTGGCTTCGGTTCTCTGGTTCATAGCGAAGCAGGGTACCGTTACCGCGTGGATTTTGAAGGCATTGGCGGGTTAACCGGAGAGATCAATACCTCACTCTCTCAATTTTTTGAGCATGAGTCGGCCTACCTGCGAGGCATTGGCAGTGAACTCATCCCCGTCGCCGATTCGCTCGGACACTTCCTTTTAGATAGCGGCAAGCGGTTACGTCCGCTCTTCGCCACCATCGGTTTCCTTGGAGCGGGCGGAGAACTCACTCCTCAGATCATCCGCGCCACCTCCAGTCTGGAACTTGTCCATGTCTGCGCCCTGATTCATGACGACGTTATGGATGCCTCAGATACCCGCCGCGGCGCTCCTGCTATCCATAAACAGTTTGAAGCCCTCCACACATCCGAAAAATTGCACGGCAGCAGCGAACAATTTGGTGTTGCCTCGGCGATCTTGTTGGGCGATTTAGCGTTGATCTGGGCTGCTAAAGCTCTGCATGAATCTGGCGCTCCGGCTGAACTTATCCTGCGCTCGCTGCCTTTCTATGACGAGATGCGAGTAGAGCTCATGGCCGGTCAATACCTGGATGTATACGAGCAAGCGCTCGCAAGTGAGAGCGTTGAGCGCTCCCTTAAGGTTGCCCGATTTAAATCAGGTAAGTACAGCATCGAACGTCCACTCCACTTTGGCGCCAGCCTGGCACCAGGATTTAGTCCGTCAATCATTGAAACGTATTCAGAGTACGGGCTACCTTTGGGTGAAGCCTTCCAATTACGCGATGATGTGATCGGCGTATTTGGAGATCCCGAAAGAACCGGCAAGCCAGCTGGTGATGACCTCCGTGAAGGGAAGCGGACGGTCCTTGTCGCAACCACCCTCTCCAAAGCGAGTGCTAGTCAGCGCGCCACATTCCTCGAACTCTTCGGTCGCAAAGAGTTAGATATTGATCACATCAACATCCTGCGCCAGATAATTATTGACACCGGTGCGCTTAATGAACTCGAATCCATTATTAGCGAGATGACTTCCAAAGCGCACAATGCACTAGTAAGTGGTGGAATTACCCCAATAGCCGCCGAGCTTTTGACGCAGATGGCGGTCGCGGCAACTCAACGTAATTCTTAGACATAAGGGGTTTTAAGTGCGCCAGACAAAGGGCAAGAGCGATCACGTTGTAATCGTGGGCGCAGGTCTTGGGGGGCTAAGTGCGGCTCTGCGATTGGCTGGGGCGGGGCGTAAAGTCACTGTGATTGAACGCGAGCTTGTACCGGGTGGTCGCAACGGGCTACTTCAGCGCGATGGCTACTCATTTGATACTGGTCCAACTGTTCTCACTATGCCATCTCTCATTCAAGATGCGCTCTCGTGTGTCGGTGAAGATCTGAAAGATTGGTTGGAATTGATACCAGTTGATCCGCTCTACCGAGCGTTTTATCACGATGGCACACATCTCGATGTGCATGCTGACACCGCACGGATGCAAGAAGAGATCGCTACCAAGATCGGTGCACCTGAAGCTGCAGGATATGCAAAGTACGTCGACTTTGTCACCAAACTTTATAAGTACGAGATGAACGACTTTATTGATCGCAATATTGATTCACCTTTGAATTTGCTAACACCTAATCTAGCCAAACTCATTGCACTAGGCGGCTTTAGGAAATTGGCACCGAAGGTGAGCGACTACCTTAAAGATCCCCGCACTCAAAAGGTTTACTCGTTCCAAGCTATGTATGCCGGAGTCAGCCCACAACAAGCGCTAGCAATTTACGCTGTGATTGCTTACATGGACTCGGTGAACGGAGTTTTCTTCCCTAAAGGCGGTATGCACGCGGTTCCACGCGCACTTGCCGGGGCTGCCGCTAAACATGGAGTTACCTTCAAATACGGTACATCAGTTACGACGATTGAGAAGAGTAATGGCCGCGCTACTGCAGTAATCACCGACACCGGTGAGCGCATCGAGTTCGATGCTCTGATTTTAAATCCGGATCTGCCAGTCGCATACCGCGAACTGCTCGGCCACACGCCACGCAAAGTCGCGCATCTTAAATATTCACCTTCGTGCGTAACGCTCCTGGTTGGCACCAAGAAGAAATACGACCATTTAGCGCACCACAATATTCACTTTGGCGAATCGTGGGATGGGGTTTTTGACGAACTCATCAATAAGCAGACCCTCATGACCGATCCAAGTCTCTTGGTAACAGTTCCAACCTATGACGATCCAACGCTCGCTCCTAGTGATCGCTCCTCTTATTACATCCTCTTTCCGACTCCCAACTTGGATGCAGATATTGATTGGCACAAGGAAGCGCCTCGCTATCGAGATGAGATGCTCCGAGTTATGGAATCTCGTGGCTACACCGGCTTTGCAGAGTCAATTGAGGTTGAAGAGCTGACTACTCCCCTAGATTGGCAAGAGCGTGGAATGGAGCGCGGCGCCCCATTTGCCAGCGCACACACCTTCTTCCAGACCGGGCCATTTAGACCGCGCAACATGGCACAAGGTTTTGAGAATGTGGTCTTTGCAGGATCTGGAACTCAACCCGGTGTAGGTGTGCCGATGGTTTTGATCTCTGGACGTTTAGCTGCTGAAAGAATCGTAGGAGCAATTAAATAAAGTGGATGAGTTAACCGCTGCGGGAATAACCGACCCAGAACTTCGCGCCTCATATGCGGAGTGCAAGCGGCTTAACTCCCTGCACGGTAAGACCTACTACTTGGCCACCTTGTTGCTCCCTAAAGAGAAGCGGCCTCACGTACACGCGCTCTATGGATTTGCGCGTTATGCCGATGAGATCGTCGATGACCTGGCATCAACACTCACCATTCCTGAAAAGGCTACCCTCTTAAAAGAGTGGGGCGATGGAGTTCTTAGCGATATCAAATCTGGCACGAGCAGCGATCACATCGGACGCGCGTTGGTAGATACGGTCCGACGATTTGATATTCCAATCTCCTACTTCGAAGCATTCTTGCACTCCATGACCATGGATCTTTCGATTACTCATTACCAGACTTATGACGACTTGATGGAGTATGTGTATGGAAGCGCAGCTGTAATCGGATTGGAGATGGTTCCGATCTTGGGCTACAGCGATCGTGCCGCATTTGCGGCAGCCGAGAAACTTGGTGTCGCATTTCAACTCGCCAACTTCATTCGTGATGTCGGTGAGGATTTAGATCGCGGACGTATTTACTTACCGCTCGATGAATTAGCGGCAGCCGGTGTAACTCCAGAACTTTTGGCTGCGCGCAAACTCACTCCGGAGATTAAGAGCGCTCTCGCCTTCCAGATCGCTCGGGTCAGGCGTTTGCAGGCGGAGGCGAGCGCAGGAATCGCCCTCCTCGATCCCGCAAGCCAACCCTGCATTCAAGCAGCAAGTGAGCTCTACTGCGGGATCGTGGATGAGGTTGAAAAAATAAATTACGAGGTATTTACCAAACGTGCCACAACATCCACCTGGCGCAGGTTGAAGGTAGCCGGGCCTGCCTTCGCACAGGCAATTCGAGTGCGTTAAGAAGCGCGCGCGTTAAGGGAGCAGACGCTACAGTTAACCCCAACGGGAGCCGCTTATGTGGCTGAGAGGACCTGATCGTCAGGTCGACCGTATGACCAGTTCGGTAATGCGAATTGTGGAAGGGGTTTAATCATGCATTCTATAAATCACGCACTCATGACCGTCATGTTAACCGCATGGGGATATCAACTCACTTATCTAGAGTTCGTCGCCTTTGTAACTTCTGTTGTTGGGGTTGCGTACGGAATCTTTGGTCCTCGAGTTACTTGGCCATGGTGGAATATCAGCAGTCTGCTCTACGCAGGACTTTTCTTTGAGCAGAAATATTATGCAAGCGCGCTTCTGCAATTTGTATTTGTCGCAGGTGGAATTTGGGGTTGGTTTGGCTGGGGTCCTAAGGGTGCTAAGCCGGCGAAACTCAAACTACGCACGAATCTTCTCTGGATCGCAGGTTACGCAGTTGCTTGGTTCTCTCTCTATCCACTTTTGAAATATTGGGGAGCGGCCGCCTCACTCACCGATGCCTTCGGTTTTGTCGGAAGCTGCATCGCGCAGGTACTAATGTGCGTTGAACGTTACGAGGCGTGGCCATTGTGGTTTGTCGTCGATGGGGTTTACACCTATCAGTTCTGGCACGGTAAGTCCTACCTCACCTCCATCCTCTACTTCATATTCGTCTTGCTTGCTATTGGCGGCTGGAAGCGTTGGCTGCGAGTCGCAAATCTCCCCGAGAGTGTTATGAAGTAAAAGCGCTCAATGATTATCACTATTGATGGCGTTGCGGGGGCGGGTAAGACCACCCTCGCACGCTTCATGCACGACGAATACAAAGATCGCACCAGTGTTCACGTGATTCACATGGATGATTTATACGATGGCTGGGCAGATCCGTTCGAATCAGCTCTATCTAAGAAATTAGAGGCGATCGCCACAGCTCACAACGAGAAAAAGCCTTTGGAATTAACGAAGTACGACTGGGTAAATGATTGCCCGGGTCCTATATTTATTGTGCCTCCTGTGGAATTGCTGATTATTGAAGGAGTTGGCTCCGGGCAGAGTGCAATCCGAGATTTAGTTGAAACAAAGATATGGATTGATTTAGAACCCATCGTTGGGCTGCGCCGGGTCCTCGCGCGGGATGGATTTGAGATCGAGGAGCAAATGCTGGGGTTTCTAGAGCAGCAGCGCAATCACTTCGTGAAGGAAGGCACGCGCGCTGCCGCTGATTTCCACCTGAATGGGCTGCACTAACCTCTAAGATTTAAGCGTGTCAGATCTATCAGGCGAAATTATCGATAATCGCTATGAGCTTATTTCGCTCATAGCCGCTGGAGGCATGGCCTCTATTTATAAAGCCAATGATCTGCGATTGGACCGGTTTGTGGCGGTCAAAATCATGCATCCACACCTGGCCAATGATGAGGAGTTCGTCAATCGTTTCATCAGAGAAGCCAAGGCGATCGCCGCCCTATCTCACCCAAATATTGTCTCGATCCAAGATCAAGGGTGGAACGAAGGTGGAGCTCCAGCGGTCTTTATCGTCATGGAATTCATAGACGGCCAAACCTTGCGCGATCTGCTCTTTGAGAAGGGACGCCTAACTCCCAACGAACTCTTGCACTACATGATTCCAGTGGTGAGCGCTCTCTCGCAGGCCCATGGCTTGGGTATCAACCACCGCGACCTAAAACCTGAAAACATACTGATCTCCAAAGATGGTCGAGTCAAGATCGCCGACTTTGGTCTGGCGCGCGGTGGATTGCTCGGCAGCACAATGACTGTCGAGTCGAGCGTCGTCTTAGGTAGCGTCTCATACTTATCCCCTGAACAAGTTGAGCGCGGCATCTCTGATGCACGGAGCGATATTTACTCGCTCGGAATTATGTTCTTTGAACTGCTCACAGGAAGCAAGCCATACGACGGCGATACCCCAATCCAAATTGCATTTAAACACGTCAACGAACGAGTACCTGCCCCCTCCACGTTCGTTGATGGCATCCCACCGGCTCTCGATGAACTTATTGTCCGAGCGACCTCACCCAATCCAGATCACCGCCAGAAAAATTGCTCGCAACTTTTAGAAGAGTTGCAGAAAATTCAGGTTGATCTCGATCCTAAGCGTTCACAGTTGAGTTTAGATCTAGATTTGCCACTTCCAACCGCAACTCCAAAGCGCAAGAGCGCCAGACCTGAAGTACGTGTCGGAAATACCCTCGTTACTAGAATTAAGAGTCTTACTGAACCCACTCGAGTAAAAAACAGTCCAACCAAACCAACTTTCATCCCTGAAGGACAACTAAAAGGACAACTAAAAGGACAACTAGTGGGAGATATTGAGGTACCAGCTTTGAGTCACAGTGGAGAAATTCGTCGAAAAACTTCCAAGCGGGTAAGACGAAACCGAATCAGATTTCTGCTCACCGTAGTTGTGTTACTACTCATCGCTGGCGGCTATTACTTCTTGGCTGGATCTGGCAGCGGAGTATCTATTCCTTCTGTGGTTGGAATGAGTCAGGCCGATGCCACCACTGCCCTTTCGGATATTGGTCTTAAAACTTTTATTGCGCTCAAGGAGATTGATTCAGGCGTTCCTGCGGGTGAGGTGATCTCATCATCACCTGGTGGCGGAGCCCATTTAAAGAAGGGTGACACAGTTGCTCTCACAATTTCATTAGGAGCACAGGTTGTTCCGACTCCTACGCCAACTCCTACGCCAACACTTACGCCGAGCCCATCTTCGACCATGGCACCAGTGGCTATTCAGTCCTATGTTGGTCTCACCAGCGATCAAGCGCAGAGCGAGTTAACTGCGGCAGGAATGGTGGTTAACCAGACCTTTGCATATAGCGACACAGTTTCGATTGGCAACGTCATTTCGCAAACTCCCGATGGCTCATCCCCAGTGCTTCCCGGGACGACGGTTAATTTGATCGTCTCTCAAGGATCATCGACGGTTTACATTCCAAATGTTTACTCGTTGTCGGGCAGCTATGCCAAGACCGAACTTGAGAATCTGCAACTCAAGGTAGTTGTGCGCAAGATTGGTAACGGCAAGCACGTCACCAACGTCTCGCCGAAGGTCGGAACACAGGTAAAACGTGGCTCTACGGTGGTCATAACGCTCGGGTAGGCTCGCCCCATGAGCCCAACCAGCAGTCCTCGCATCGCTCCTCGCATCGGTGCCCACACGCCAACTTCAGGCGGAATGGCTAAACGCTCGATTGAGTATGCGCTAACAACCGAGGCGGAGGCGATACAAGTATTTGCCTCAAACCCACGTGGTTGGGCAATGCCAGAAGCTAATCTGGCAGCGGATACCGCATTTAGAGATCGCGCGGCAGAACTCGATATTCATACATATGTTCACGCGCCTTTTCTTATCAATCTAGGATCACCGACACAGAGCACATACGAAAATTCTTTAGCCTCTACCGCGTATTCACTAAAGCGCGCTCGTGAGATCGGCGCGCTCGGCACTGTTATACATACCGGCTCCGCAGTTGAAGAGAGTCACGTGCCTACCGCTTGGAGGCAGATCAAAAAAGGAATGATGCCGATTCTCAAGAAGTTGAAGGATGAAGATCCATGGCTACTTTTAGAACCTACCGCTGGTCAAGGTCAATCACTAGTTAAGAAGCTCGATGATCTGCTGATGTACTTCGAAGCACTTGAATGGCATCCCAAAGTTGGCGTCTGTCTCGACACTTGTCACGTCTTTGCTGCGGGCCATGACATTGCCAAAAAAGGCGGTATGACCGAGACCTTAGATCTTCTGGTCTCATTAGTAGGTGTTGAGCGCATCAAATTAATTCACACAAATGACTCAATGGATGTGTGTGGAGCGCTTAAAGATCGCCATCAAAATCTAGGAGAAGGTGAGATCGGTCTTAAGGCTTTTGAAGAGTTGATCGCCCACCCAGCGGTAGCAAATGCTCCCCTGATCCTTGAAACTCCGGGCCAAGAGCCAGAGCACGGCGCAGAGATTGCCCTCCTCAAAAAAATGAGAAGCAAACGGAAGTGAATTTAAAGGAACATAAATCGATTCCAACTGTTTTACTTCTGAGCGTTGCTCTGGTCTGGGGTAGCACATTTGCGATCATGAAAGATTCACTCGGGCGAATCGACGTGAACTCTTTTCTAGCTTGGCGATTTGTTGTGGCAGCACTTGCAATGGCCCTGCTCCGACCGCAATCTTTTCGGCATATGACGCCTAGCTTTCTGCTTCGCGGTATCTGCGCAGGACTTCTTTTAGGTGGAGGCTATATCTTTCAAACCTTTGGACTGACCCTCACGACCGTTGCCAAAACTGGATTTATCACTGGCCTCTATGCGGTATTTGTTCCGCTGATCGCAGCGGCTTTTTTCAAACATCACATCACCAGAATGCAGTGGATTGCCGTCGGGCTCGCGATATTCGGAACTGGGGTACTTTCATTGCACGGCTTTGCATTAGGAAAAGGTGAATTTCTTGTTTTGGTCGGCGCTCTCTTCTTTGCATTACACATCATTGGCTTAGGAAGGTGGAGCCCCGGCCGGGACCCATACGCGCTCACGATGATCCAAATGGCTACCGTTGGGTTCTTAGCCTTTCTAGCCTCGCTCAAGAGTGGGTTCCATGTCCCGCATGATCAAGGCGTTTGGGCCGTTGTCATTTATAGCGCCATTTTTGCTAGCGCCTTCGCCTTCATCGTACAGACCTGGGCTCAATCTTTTATGTCGGCAACGAGCGTCGGCATCATTCTGACCATGGAATATATATTTGCTGCGATCTTTGGGATTGCGATTGTCCATGAACACTTAACCTGGCGAGTTCTGGTGGGTGGCGGGTTGATGATGACCGGGGTATATCTTGCGATCCTGTTTGAAGAACCAACTGATCGTGCAGCAATACCGAGCCATGAGAAGATAACCCCATGATCGATTTACGCTCTGACACCGTTACTAAACCAAGCGATGCGATGCGCGCTGCAATGGTCAGCGCCGAGGTTGGCGATGATGTCTACGGCGATGATGCAACCGCAAATTCGCTCGAGGAGCGAGTATCGGCGCTCTTTGGTTTTGAAGCCGGTCTATTTACTCCATCCGGATCGCTGGCAAATCAACTTGCAATTCGTCAATTGGTAAAACCTGGCGAAGAACTCATTACTGAAACTTTCTCACATATTGTTCGCGCAGAACTTGGCGCAGGTGCCGCATTTAGTGGAATAACAACTCGTACATGGGAGTCGCCTCGTGGGGCGCTCAAAGCGATCGATCCACTTCGCATTGCTCGTCCCGATTCTGGTCCCTACCAGGTTTCGACGACTGCTATCGCTGTCGAAAATACGCACAACTTCGGTGGTGGCACGGTTCAATCTTTGGAAGAGATAAAGCTGCTACGAAACGAATCGCTCAAACTTGGCCTCACCATGCATCTAGATGGCGCTCGAATTTGGAATGCTCATGTAGCGACGGGGGTCTCATTCCTCGAGTACGGAAAATACTTCGACACTGTCTCGGTCTGTTTCTCTAAAGGGTTAGGCGCCCCAGTTGGTTCAATGGTGCTCTCCAATAAAGAGCGCATCGCCAGCGCACGAATCTGGCGCAAGCGTTATGGCGCTGGAATGCGACAGATTGGCATGCTTGCTGCAGCTGCTCACTACGCGCTTGATAACAATATTGATCGCCTCAAAGAAGATCACTCCAATGCCCGCTCTCTCGCGCAAGCAGTGGCCGCGGTTGCCCCAACTGTCGTTATTCCTGATGAGGTTGATACAAATATCGTGGTCCTAGATCTAGCGGGAGCTAACGTTTCTGCCTCTGAGATAAATGCTCAACTTAAAGAGGCTGGAATCTTGGGAAGTTCAATAGGTCCAACAACGCTGCGCCTAGTTACTCACCTAGATGTAAGTGCGGCAGATGTAGCGAAGGTAGATTCGGTACTGCCTGAACTAGTGGAGCGCGCCTTCAAAGCGTAGAAGTTCCTCTTTAAAGTGCAGTCCATATGCATAATTACCGAGTTCGCCTCCCGTTTTAACGACTCGGTGGCAAGGAACAATCGGCGCAATTAAATTTCTGGCGCAGGCAGAACCTGCCGCACGAACTGCATTAGGTGAACCAGCGCGATCGGCTAGTTCGGCATAGCTCATGGTTTTGCCGGCCGGAATTTTCCGCATCGCTTTCCAGACTGCTTGCGAAAACTCTGGTCCCGGTTGGCGTACCTTGATTCCATTGAGAGCCGCATAATCACCGTCGAAATAATCCTTGATTAAATCGCTGATGATGGGGATCTCTTTTACTGCTTTGAATCCAAGGTCGTAATCTGATTTATCGAGGCGGGCACTTAACTCACGCAGAGGGCCAAAGCCCGCAGCGAGCAAGACATGTTCGTGGGCTATTAATTGCAAAGAACCTACTGGGGTCTTTTGGCTTGCCGTGAAGAGCATTTGCGAATCGTATTTCAAGGCAGAGCCAATAGATAGACCCTTTTTTTAAGCAGTATTTAGCGGTCGCGCAACATTTCTGCTACAAGAAAGGCGAGTTCGAGAGATTGTGTGTGGTTAAGGCGTGGATCGCAGGCGGTCTCATAGCGGTTGGCGAGGTCGGCCTCTGAGATCTGCTCTCCACCACCCACGCACTCGGTGACATCATCACCAGTGAGTTCAATATGGATTCCACCTGGATGAGTTCCTAGAGCCTTGTGGACTTCGAAGAAGCCGCGGACCTCATCGAGTACATCATCAAAACGTCGAGTCTTATACCCGCTTGGAGCCTCGTAGGTATTGCCGTGCATTGGGTCGCAGACCCAGAGCACGTGAGCTCCTGAATCTGTAACTGCTTGCACTAAAGCGGGAAGCTTCTCGCGAACCAGTCCAGCACCCATTCGTGTTATGAAGGTAAGGCGACCAGGTTCATTTTCAGGGTTAAGAATTTTGATCATAGTCAGCGCATCTTCTGGCGTTGACTTAGGTCCCAACTTGATTCCGATGGGGTTGTGAATCTTTGCGGCAAAGTCGAGGTGAGCTCCATCGAGTTGGCGAGTGCGCTCCCCTACCCAGACAAAGTGTCCCGATACATCATAAGCATTGCCTGTGCGCGAATCGATGCGGGTCAGAGCCTTCTCGTATTCCAAAATAAGCGCTTCATGGCTGGAGTAGAAATCAACCTTCTTAAAACTTTCCGGGTCGACTCCTGCTGATGTCATGAAATTTAAGGCGCGACCGATCTCATTGGCCATTTGCTCATAGCGTTGACCAAAGCGAGGATCGTTGGCAAAACCCTTGTTCCACTCGTGAACCTGACGCAGATCGGCAAAGCCACCTTGAGTAAAGGCGCGAACTAGATTGAGCGTGGCGGCGGAGGTGTTGTAGACCTGAACTAAGCGTTGTGGATCTGGCTGACGTGCCTCAGGGGTAAATTCGATGTCGTTTACTGCATCGCCGCGGTAGGCCGGCAGAGTTACACCGTCGCGGGTCTCGTTGTCGTTACTACGTGGCTTGGCAAACTGCCCCGCCATGCGACCAACCTTAATGACAGGTAGCGAAGATGCATATTGCAATACGGCAGCCATCTGCAAAATAGTCTTGATGCGATTTCGGATTGAATCTGCTGTGGCTGATGCAAAAGTCTCCGCGCAATCTCCACCTTGTAACCAGAAAGCTCTTCCAGCCTGTGCTTGCGCGACTTTAGCCTTGAGGTTATCGCACTCACCCGCGAAGACGAGAGGCGGCAGCTTCTTTAGTTCGGCTACGGCTTTAGCGACCGCTTCGCCATCGGCGCCACCTGGCCACTGCGGCTGCTGCGCCGCGACGAGGCCAGGCGTGAATAAGGTATCGAGAGTAGTCATGGAGTGAGCCTACGGAGATTAGAAGTCAGCGTGACGACTAATTATCCGAAGAAGACCTCTGCTTCTGCGTAGCGTGCAGGATCTACCAACTTGAGTTCACCAGTTGCTGATGCCAGCGGAACCATCTCGATCGATGTTCCATGCAGCGCAGCCATGGTGCCCCAATTGCCTTCATGTGCTGCGGTTATTGCAGCAAGTCCAAAGCGAGTTGAAAGCACGCGGTCGAATGCAGTTGGTGAGCCACCACGTTGAATGTGGCCGAGAACTACCGTGCGAGTCTCGTGGCCAGTCTTAGCCTCAATCTCTTGAGCAAGCCAATCGCCGATTCCGGAGAGCTTGACGTGACCGAATGCATCAAGGGTCTGATCCTTAACCTGCATATCGCCATCTTGTGGAATTGCACCTTCTGCGACGACGATGATTGGAGCAAAGCCATCCGCGAAGCGTGAATTGACCCATGCTGCAACCTTCTCGGTTGAGAACTTAACTTCTGGGATCAAGACAGCAGCAGCGCCACCGGCAATCCCAGCGTGTAGTGCGATCCAACCAGCGTGGCGACCCATTACTTCGACAACGAGTGCGCGGTGGTGTGACTCTGCGGTGGTGTGAAGGCGATCGATCGCCTCTACTGCAATATTTACCGAGGTATCAAATCCAAATGTGTAGTCGGTGTTGTTGAGATCGTTATCGATTGTCTTTGGAACGCCGATGACCTTAACGCCAAGTGCATCGAGCTTTGTTGCAACGCCGAGAGTATCTTCTCCGCCAATTGCGATAAGCGCGTCAATGCCGAGCTTCTTCAGATTCTCTTGAATCTTCTCTACGCCGCCCTCGATCTTGAAAGGGTTGGTGCGTGATGAGCCGAGGATGGTTCCGCCCTTGGGCAAGATGCCGCGGGTTGTAGCTAAATCTAGGGTGGTGGTGAGGCCTTCTAGAGGACCTTTCCAGCCGTCGCGGAAGCCGACGAAGTCGTATCCGTACTCTTTAATTCCCTTACGGACTACCGCACGAATAACGCCATTGAGGCCAGGGCAATCTCCGCCACCTGTAAGAACACCAAAACGCATCTCTAACTCCAGTACTTAGGCTCAAATCTTGAATTGCGAGAATTAGCTCCCGCTGTGGTCAACGCTGACTGGGTCAGTCTACCCTTGCGCCATGACCCTTGTTGCAGGCGTGGATTCTTCGACCCAATCGGTAAAAGTGGTAATTCGGGAGGCCGAGAGCGGCGCCTTGATTCGGGAGGGTCGTGCCAGCCACCCCGAAGGCACCGAGGTCGATCCCGAGTATTGGTGGCAGGGGCTACAAAAGGCTATTACAGAGGCAGGCGGGTTGGAGGATGTTGCCGCCATATCTGTCGGCGGGCAACAGCACGGTTTGGTGACTTTGGATGGCGATGGCGCGGTTATTCGCCCAGCGCTCTTATGGAATGACACTCGCTCCGCCGAGGCGGCCGCCGACCTCAACCGTGAAGTCGGCGGAGGGCAAGCTATGGCCGATGCAGTCGGTTCGGTCTTAGTCGCCTCATTTACCGCGAGCAAAGTGCGCTGGATGGCCGATCACGAACCCGAGTTGGCGGATCGGATTGCTGCAATTTCACTTCCCCACGACTGGTTGTCCTGGAAGTTGCAGGGAGCTACCGATTTTTCACAGCTCTTCACCGATCGCAGCGATGCATCAGGTACCGGATATTTCGATCCAACCACATCAGCCTATCGACGTGACATCTTGGCTCGCGCACTCAAGAGCGATCGCGAGATTTACCTTCCACGGATCATTGCAAGCAATGAGTTCGGCGGAGTATCGACTACCGGTGTCAAGATCGGCGCTGGCGCTGGCGACAATGCAGGAGCCGCATTTGGCGTGCAAGCAACTACAGGAGATGTCGTTGTCTCACTTGGCACAAGCGGTACGGCATTTTCGGTATCTGCAACGCCGACTCATGATGGTTCGGGTGCAGTGGCAGGTTTTGCTGATGTAACGGGAAATTATCTGCCGTTGGTCTGCACTCTCAATGCTGCGCGCATTCTTGATGCCGCAACTCGCATCTTGGGTGTGGACTTCGATCGACTTTCAACACTCGCCCTTAGTGCGCCTGCTGGCGCTAACGGGCTAACACTGCTTCCATATTTTGAAGGAGAGCGAACTCCTAACCGACCTGATGCAACAGGAGTCTTTGCTGGATTGAATTTAACGAACTCCAATCCAGAGTCCATTGCGCGCGCAATGATCGAAGGAATGTTATCTGGCTTGGCAGATGCAGTTGATGCTCTGTCACAACTTGGCGTTGCAATCAATCGAATCTTCTTAGTTGGTGGTGCCGCAAAAAATCCGGCAGTGGGGCAGATTGCGTCATCGCTCTTTGGACGCGAGGTAGTAATTCCTCCTGCCGGTGAATACGTCGCCGATGGAGCCGCCAGACAAGCTGCGTGGGCTTTATTAGGTCACGCCCCGCTTTGGGATCTAGGTAAGGTCACTCATGTGCAGAGCGACCCCACTCCCCATGTTCTCGATAAATACCGCACCCTGCGCGATGCCACAGTGAACTGGTGAATGGATGAAGCGCATAAGTTGGATTTACTTCGTTCTAGTTAGTCTGCTCTGGGGTGTGCCGTATTTATTTATCCGAGTTGCGGTAGCTCCTGGTCAATTCACCCCCGCCTTCGTCGTCTTCTCGCGAGTTGCAATCGGTGCAGCACTGCTGATTCCTTATGCGATCAAGCTCGGAGTTCTTAAGCCCGCTCTTAAGCAATGGAGATGGATCGCGGCATATGCACTCCTTGAAATGGTTGGTCCCTGGGGCTTAATCAGCCAAGGAGAGACCAAGGTAAATTCTGGTTTAGCGGCGCTTCTGATCGCTACCGTGGCTATCTGGGCAACAATTCTCAATGGCGCGCTAGGTGATAAAACAGTTTGGCACTCGACTCGTTTGCTGGGTCTAGCGGTTGGTTTTATAGGAATCTGCCTCGTCGTTGGCATAGAAAGTCTCAAAGGCAAAGTGAATGTCTTGGCAATATTGATGCTGCTTTTAGCGGCGATCGGTTACGCCATCGCGCCAACCATGGCGCGTCGCAAGATTCCAGAGATCGATGGGGCCGCCGTTAATGGCCTAGCCATGCTCATCACGGCCGTGATTTATTCACCTTTTGCGATCGCAGCCTGGCCACATCATCATGTACGAATTAACTCCATTTACTCACTCATCGCCCTTGGAATATTCCCTACTGCAATCTGCTTCGTGATATTTTTCAAGCTTATTGCAGATATCGGCAACGCTCGAGCCTCGCTCGTCGCTTATGTGAATACAGGAGTGGCTGTCCTCATAGGAGTAATTGTTCTCCACGAGAAATTAACTGCGGGTATTTTAATCGGACTACCGCTCGTACTTCTTGGTTCTTATTTCGCGAGCAGAAAACCAATTACTCGGTAAATCCCAATCGAGCTAGCGCTTTTGGATCGCGCTGCCACTCTTTGGAAACCTTGACGTGTAGTCCGAGGTAACTCTTGCCATCTAGAAAAGTTTCGATGCCTGCACGTGCGCGCATTCCAATATCCTTTAAACGGCTCCCTTGTGGGCCGATGATGATTGACTTCTGTGAGTCGCGCTCCACGTGAATCGTGGCGTGAATATCGTAAAAGTTCTTTCCTTCGCGCTTGCTCATCTCATCAATGGTGACCATCACAGAGTGAGGTAACTCTTCATACAAATCTTGGATCGCCGCTTCCCGAATTAATTCAGTTATATGCAACTCAGCAGCTTGGTCTGTATCGATATCCTCTGGATATAGCGACTGAGAAACCGGGAGCGCTTTCGCTAACAACTCCAGCAACAGGTCGGTCTGCTCTAAATTCTTAGCGCTGATGGGCACAATCTCATCAACTGAGATTCCGGTTTTGGAGATGAAATTCGAGACCTCAACCAACTTCGCAATTAGATCTTCACCCTTCGCAGTATCCACTTTGGTTACTGCTATATAGAGGTGGCGAATATGTCCCAACTGCTTAACGATGTACTCATCCCCCGCGCCGATCGCCTCATCTGCAGGTAGGCAGAGAAGTGCGGCATCCACCGACTCCAAATTCTCTTGAACCATTGCGTTCAGGCGAGTTCCGAGCAAAGTCTTTGGCTTATGAATTCCAGGGGTATCTACCAAGATCATCTGGAATTCGGGGCGCGAGATGATCCCCCGAATTGGATTTCGAGTGGTGTTGGGGTGGCTAGAAGTAATCACAATCTTCTTGCCGACAAGAGCGTTAACAAGAGTCGACTTACCCACATTGGGGCGTCCGATTACCGCAACGAATCCGGCGCGGTGCTCTGTTGTCATAGGCATAGTCTCCCATTAAACCGCTAACGGCCCTACCAACTCCATCAGATCAGCAACCGAGGTGACGATTTCAGCGGTGCGCTCCCCGATCAAACGATGGCAACCATCGCTGGTGGGGGAATTAATTGGTCCAGGAACTGCAAAAACCGGTCGAAAGATTTCCGCTGCATCGCGGGCGGTGCGTAGTGAACCACTTCGAAAAGCCGCTTCGACAACAACAGTCGCACGAGATACCGCGGCAATGATTCGGTTACGAATCAAAAACCTAGCGGGAATCGCATGCACATGTGGCAAAACTTCCGAGAGCAATAAACCGTTCTCCAAAATCTGACGAAAGAGTCGATCATTTCCACTAGGAAAAATTGCATTCACTCCGCACCCTAAAATTGCAATCGTCTCGCCCTCTGCAATGAGCGCACCACGATGAGCCGCACTATCAATTCCATAAGCACCTCCGCTCACCACGCTCCACTCTCGATCGACAGCTCCGGCGGCGAAATCTCCGGCAACGCGTACTCCATAGTCAGTTGGATTTCGTGTCCCAACAATGGAGATCGAATTGTGAATCCTTCCGAGAGCTTCTCTATTTCCTAGACCTATTAACGCGATCGGTGGCGCTTTCAAATCTTCGAGTCCATCAGGCCAATCTGGATCGGTATTGACCACTAGAAAAGCATCTAGCTTGTGCAGCTCATCAAGAAGTGCATCTCCATTAAGTGTGGCAAGGGCCTCGTGTAGTAATTTGCCGCCACGTTTGTACTCCGCATACTCCCCACTCCTAATGCGCTGTAGGAAATCTATAGCCCCATGAAGGCGGTATTGCGAACTCCAGAACTCATTTCCACCTTCGAAGAGAGCCAATAGCAAGAGGTGTTCCACAACGTGGTTTTTATTCACAGGATCTGCGATCCTTGTCTCAAGCGATATGCCTCTTGTACCTCCTGCAATGATGGTGTGCTTGATCCATACCGATCAGCGATGGACCAAGAAATCCGCAATACCTTGTGATACCCGCGGGCACTTAATCTTTCACGGTCCAGCTCAGAATGTAGAAATGCCATCGCTTCTCTTGTTGCCCGATATTTGTGTCGCAATTGGCTGGCTGGTATTCGCGAGTTTAGTTTCCAAGATTCATGCTTAAATCGGTCAGCCGCTACTTCACGCCCCTGAATGACTCTTGCGCGAACTACCTCGCTCGACTCTCCAGGTTCTACGGATCCCAATTCAGCACGGGAGGGTACTTCCACAAAAGTTCGGATATCGATTCGATCTAAAAGCGGCCCCGAAATCTTCTGTAGATACCGCCTAATCTGGACGGAAGAGCAGGTGCAGGTAAGGCCTTTTCCATTAAATCTGCCACAAGGACACGGGTTCGCCGCAAGGACCAAGAGAAAGTCCGCCGGAAAAATTATCGTCCCCGCTACACGAGAGATCGCCACACTTCCGGACTCCAAGGGTTGACGAAGTGCATCCAGCACACCTGCGTTGCACTCAGGTGCTTCATCTATAAACAGAACTCCGTTGTGTGCCAATGAGCAGGCACCTGGACGAATAGCGTGAGCTCCCCCTCCCACCATCGCAGTCGAGGTCGTCGTGTGATGCGGTGCCACGAATGGTGGGGTTTGTGAGTCAATCTGACGCTCGGCCAGTGCTCCTGCTATCGAATGAATTGCGGCAACTTCTAAAGATTCCTGGGCATTTAATTGCGGCATTACCGTTGGAATCCTTTCGGCCAGCATCGTTTTGCCTGTACCAGGTGGCCCCAAGAAGAGAAGGTGATGCCCGCCGATTGCAGCGATCTCCAGCGCAAAACGCGCCGCCTTCTGACCTACAACTTCACTCAGATCTTTCTGTTCGACGGCTCTGGCAACGGGTTGGAGTGCATCAAAATCTGGAATCACTCCTTCTTCGAGATAGAGAACAACCTCACTTAAATGTGAGACTGGAATGGGTTTGAGAGATGTGAGCCCTTGTGCCTCAGCAAGGTTCTCTGCAGGAATAATCGCCCTTGCAATTCCTAATTGCTCTGCCGCTATCAAGGCAGGTAGAACTCCACGTATTGGTTTGATTGATCCATCCAGTGATAGCTCACCCATGATTACGTGGCTATCTAGTTCTGAAGATGTAGCCGCACCTTGCGCAACTAAAAGTGCAATGGCGATCGGTAGATCAAATCCTGAACCACTTTTATGTAACCATGCGGGGGATAAAGAGACCGTCACGCGTTTATTGGGCCACTGCGCGCCAGAATTTTGCAGCGCGGATCTCACTCGCTCTTTGGATTCCATAAGGGCGGCATCAGGCAGGCCTAGGAGTGAATACCCAGGCAGCCCGTCTGAGATATCAACTTCGATATCAACTAATTCTCCATGTAAGCCAATTAAGGCAATGCTTCGCGTTCGTGCGAGAGTCACTACAAGACCCCGGCTCGGTATTCAACCTCGGGCTTTAAACCTTGCCTAAAGTGAACGGCAGCGCAATCAATTCGATAATCCGCTCCCCACTGATCATGGGTGGCAATCCATGCAAGTGCTAGCCGTTGTAATCGGAAAGCCTTAGCTGGAGTGATCGCCTCTAGTGGGTGACCAAATTTGGAATTGGAGCGACTCTTCACTTCTACGAAGATCAGTATTGCTCCATCGCGTGCTACTAAATCGATCTCCCCCTCTTTTATGCGCCAATTTCTAGCGATGATGGTTACCCCTTGACCTTGCAGGTAAGAGGCCACCAACGTTTCCCCATCCGCACCAATTTGTTGCAACGTTTGTGCCATGATGCAAAGTTAGTTAGTGGTTTTGTAAGCGTAAGCGCCCACAACGCTCAATGTTGAAAAGTATTACTTGTTGATAGAGATTGCGGCGACATTCGCAAAACTCTTTCGATGAATTGCAGTCACGCCTAACTCCCCCAGCGCCTTTGTGTGGGCCGCGGTGATGTACCCCTTGTGTTGGGCAAATCCATATCCAGGATATTGGGAATCGGCAGCAATCATGATGCGATCGCGATAGACCTTTGCCAGGATAGATGCGGCGCTAATGCTGAGCGCGACCTGATCGCCCTTCCAGACAGCAAGATTGGGAATTGCTAAACCTTCGATTGCATATCCATCTGTTAACACATACTCAGGTTGAATAGTGAGGGCGTTTATTGCACGGCGCATCCCTGCCAGGTTGGATTTATGCAGACCAATTCGATCGATCTCTTCTGGAGAAATTTCAATTATTGAATATGCCAGCGATTCTTCTTTGATTACATCAAAGAGTTCCTCGCGAATTTTCTCTGAGAGGGCTTTGGAATCTTGCACTCGCAATAGTGAAGGAGCATCAGGATTTCTGAGGATTACTGCTGCTACTACTAGTGGCCCGGCACACGGTCCGCGACCTGCCTCATCAACCCCGGCTATTCTTTGAATGCCGCTGGCACGAAGTGAGCCTTCAATCCCCGACATTAAGGGCTCTTTTTAACCGGAACCTTCGATAAATCGTGACCAACGGATAGGAATTTAATATGGTTAAGCGGCCACACGACAAACTCAGCTCTTCCGACTACATCACTTAAGGGAACAAAACCTTTGTGGACATCGTCGGTATGGAAGCGTGAATCTGCGCTAGCGCCACGATGGTCACCCATAACCCAGATAAATCCCTTTGGCACAGTGATATCAAATTTGGAATCGCTCGGAGTATTTCCAGGGAAGAGATAATTTTCATTGATAGATACGCCGTTGACTTGGAGGCGACCCTTGGCATCGCAGCAGACCACGTGATCGCCACCGACTCCGATGGTGCGCTTCACCAGATATTGAGTCGCAGGATCAGGAAGAATTCCAACATCCACCAGACCACGTTTCAATTCACGTGTCACAACATTTCCGGTTTCGGTAGGAGCAGATCCAAGCCAGTTTGCAGGATCTTTAAAGACGACAACTTCGCCGCGACGAATATCGCTAAACATTGCCGAGAACTTATTGACGGCGATGCGGTCTCCGATGCCCAATGTGTTCTGCATAGAACCTGATGGCACGTAGAAGAAGTGCACAAAGAAGGTCTTGATAATTACAGCGACGATAAGGGCCGATACAACAATGATCGGAACTTCTCGAAGCAGCGAACCCTTCTTTGGAAGGCGCATTTTAAGAATAATTAAGCTTGTTCAGTTGGTGTTTCAGACTCTGCAACAACCTCTTCTACGGCTGCTGGAGCTTCCACAACTGCATCAGTGGCGGCTACCTCAGCAACAACCTCTTGCTCGATAACTGCCTCTGCGACAACTTCCTCAACAATTACATCCTCAACGATGAACTCATTGTTAGCGCCACGACGCTCTTTAATCTTGGCAGCCTTACCGCGAAGATCGCGGAGGTAGTACAACTTGGCGCGACGGACATCTCCACGGCGGACCATTTCAAACTTTTCAATAACTGGGGTGTGAACTGGGAAGGTACGCTCAACGCCAACTCCGTATGAAAGCTTACGGATTGTGAAGGTCTCGCGAACGCCTGCACCCTGGCGGCGAATAACTACGCCCTGGAAAACCTGGATACGGCTCTTGGAACCTTCGATAACACGAACGTGGACCTTGATCTCATCGCCAGAGCGGAAGTTGATAATGC
>Ga0118677_10005169_pt1 | contig 23043 bp, 22 predicted proteins | sample AliMusrvi5mmetaG_FD_86154 | JGI IMG/M metagenome (GOLD analysis project Ga0118677, IMG submission 86154)
TGACCGGACCGCGTTGGAACCGGTACGTCGGCACCGGGACGCCGAGCTTGGTGAGCCGTGCTTTTTCGCTGTCCCAGTTTTCCGGCAAGAGAAACGCGCGCAGATTTTCCAGCCGGCGCTCGACGCGGTCGAGGAGTTGCCGGAGATTGTCTTCGCTGTGCGCGGCTTGCTGGAGCCAGTACGATTCGTTATGCCAGACATTTTTCGCTTCAAAAATGTCGGCGAGGGTCTTGACCGCCGGGAAGAAGCGCTGCGGATCTGGAACACCTTCCCACAATAGGCGCCGGCCAACAATTTTTTCGGCTTTATCGTTGTAAGCCCGGCAAACTTGCGTGCACCATGCGGCATCGTGGAGCAGCCGGTACCAGTTGTCGGGTGTTTCCGGAATGTCGAGTTCGGCAAAAATGCATTCCCGGCTCATCATGATGCCGAGCGGTACTTGGGGGATGTCTGTGCCGAACGGGTTGGCGCTGGCTGTCGCCTGGTCAGCCCAAAATCGTTCGAGGTCGACCGGCGCGAGGCCGCCGGCAGCACGAGTTTTCGTGACGAGTCTGGCGACACATGAAGCTATATTCATTTGCCGTTATTCTAATGCCAAGTTTCATTTTTATGATAGAATTTTTTGCTGATGAACAATTTGTCAGATTTAATCATGCGCATGGCAAAAGGTTGCGCGCTAACGCCGGCTGAGGTCAGCGCGGCAATGGCGGCGTTGCTCGCGCCAGAAATTGCCAGTGACGACAAGGCGGCATTTCTGACCGCGCTAGCCGGCAAAGGCGAGACGGCAGAAGAAATTGCCGCGTTTGCCCGCGAACTTCGCAGCCGCGCCGTTGATCCCGGCCTGCCATCCGGCAAGCTGCTCGACATTGTCGGCACCGGCGCTGATGGCGCGAACACGTTCAATATTTCATCCTGTACAATGTTTGTTGCAGCGGCCGCCGGCATTCGGGTCGCCAAGCATGGCAACCGGGCTGTCACCAGCAAATGCGGCAGCGCCGATGTATTGTCTGCGCTCGGCGCCAAAATCGAATTACCGCCTGAAGCCACACGCCGGTGCCTGGCTGAAGCCGGCATCACTTTTCTCTTTGCACCGTTTTACCACCCGGCATTCAAAGCCATTGCGCCGGTCCGGCAACAACTCGCCGCGCGCCGGCAGCGCACGATATTCAATATCCTCGGCCCGCTCGTGAACCCAGCCCGGCCGACGCACCAACTCGTCGGCGTTTTCGACCGGTCACTTGTGCCTAAGTTCGCGGAAGTGCTCCGGTTGCTCGACGTGAAACATGCGCTGGTAGTTCACGGCGCCGGTCTTGACGAACTTTCAACGCGCGGTGTTAACACTGTTGCTGAGTTATGGCGCGGGAAGATTGAACTCACCGAACGCGACTTTCGTGTGCCGGCAACGCTCTGGCGGGTGCTGCCGGTAAAACCAGAGGAACTGGCCGGTGGCGATCCAGCCACCAATGCCGGGATTGTGCGTGAGATTTTATCCGGCAAGGATCGTGGTGCGCGGCGTGATATAGTGTTGTTAAACGCGGCGGCAGCGTTGGTCGTGGCCGAAGTCGCAGACACGTTCGAGCAAGGCTGGGCGCGCGCGGTAGAATTGATTGACACCGGCGCGGCGCTGGACCGGTTGAACCGTTTTGTAAAAGCCTCCAACCATGCGTAAACCGTTGGACTATATTTTTGGCATCGAATACTACCGGCCGCCGAATCCTCCGCGGGAGAACTGGGCAGAAGATTTGCGGCAGATTGCCGCGCTCGGGTTTAACACCATTCGCTGCTGGCTGTATTGGCGCACAACCGAGCCGGCAGCGGGACGTTGGGATTTTTCGGACTATGATCAACTTTTCGAATTAGCGGCACGGCACAACCTGCGTGTGTTGGTGACGTTGGTTGCAGAAGCACCGCCGGCATGGGCCTTGCGGAAATATCCCAACTCGATTCTTGTCCGCCCGGATGGCACACGCGAACCGATTCAGGAAAACAATGGCATGGTCAGTGTCGGTGGCTATCCGGGGTTCTGCCTCGATGAACCGCAGGCGAAGAAACTGGCCGCCCGATTCATCACCCTGGCGGCCAAGCGTTACGGTGCGCATCCGGCGCTGGCGGGCTTCGCGCTGCAAAATGAAGTGATGCCATTTTACGGGATGGCAGAGAATCAGACGCCGGTAAATCATTTATGCCAACGGCCGTTGTTTCAAGACTTCCTGCGTCGCCGGTACGGCACGATCAAGCACTACAACGCCATTCACCAGACTACGCTCAGTGACTTTACCGAAGCACAGATGCACGCAGCCGCCTTGCCGCCCGATGGAATCGATCGGATTCAGTTCTGTGCCGAGCGTGTCATTGCGCAACTTAAGTGGCGGCGCGACTTGGTGAAAGCCGTTGCTCCGAACGCGCCGACGTTCTGCCATGCTGCGGGAGGCAAGACATCCGTGTTGTGTCCGCCGTGGGTACCAGAGGAAGTTGCGGGAATCGTGGACGGTTGGGGCACGAGCAATTATGAGAACGATTACTGGTCGCACTTGCTCGTCGCAACCGTTACGCGCTCCACCGCGCAGGGCAAACCGTGGGGCATCGTTGAGATGACTGGCGGCTCAATGTGGCGCCATTATCCGACTAGCACACGCACACCCGAAGAATTAGTGAGCTTACCGCTGACGTTTATCTCGCTAGGCGCAACGACAAATCTTTTCTGGCAGTACCGGCCCGAGCGCATCGGCAGCGAGTCGCCGAATTTCGGGCTCGTGCTTGAGAATGGCCGGTTGCCCAAACGCGGCCACGCCGTGTCGCAATTGGCGAAAGCGCTCCGGCAACACCAGACATTATTCACGCAGTGTCGGTGGCCACAGCCGAAGATCGCTCTTGTTGTGGACTGGCATGGATTCGCTTACGAGGAAGGCAACGGCGCGATCGATCAACTTGCCACACGTGTCGAGGAACTTGCCGGCATCAACGGTGCATTTGCGATGGCGGGTTTCGAGGTGTGTGCGTTGTCGTCCGCACACTGGGAGAAACACGGTGCGCCGGCGGGCGTGAAATTACTAGTGATGCCCAGCAACGTTGTTCTGACAGATGAGATGTTGGACCGGCTCGACGAAGACTTGGCCAATGGCATCTCCGTACTGGCGGGGCCAATGGTCGGTCATTACACAGGTGATGGCTGGCTGCGAACGCAGGCGCAATTCGAGCGCATTCAACTCATCTTCGGTGCCGCCCGCTGCGATTTTACAACCGAAAGTTCGCCACAATTCGCGCTCGCAACGAACAAGCGGATCACCGTTACCGGCTCACAATTCTGGGAGGAATATGAGTTGTTGGGCGCAATGCCGTGGCTGCTCAATGGCCAAGCAGTCGGCGGCACCCGGTATCGGTCGGGCGGTTCAGTTCGTTTTCGTGCCGGCAGTTTTCTGGGGCGCAAATTTTTCGGTGGAACCAGCGCTGCGGTAGCCGGTGGCGTTGTGAAATACCAAACCATCAGCGAGACCGACAACCCGTTGCTTCCTACATTGTTGACCGGTGTTGCCAAGGATGTCGGGATCGCGCCTGAACATCCGGCACAACCACCATTTGTAGTTCGCGTTGGCCAGCAAGGCAAACAGCGCGTTGCATTTATTCGAAACCCGACTGGCAAACAACAGACATTCCGCTTCGGTATCCATCTCCGACCGGCGAAAGCCATTGATGGCGCCATAACTATTGCAAAAAATACAACCTCGTTGCGATTCGCCCCGCAGGAGACGCGCGTTTTATTGCTGAAGTGACCTACTAGTTGCTAACGCCGCACTGCCAAGAATGGAGCGCGCATCAAGCCGCAAGGTACGCGTTGGTAGCCGTCGAACCAGCTGTCTTTACCCACTCCAAATTCTCCCGGGCCGGTCCAAATCGGCCATTTCTGTTTCAAATGAAATGGCCCATGGGAATTGCGCCGGTGACCCAATACTTCCACTTGCAAATGTACCGGCGCGTTGCCGACCAAGTCGGTAATCTCCACTTCCTGAGGTTCCCACGCAGCGATGCCGGCCAGTCGACCGTTCACCAATACGCGCACGGCCACGCCACGATAATCTGGAATCTGCACGAACAAGCGTTCACCGGTGCGCAGTTTCGGGTGCAGCGTTTTTCCGTAGGCAACTGAGCCGGAATAAAACGGCAAGCCTTGCCGGCACCAATCGCCTAACCGGAGTGTGGCCGGTAACTTGGTCAGTGTCACATCATGGCCGGTCACGGCCGCACCGAAATTGCCGAGCAGATAAATTATTTCCAAGCCGGGATGGGTCTCCACATAATCGCACTCCAAGCGGACTTCGTTGTTTCCTAGGCGCAAAGTGGCTGGCTCAAGCCGGAGTTTGCGCAACGAGCGGTCTGTCCACCAGCCGCACTCCGCGGCCGGGTTGATCGGGATGCCGTTGACGGTGATGCGGAAAGTTTGTGGCTGCTCCAACGCGATGAATAAATCGCCGGTTGGCAAAGCGCGCGCCGCAAAAGAATAAACCAAAGTCACCGGTATGCGGCGTGGATTTTTCGTTGGCGTGCGCGCCCACGGCTGCACCATCTGACCACCACGCGGTGGCGCTCCAATGGCTGCACGCACTGTTCGGTCCACGCGCAAAATCTCATCGGCTTGGTGCCATGCGCCGGTGCCGATTTTGTAGCGCGGCCGGTCGAGGGCAATATTGTTGGCCTCGGACAGTGTGACCGGCCAGCAAGTTTGAGCCAAGCGTATCGTGCGCACCGGTGTTAACTGGTGTGGTGCCGCAAGTTTGACCGGTACCTTCCGTTTGGGAATCACAAATAACCGACTGCCCAACGCCGGCAAGGGCGTGCGAATCTCCCAACCGGCACCTTGCCGCTTGGCACTGGCACGAACAACTGTGCCGGTAGTCGGATTCAGCTCGAAGGGCACACCGGTACAACCGGCAAATCCGCGGATACGCACATCCGGGAAAGCGAGTTTTCGTTCAACGACGCGCGGTTCCTCTTCGGGATTTTTTCGGCTGTGCAGAAAATCGCGGCTGGTATTGCAGACAAACAAATAAAAAGCGCCGGCATCTTCCTTCAGCAAATGTAACGTTGGGATGATTTCCTTGCCGGCAGCGTCGGCGATGGAAATGCGCCGGGCCGGTTCCACTGCCGCCACAAGCGCCGATCCGCGCGCAGGCACATGAAGGCATTGCCGGGCAAAATCGCTGACTTGATGCGACGGCAGAGCGTCGAGATAGGCCGGGATTGCGCCGGCAAAGATCACGCGCCCGCCACCGGCACGGAATTTTTTCAACAACTTCAGAGTCGAACTCCGCATTGTGACCGACGGTGGCACCAACACGGTGGTGTAACCGGCGCGCGCGACGCGCAATTCTTGCCGGCGGACGCGACCATGCCGGGCGAGGATGTCTTCGTCGCCGTAATCGAAATCAATATTGGCGGCCAGCAGGTTATCGCGCAACTCGATCAGCATCCGGTCGTAAGCGTGAACTTGCGGGTCGGTTGCGCTGACGCGCCGGTATTTTAGCCACATGCTTTCGATGGGATGTAGAACCAGCAGGTCGCGCACTTCCGTGCCGCGCGTCATTGTGGCATGGACACGGGCGAAGTAATTCTCAACAAGCGGATACGATTCCCACCACGGCGACTGGTAGAAAATCGAGGCCGGGTAATCGCGTTTGGCTTCACCTTCCATCGAGTACCACGCCAGATGCGGACAGCGGACATTGATGCCAAGTGCCACTTGCCAGTCGCCGACGGCTTTGTGACCGGCAAACGGAAAGTCCCAGCCGGTGCAACCGTAGATTTCCGTGATGCGCCACTTCCGGCCAAATTGCCGGGCGGCGGAGCTGACTTGTTTGGCGGTGTCGTATTCGCGCCAATGCTCGGTCAAACTGTCCATGCCCGGTGCCTGCATGTGTTCGTAGAACCGCAGGCAACTGCCAACAACTCGAGTTTGCGAACCGAGCCGTGGCTCGTCCAAGACATGCCCGGTAAATTGCAAATTGTTCCGGCCGCACCATTCACCGATTTGCTTGGCAAACGCTTCAATAAACATATGCGTGACGCAATCGTGGAAATGATACCGGGCTTGCGAGACTGAGCAGCCATCCACGTCGAAGAAAATCTCCGGCAAATGCGGCAACAGATCGTAGCCGTACCGGCGCAGAAAAACTGCCGGCAAGGCATCGGTCCACGGACAGCGGTCCGGATTTTGCAGAAATGCGCCGTAATTTGGCTCGTCGGTGAAGATGCCGGGAATCGTCCGGCCAAAATGCTGACCGACTTGTTGCCGGTATGCCTCGTGTGTGATCCGTAGAAATTCCCGGATCGCCGCTGGGTTCAATGTGTCGGGGTAAGTGTAGTTGTTGTACCAGGGACCACACTCGTTCACCAAAACTTCGAACGCCAAAATTGATTGTCCCGGCGCGAGCGTCCGCGGCCGGGTTCCGCGCGGCACCTGCGTCACCGCGCTTGCGGTTCGCTCATCAATTTGCGCGGTAAAAGCCGCCACGGTAAGTTTCTGCCAGTGCAGCGCGCTTGGTCGGTCGAGGACGCGCAGCACCAGCTCCCGCTGCCGGTACTGTGGATTTTTGGTGACTTTCCCACCGGCGGCGCCTGACGACCAGCGATCTTCATCGTACAGCCATGCCTCCATGTCGAGCTTGCCGGCCTCGTCAACGCAAGCTTTGACGCAGTCAAACCATTCCGGCGCGAGGTAAGGTGTCGCCAAGCCGACGCGCGAGTGCATGAAAAATCCACCCATGCCCATATGTTTCATGATGCGGATTTGACGGCGAAGTTCCTGTGGTTCGAGCCGGCTGTTCCAAGCCCAGAATGGCTTAGCCCGGTAGGCGCTGCCGGGATTTGTAAAAACGTTTTTCAACCAATTGTTCATTGAAGCGATTCCTTTCAGCGGAGTTAAAACATAAAACCGTTAGCATTGCGAGGCTTGACGTTTTACGGGACGCAGTTAAGAATAGGGCTGGCAGGAAACGTCCGGATGGCCAAGAAATATCAAATCCAAAAACAATACACCCTTTGGGTGGTGTTGGCGGCGTTGGCGCCAGCGGTGGTGGTGCCGGCGGTACATGGGATGATGTGTGGTCCAAGCTGGCAATTGCTGTTTGATTTTGGGGTTGGGCTGGTGGTAGTCGCCGCGTTTCTGGCGATGTCATTTTTGGTCGTGCGACCGGTATGCTGGGCGTTGGAGGAGTTGAATTCGTATGTGAATCGCGTGGCGCGCGGCGAATCGCGCGGGGAACATTTTGAAACTGACTTGCGCGAGACTGATCAAGTGGCAAACACATTAATGGTCGTCGTGCAGCGCGTTGAGGAGAATCAGTCCAAGCTGGTGACGGCAGAGCGAGAACTCGAGGCCGCCCAAAAGGATTTGGATGAGTACACTTACGCAATCAGCCATGATTTGAAAGAGCCATTGCGTGGCATCGAAGGCTTTAGCAAGTTATTAAAGGATCAATACCGGGATAAGCTCGACGATAATGGCCGGTATTACCTCGACACAATCCGGAATTCGACATTGCGCATGCAGCAATTGATCGGCGACCTGCTGAAGTTTTCGCGGCTGGCGCACCAGAAGCAACCATTGGCGCCGGTCGGGCTGAACTTGATGCTGATGCATGTGCGTCTCAACCTTCAGTTTTCGCTCGACCAAAAAAACGCCCAGCTGCACGTCAACCACCTGCCCACAGCCATGTGCGACGCGACCGCGATGGCGGAAGTTTTCCACAACCTGATTTCCAACGCAGTCAAATACAACGACAAATCCATGCCGGTCATCGAAATCGGTTGCGACGAAAAGCCCAACCCACAAACCCGGCAAATTGAATACGAGTTTTACATCCACGACAACGGCCCCGGCATCAAACGTGAATACTTTGAAAAAATCTTTCAAATTTTCCAGCGCCTTCACCGCGACGACACCGGCACCGGTCTCGGCTTGACCATTGCGCGCCGCATCGTCGAATGGCATGGCGGGCGCATTTGGGTGGAAAGCGAAGAAGGCAAGGGCACAACTTTCTTGTTCACCTTGCCCAAACGCGAAATTGGCTTGCCGCCGGCACCAGCCAAAGAACCTGCCCAGTCTGAACCAACAACTGTCACGCCATGAACCCGACGCCACTACTCATTGTCGAAGACAACCCGATTTACGCCGAGATTCTGCAACAGCTCTTGCAGGTGCTCACCACCGAGATGCAGTTTGATGTTCACTGGGTGGACACTGCCGAAAAAGCCCAAGCTGCTGTCAGCCAAAAACGCTACGACCTTGTCCTGCTTGATTACCGGTTGCCGACTGCCGACGGGTTGACTGTGCTGGCCAGTCTGCGCAAACTTCCAGATGACGATCAGCCCGCCGTCATCATGCTAACCGGCATGGGACGCGAAGAAGTTGCCGTCGAAGCCATGAAGCGCGGCGCCAAAGATTATCTTTCCAAGGATGACCTCGACACCACCTCGTTGTTGCGCGCCATCACCAGCGCCCTCGAACGCCGCCGGCTCGAAACCGACCTCCGGCGGCAATCTGTCGAATTACGCGATCGTAACCAACAGTTCCAAACCGACCTCAAACTCGCCCGTGAAATTCAAGAAGCTTTCTTACCCCATACTTATCCGGTCTTTCCGGCTGGTGTTACGGCTGATCAAAGTGCGCTCCAATTCTGGAGCCGGTATCTGCCAACGGCTGTGCTTGGTGGCGATTTCTTTGACGTCTTTCCGGTGGCGGGTGGCCAAGCTGGCCTGCTTATAAGTGATGTGATGGGGCACGGCGTCCGCGCTGCGCTGGTCACTGCCATCCTCCGCGCCCTTGCTGACGAACTCACACCAATTGCCGCCGACCCCGGCTTGTTCCTTGCCCAAATCAACCGGCGCCTCACCGGCATCCTGCAACAATCCAAGATGCCAATGTTTGCCACTGCTTGTTACCTCGTGGCCGACATCCAAACCGGGCAATTGTATTTCGCGCAAGCTGGTCACCCCGCACCGCTGCACCTGCAACGTCAGGCCGGCAAAGTTGTCTCGCTTGCCGGTGCCAATACCAAGCCCGGCCCCGCGCTCGGCGCGTTTGAAGACGCGACTTTCCCTGTCGGCACCACAACAATGGCAGCCGGCGACACAATCCTGCTGTACACCGATGGCCTCGTGGATGTGGCTGACAAGGACGGACAACTCTACGGCGAAGACCGGCTGCTCGCCGCGCTCCAGGAACACGCCAGTCAACCGACAGAACAATTACTCGATACAATTCTCGCCGAAATTCACAGTTTCGCTGCGGACCCGGAATTCAATGATGATGTCTGCGTGCTGGGCATGGACGTGAAACGCGTGGGCCGGTGAGACTCGCGTTGGTCATTGGCTTGGTGGTGGCCCTCGGCAGCGCGAGCGGCGAGAGTGTTCACTTGCCGGGTTTGCACGTTAATTCCAAAGGACAAATAGTTGAAGCGACCGGGCATGTCGCGCTCACCAATGGCATCCTCGAATTCGTTGCCGTTGAAGCCGGCGGCCGCGACTACGAAAGTTTACTGACGCTGACTTGCCGGCCCTCGGCATTGAAGTTTGCGCTGTTGCTGCTCGGTCTCCACGAAGGCGAGACCAACGGCGCACCGCTTCGGCTCGATGTCGAATGGGATGTTGCCGGCAAACCGCACCGCGTACCGGTGGAAACATTGTTACTCGACCGCACCACCGGCAAGTCGCCGGCAACGCTGCCGTTTATTTTCTCCGGCTCATCGTTCGGTTTTGACTTGACCGGCAGCAACCAAATTTTCTACGCCGATGTCGAACAAGCGCATGTCGCGTTGTGGTGGCAGCCGGCGGTGTTGATCAATGTGCGTGGTGACAGCGGCAATCCATACCGGGGCGACAACCAAGGCTTCGAAGTCAATTCGAAGCTTGTGCCGAAAGCCGGCACGCCGGTGAAACTGATTTTTCGGCCGCACGAATAACCAATGAGCCAGCAATGGATTTTGGTGGACGGCTACAGCGTGCTGCATTTTTGGCCACGCTTGCGGAAGCTGGCTGGCCGGTCACTGGAAGTCCAGCGCGAGGCGTTGATCCGTGTGCTCCGGCAATATGGCGACGCCACGGATTGCCGGGTGACGGTGGTCTTTGACGGTTACGCTGCCAAACACAAACCCGCCCAATCCGAGCCAACGCCCGGCTTGGAGGTTATTTTTTCTGATGCCGGCAAGACCGCCGATGATGTAATTGAGCGGATTGTCGGTACCGCCGACCGGTCCGGCAATATTCGCGTGGTGACTTCGGATAATCTGGAACGCTGCACGGTCGAGACACTGGGCGCGCAAAGTGTTTCGACAGAGTTATTCGAGGCGGAAGTGACGGCGGCCCTGGGAGCGTTGGATCGGTTGGTTCGCGAATACAGTCGCGCGCGCCGCTTGAACCCGCTCCGCCGGCATTTTGAGGACTGAATCCCATGCCGGAATCACAGGTTGACAGACTTGGCGGTCTGAGGTTAGATTTGCCGTACTGTATGGAGGATGCTTTGTGATGAAATTGCTTAGTAGAATTGCGTTGGCGATTGCGATTGTCGCGTGTATTGGCGCGGGGATCTTTGCTTTCAAACTTGGTGGCATCCGGGATGGGTTGCGCAAGAATGTCGCCAATTTGACCACAGAAAAAAACAAGTTGACCAAGGATTTGGCCGACGCACGCACCGACCTCACCAATACCAAGCAGGACCTGACCAAGATTCAGGACGAGCTTACAAATACCAAGGGCGAACTCGAAGCCAGCAAGGTTGCGCTTGCCGGTAAAACCCAGGAAGCCGACAAATTGCAGGCCTCGCTCAACGCTAGGGCCGCCGAACTTGCGCAGGTAAAAGTTGACCACGAAACCGTGCAGCAAGCTCTTGATAATATTAAAAAGAGTTTGGCGGATGCCGGTATTAGTGACATCAGCAGCATCGCCCAACTTGGTGATCAGATCAAAACACAGGCTGAAGAAAATCGAATCCTTGGCCAACAACTCGCCAGTACTCGCAAAGACGTTGTTGCATGCAAAGATCGAGTGGTGCAACTGACTACAGCGCCAACTAACCTCCGTGGGCACATTGCGGCAGTGCAGGATAGCTGGGGTTTTGTCGTCCTTGACATCGGCCGTGACAGGCGTGTCCAAACCAATGTCGACTTCATCGTTTCCCGCGACGATAAAATGGTTGCCAAAGTGCAAGTCCGCACAGTTGGCGAGAACACCAGCGTGGCTGAAATTATGCCAGGGTTTCTAAAAACCCAGCCGCAAGTCGGTGACGTGGTTGTTCACAACTAGGTGCTGGTATGAAAAGTTGGTTGTTATTGTTGCTCTTAACGGCAGCGACCGGTCTTAGCATCGGCTGCGCCACATCGTCGACTGACGACGACAGGGTCAGTACGATTCCGTGGAATCGCCCGCAATCTTGGGAAGGCACCGGCGCACTCGGCGGTATGCGTCCACCCGGCGCGCCGTAGCAACCGCCCATGCCGGACCGGTTCGTTACTCAAACCATTCACGACAAAACGCTGGACGCGTCCCTGCGCCCCGGTTTGTTTTCTGATTTCGCCGGCCAAGCTAAAGTCAAGGAACGCCTCGAACTGGCTGTTGCCGCCGCCCAGCTTCGTCACGAATCACTCGATCACATTCTCCTCAGTGGCCCGCCCGGCCTTGGCAAGACCACGCTCGCCCACATCCTCGCCAAAGCGATGGGAGGCAACATCATCGTCACCAGTGGCCCGGTCATTGAAAAGGCTGGCGATCTTGCCGGTTTGTTGACCAAACTTGAAGCTGGCGACCTATTGTTCATTGACGAAATCCACCGGCTGCAAAAAACTGTTGAAGAGTATCTCTATCCGGCAATGGAAGATTTCCGGCTGGACATTGTCATTGACCAAGGTCCGAACGCCCGCAGTGTGAAATTGCAGTTGCCGCGGTTCACGCTTATCGGTGCAACCACGCGCAGTGGTTTGCTCACCGCGCCGATGCGTTCCCGGTTTGGCCTCACTGAACGGCTCGATTATTATTCCGCCAATGAACTCGCCGGTATCATCACGCGTGCTGCCGGCATCCTCGGCGTGGGCATTGATGCCGGTGGCGCGAAAGAAATTGCCAGACGGTCCCGCGGCACGCCGCGCATCGCCAACAATTTATTGAAACGCTGCCGGGACTTTGCCCAAGTTAAAGCCGGTAACGCACCAATTGACGCCGCCATTGCTGATAAAGCGCTCGTAATGTTGGAAATTGACGAGCACGGCCTCGACGAAATGGACAAGCGCATCCTTGAAACGCTCGTCATTAAATTTTCCGGCAAGCCAGTCGGCATCAATTCACTCGCTGTCGCCGTCGGCGAAGAACCAGACACGCTTGAAGAAGTTTATGAACCGTTTCTAATCATGGAAGGCTACATCCAACGCACCCCGCAAGGTCGCGTCCCAACCGACCTCGCCTTCAAGAAGCTCGGCGTCCAGCACGGTAAGAACCAAAACGATTTATTTTAAGGACTGCGCCTGCGCGTTGCGCGCGGCTGAATCCCGGAAATAATCGTCCAGCAACTGCAACTCAAATTTCCGGGCGATTTCCATGGCCGTGCGTTTCACCGATTGACTGTAAATCGCTGCCGCGCCGATATTCGCCGGGATGTCGATCCGCACCTCGTCATGGTACCGGCGCTCAATCGCTGGGAGCTTTTCCCGATTGTAATCCAAATGCACTAACACCCGGTCGAGATTGATCCGGGTACGAGCGACGACGCTGTAACAATCAGTCACTGCCAGCGGTTGACCGAACGGATCAAGCACGCCTGCGCCGTGAAATGGCAGCGCCGCGGCGAAAAACGCGCGGCATGAGTAGGCCCACGCGCTTTGCATGAGCCCGCCGTGATACATGCTCGCAAAAGTGATGATATCAGGCCGTAGTTTGACATACTGCTGACGCAGCTCATCAAAGTTTAAGTCAAAACAAATCGCACCACCCAACCGGCCAATGGCGGTGTCCACCACCACTGCACCGTTGCCGGGTTTCAGTCCTTGCTCGATTTCGGAGATGGTCAGGAATGTCTTGTGATACGCGCCGAGTACGCGGCCAGCCGGGTCGATGAAAACAATCGAGTTATGGACGCCAGCGGCATCGCGAAGCTTGACTGATCCAGCCACATGGCAGTTCTCGGCCGCGGCAAATTCCTGATAGAGCGACAGGAACGCGCCCGGCCGCTGCATTTCCTCAGCTTCCTCGATGGTTTGAGCCAGCGCCTCGATAGTCTCGCTCAAGACCACGAGGTTCAGTTGCAACCCGCGCAGGTTATTCAGGGTTGCCGCCGTGTCTTCCAATACTAACGCCCGGACGTTCTTCTGTCCGGTAAGATGTTCTTTAGTGAATTGGACCGCCGCGACATTGATAAATTTCGCCATGGCAAAAACCTTACCGGCTTGAAGTGATCAATTCCTTTAACTTTTGTTTCCGCCCAGCCGGCTCATCTGGTTCCGGCCACAACGCATCCAGATTTTCTTCCGGCAACAAATCCACCGCCGCCCGCGCACCGCTCGCGAACCTTACCGGCGAGATACCGGCGTCGAGCGCCAACCGCATCGTGCCAATCAGCCGGTCATTCCAACTAAGTTTGCGGCGCGGGTCACGGATGATGCGCACCACGGCATCGCTGAGCCACGGGTTGGTCATCCGACAAAGTAAATCTTCAGCATAGGCCTGATAACCGGCGGTTGTGAATAGTGGATCCAGGCCGCCGCGACGTGCAATCAAGGCTGGACCTGACTCTTCGAGAAACGCTTCCCGGCCAAGCCGCATTAATTCAGCATCGCCGGCGAGGTCTGACATGAACTGATAACCCCGCCGGTTTGCAAGGTAACCGAGCAAAGCGTGAACGGCATTGTGACCGTAAAGTTTAGCTTCCTCAAACGGCAGCAAGTCTGGTTTCTCGGAAAAAACTTCGATGCCACGTCGGAAACCCGGCAAGTTGATTTGCGTGATAAGAATCCGGTTGAACTGCTCAACCAGAAATGCGCGCGGTAAACCATCGGTAATCGCGGCTAGGTTGCCGGTCGTGGTGACAACGCCACTCATTTTGCCGATAACGGTGTTAAGAAACTGGTGCTTTGCCGGTAATGCCGGGTTCAATCGGCGCACTGCGGCTTCGAGCAATTCGGCAGCGTGATTGTTGTTTTCAGCAGTGTAAATAACCGCCGGCGCCCGCAGCCCCTCGGCCAACAGTGGCGCGACTGACGAGAAAAAATCTACGCTCGGCAGCGCGGTGCAAACTTCACTGGCCTCACCCAGTGCCGCGAGCAAGGCAACTCGGTCAGCCGGGTCCTTTGGATTCAGCGCTTCAATGCCGGTAACTTCATGAACTTCGAGACCGGTCGGTGTGGCGACGTTGACCCGGTACCGGCCGCCGCTACGGCGCAAGGCAGCGACAACATCCGGCAAGACTTCGGCGACGACAAGCCTGTCAAAGTTATCAGAGCGAAAAGCTTCGTAGAGGAACAACCCGCCCTGAATTGCCCCAAAGCCGACGCCGACAAATGTGCGATTTTTCATAAATTGAGGAATACCGGTTAGCACGCCGGCGACCTCGATGCAAGTGAACACAGAATGCCAAGTTTCCGATTTAAATTATTTAATGACTGAAAAACGGATTGTGTTGCTGCTCTTCGCCGACCGTCGTCAATGGGCCGTGACCGGGATAAATCACGGTGTCGGCCGGTAAGCTGAAGATGTTTTCGCGGTTGGTTCGCAACGCTTCATGGTAATCCACCAGTGCGCCGCCCATCGAGCCGGCAAAGAGCGCGTCGCCGGTAAAGACTAGCCGGCGCGCCAAGCCGGTCACGACGTAGCTCGTGCCGCCGCGCGTGTGGCCGGATGTTTGGCGTGGTTGAACGCGTAAACTGCCGATCTGAAATTCCCGGTCATCAGTGAACGGCTCGGCGCCGGCCAGCGGTTCGCGCACGCTGATGAATGCTTGCGCGCCGGTTCGTTGCTTGAGCCTGTCAAGGTCACCGACGTGGTCGCCGTGGACGTGCGTGAGAAAGATTTGCCGGATGTTGACGTCGAGCGCCAGCATGCCGGTGCAATCCGCGCCGGTATCGAATGCGGCGGCTTCCCGCGTGACCGGGTCGAACACGATGTAACTGTTCACCGTCATGTTGTCGAATGGCGTGGTGAACATGGCGAAGCCGGGAATTGGACCGGGATCGTTTGGATACCACGTTTGCCGGTAGCTGGCCACGAGAGCGTCGGCACCCAAGCCGAGTATTAAGGCTAATTGCCGGATCCTGATTTCGGCGAGTGAGCCGGTGGGCGGGCGAACGCGCAAGCCCCGGCAGGCTTTGCCGATGATGTCGTCGCAATTGTCTTCGAGCGGAATTGGCACACCGGTAATTTAGCAGGATTCCCAGCCTTGCCAAAGCCGAACATTTTACCTATGCTGCCGGCTGCAAACCCATGAACTACGTCAACCACGCCCGGATTGTCTTCGACATCGAGATTGACGCGTTGCGCCAGACGCGCGCGCGGCTCGATGGTGGTTTTTCCGCAGCGGTCGGGTTGATCGTGGAAACGCTGCGGAACAAGGGCAAGGTGATTGTCACCGGCGTCGGTAAATCCGGCAATATCGCGCACAAGATCGCCGCAACATTGACTAGCACTGGTACGACGAGCGTGGTGCTCGATGCGGTGAATGCGCTGCACGGCGATTTGGGTGTGGTCAGCGATGGCGACGTGGTGGTGGCGCTGAGTTATTCTGGTGAGACGGAAGAATTGCTGCGCATCCTGCCGGCCATCAAACGCTTTGACGTGAAAGTAATCGCCGTGACCGGCTTCCCGAAGTCGCAGCTTGCCAAGCATAGCGACGTGGTGCTCAACGTTTACGTGAAAAAAGAAGCATGCCCGTTCAATCTCGCGCCGACGGCGAGCACGACGGCCACGTTGGCGCTGGGCGATGCGTTGGCGATGTGCGTGCTCGACGCGCGCGGGTTCAAGAAGGCGGATTATGCAAAGTTGCATCCCGCCGGGGCGATTGGCAGCACGATGTTGATGAAGGTGAAAGACATCATGCGCACCGGCACACGCAATCCGGTGATTCCAGAAACGGCGCCGGTCAAGGATGCGATCTTGGCAATGACGACCGCACGTGCCGGGATGATCAGTGTGGTGAATAAAAAAGGCAAGTTGGCCGGCGTGTTCACCGATGGCGATTTTCGCCGGCATATCGCGCGGAACACCGACGGCCTGAAAACAGTGTTGGCGCGCGTGATGACGCCGCATCCAATTACGATCCGGCAAGACGCGCTGGCGGTGGAAGCGTTGCGGATTTTTCAGCAAAGACAGATTGACGATTTGATTGTTCTCGACGAAAGTCAAAAACCGGTTGGGATTGTGGACTCACAAGACCTGCCGAAATTCAAGATGATGTGAAAGTGAAAGAGGTTTAATTATGGCTTCAGCAAATGACATGCGAAAAGGAATGGCGATCAAGTACAACAACGATATTTGCGTTGTGCTCGATATGCAGCACCGCACGCCCGGTAACTTGCGCGCCTTTGTACAGGCGACAATTCGCAGCTTGAAATGGGGCAAAAGCTCCGTCGTCCGCTTCGCCTCAACCGAGACGATCGAAGTCATTAACATGATGACCCGCAAGGTTGAGTTTAGCTTCAAGGATCAGACGGGATACCATTTCATGGATCCCGACACGTACGAGACGGTCACGCTCAGCGAGGAATTTATGGGCGATAACGCCAAATTCCTGACGGAAAATCTCTCCTGCACGTTGATGGAAGTCGAAGGCAAACCCGCCGAAATCGAACTGCCGCCGGTCGTCGAGCTCAAAGTGCTCGAAGCCCCGCCCGGCATCCGCGGCGACACCGCGACCAACGTCACCAAGCCGGCGAAGGTTGAAAACGGGTTTGAAGTCGGCGTCCCGATCTTTATCAATCCTGGCGACACCATTCGCGTGGACACCCGTACCGGCAAGTACGTCAGCCGCGCCTGACCGCCTATTTCAACGTCGCCAGTGCGGCTTTGAGCGCGTCAAAATTCGGCAGTTGGCCGGGATCATCGTTGACTTCCGCGTACCGGATGATGCCTTGCTTGTCCACAACGAACGCGGAGCGTTTCGGTACGCCGGCCATGCCGAGGTTTTTCTCCGGTAAGAAGCTGGCATACGATGCACCATATGCGCCGGCAACCTTGTGCTCGTAATCTGCAAGTAACGGCATGGTGATGTGTTCCTTCTCGGCCCAAGCCGCTTGCGCGAATGGGTTGTCGCCGCTGATCCCCCACACGTTGGCATTGAGCGCGGTGTAAGCATTGAGACCTTGGCTGACTTCGCACAATTCTTTCGTGCAAACGCCGGTAAAGGCCATCGGCACGAACAGTAGAACGGTGTTTTTCTGACCAAAGTTACTGCTGAGTTTAAGTTTCCTCAGCCCATCGGCGGCTTTGGTGGTGAGTTCGAAGTCCGGGGCTTTGTCGCCAATTTTTAGTATCATGATATTTTCTCCTAGTTAAGATAAGACAGTACACAGAAAACGATTGGATGCAAATGCGTGCGAAAGATGGTGGACGATACAGGACTTGAACCTGTGACCTCTTCCATGTCAAGGAAGCGCTCTAGCCAACTGAGCTAATCGTCCCGCTTTAAATCGTTGCAAACGATTTGCAAGTGCGGTTCAAACTGCAATTTTCCTTAAGAAAATCTTAATTATTAGAATTACATAGCCTATGAGCTTTTTCAAGTGCAAATGCGGAAAGTCGGGGTTTGGTGAAGGTTTTTACGCTCCGGCTTTACAAGTGCCCTTTACAAATAATCGGGAAGTTAAATCAGGCCGGTATGGCAAAAACGTACTATCAGAATTGCCGTTGGCCAAAATTGTGCCAATGCGCTTTGAAATTGAAACAATGCGTTCATCATCCCACTTAAAAAAACAATCAATTGCAACTTGCCTAAATTTGTCGTCCAACAGTAAGCTAAATGCCACTTCAAATAGTTTTCTAAATCAACACACCCTGTCAGTGTTGCATGTACCGATAAATTAGTACGCAATAGCGTTTAAAGCCCAACCAATCACCTGAACGGATGGGTGTGCCTCTCCATTGCCTCAGACAATCCGAAGTTTACATTAAGATTTATTCTAATAATTGATGTTAAGGCACTTATGCGAAAATGACCCGCCGAAAATATGACAAAAGGGGCATATATGAATGAGCCACATCGAATATTTCGGACACATACCACCACGTACAATAAAGGTAGCAACAAAGGAAATAATGAAACGCCTTAGCCTGACATCATCGCCCTTAATGGAAGCACACATATCATAAAAAATGTTCCTGAAACCAACTGAAATACCTACCTAATAATACGAAAACGAAACGCCAAAAAAAACAATCCGCGCCAATCATACAACCGCTGCCGCATGACCTGACACGCATTCGTTTGTACATGAGTTATTCTATTTCCGGCGTTGTGTTATTGGCTGCGCTTTACGTGATTTTTTCACAGAGCTTGGACGCTTCTGTACGGAATTGGGCTTTCGCTGTAATCGGTTCTGTACTTACGGCTTGGCGGTTCAATAAATGACGCGACAACCAAACATTGCTCAGTAGGCTGCAATTGTGCTTAAACGCCACACCAAGTTCCGAATGAAGGGTTGCGCGGCGGATGCCTACGCCATCGGGAAGATACCTACCTCACGACAGAATTGTAATGCCTCATGTTGAGTGTTCCCAAGCGGAATAAGCAATCCAGACATAGACCGTTTATTTGCTATAAAATCGCGGATTTGTTTTTGCTCGGAAGCTGTCAGACCATATCCTGTCCCACAAATATTATTCGTTCCCCACTTCGGCACATTGAGCCTTTCTAAATTCGCCTTCAAATAACCGAAGCCTATGAAGCAAATGGTTTCCGCCTTCTCCAGCAACGATAATGCTTCTTTAAATTGCGGTAACTTCATGGCGTCAGTTCCCAATTCGTGAATAATCTTAATTTCAGCCATACTTAACTTGACTTGCCTGTAATCAGCCTTGGGTGAATACGGTCTTCCGGATTTCATAGGACACAACCCGTTTAGCTGTCCATGTAGATGAACAATAGGAATCTTGTTCACTTTTTGAGCGAATAATTCCGAAGCCTCAGAACGGACATGCCCATAAGTTCGACAAACTAGCTGTCCACCGTCTTTGTGTCCGGCCCATGCAGCTATGACATGCGGCGGCACTCCCGATTCAAGGGCAGTAGTGCAAAACAGGTGCCGGAACTTGTGGTGTGAGAATACCGGAAGCCCCAATCTTCGACAGGCGTTAGTAATGGCAACTTTTGCGTTCTTAATTGGCAATAGCGTGGCATCCGGCTCAGCATCGGCATTGCGGCTACGTAACGCCTCAAGAAAAGCCCGTAGTGGTGGAAATAGCGGTACGGTACGCGCCTCTCCGTTTTTCGTTTTCCCATTAGCTCCGATTGTCAGAGTGCCACGTTGGAAATCCACGTCCCGCCAACGGATGCTTACGGCTTCACCGAGTCGGCAACCTGATGCCGCAAGAAATTCCACTAAATCCCCGGCCCCTTGTGAACGGTAGTCGCGACGTAGTTCAGCCAATAGCAAATGGAACTGTTCTCGCGTCGGTACGGCAATTCGAGGTTTCGGCACTCTTCGGTGTTTCAGATGCGCGGCTGGATTTCGAAGGATAGCCCCACGTTCGATGGCAAATGCCAAAACCCGTCGCAATATTGCCGTTTCTTTGTTGAAAGTGCTTGGTTCGGTTTCCCTGCTACGGCGAACACTCCAAATGTCCACATCGGCTGAGGTAATTGTGGCAAGATTGTATGGAAAATGGTTCGCCAACGCCTTAATGCACCACCGACAATTTTCCGCAGTTCGCGGGGCAATTGCCGCCTCAACTGATTGTAACCAACGCCCGGCAACCTCGGTGAATGACAAGCTCGACAACTCAGCATCACGCCGCTTGGTATCCGCTTCTAGAATTTCGGCTCGGAACTTTTCGAGTCGTTTGCGAGCAATTTCCTTATTGGATGTTTTAAGGCTTTTGCGAAGCTGCCGGCCATTTACAGTAAATATTCCATAAATGGTATTGGTGACATTACTGCGATAAAGATTGTCCGCAATGCGAGATAAGGTCTGCTGAGCCTGTTTTAAGCCATTTTCAGGCGCTCCCTTTACAACTACACTTGATAAGTCCATTAGAATCCTTTCAGATTCTTAAGGAAAACTTACTGTGACCTCTTCCATGTCAAGGAAGCGCTCTAGCCAACTGAGCTAATCGTCCAATAAGAGCTGCATTTCCCAAGGAAATACAGCAATGTAAGAATCTCATAGCGGGTTGGTTCGCGCAAGTCTGAAGTATTATTGACACCTGTATAATATAGTGAAGATTTCACCACAATTCAGCTTGTTTCCAGAAGGCGGCGATCAAGTGGTGGCGTCGGCGCATGCGCCGCAAGGCGCGGGTGGCGGTGTGACTGAGTTCCCAGCCGTGCTTGGCACAGAAGTTGGCCAGTTCATGTTGCTTGAGATGACCCCAGATGTACTCGGCGGGATTCAGTTCGGGGGCATAGGCTGGCAGGGACTCCAAGTGGATCCGCTGATCCAGTGTGCCGATGAAGTCCCGCACCGCCCGACTGCGGTGAATCCCCGCGCCATCCCAGACAATCAACAGTCGTCCGGGCAGATGCCGCAACAGATGGCGCAAGAACTCGATGACTTGGGCACTCTTGATCGCTCCGTCAAAGAGTTGGAAATAGAAGTTGGTGAGGGTCAATCCCGCCATCACCGAGAACTTCTTCCAATTGAAGTGGTACTGCAGCACCGGCGTACAACCACGCGGGGCCCAAGTGCGAACCCGGTGCGGCTGCTGGCTCAGTCCGCTCTCATCAATGAAGACAATCAGCCGATCTTCGCGGAGCGCTTTTTTTTAATGTCGGGCCAGCGCTGTCGCTTCCAATGGCGAATGGCATGCTCGTTGCGTTCCAGTGCCCGACCCACAGGGCGTTGGCAACTCCAGCCCAATTGTTGGAGGAGACGGTAGATATGATCGGGATGATAGCGGACACCTGTTTGCCGCTGAATCAGATCCACCACCCGTGCCGCCGTCCACAAGGGGGTTTCGTAACCGAGAACTTGGGGACCTTGCAGCAAGGCTTGTTCGAGTTGGTGAATTTGGTCGGAGTCCAGTCGCGACTTGCGGCCAGCGCGGCCCGCCTTCTTCAGTCCGTCGATGCCATCGGCTTGCCATGCGGCGTACCAGCGGCTGGTCGACTGGGCGCTGACACTCAAACGCTGGGCAACCTCACTCTTGCTGTAACCACGGTCGAAGAGTTTGGCGGCTCGAAACCGACGCTGTTGGAGTTGGTTAAAATCGCGCTTCAATCCTTTGGAGTTTCCCATGCTCCTTTGGACACCGCAAACCTAAAACTGTTCACTATATTATACAGTTATCAATAGGATCACCTCGTTGACTATCTAAGCAATTTCTTAGGTGGGTGGACACCCCATATCAGTCTATGGGCTTCCCGCGTATCTTAATGGGTGAACAGGGCCTTACATTACGGAGTGACAACGGTTCGACTTGCGGCACTTCTTATTCTTTCATGCCTGACATGTCGGGCTACAGACCATGCGTCGTGGTATGGAGGAAAGCATCGCAACCTGCCTATGGCTAGTGGTCAACCATTCAACCCCGACAAGCTCACTGCGGCGTCCTGGTTCTTCGATCTCGGCACCAAAGTAGTTGTAACGCATGCGAACAGGAGCGTGGTGGTGGAAATCACGGATCGTGGACCAGCGAAACGGTTGGTCACTAAGGGTCGAAAGATTGATCTCAGCCGAGCTGCATTTGTGGAGTTGGCCAATCCTGCCCTTGGCCTCATCGATGTCACCGTCACAAAGCAATGAGTCGCGGGTTCAGAGATAAGATTTACATAACTCTGAAAATAACAGGGGCGATCCCATTACAGGATCGCCCCTTGATTTGATTAGTTAATGGTTAAATTACTTTTTCTTCGCGGCGTTAATCTTGGCCCAGCGCGCTTTTACTGCGGCAGAGATTTTGGCACGGGCTGCGGCTGACATTGTCTTCTTCTTGGCTGGCTTGGCAACTGGGGCGGTTGCTGTCTTAACCTTGGCCCAGCGTAACTCACGAGCTTTCGCCAATGCTTTAAGATGGGCGGGTGACATCACAAACTTCTTCTTGGCGGGTTTGGTAGCTGTAGCTTTCCCTGCATTGATCTTAGCCCAACGAGCTTTCTGAAACGCTGAGAGTTTGGCTTTGGCAGTTGCTGACATCGTGCGCTTACCAGCAGGCGCGGTTTTCACACCACCGACTGATAAACCTGACAAAGCAGCGATGGCTTGATCAATCTGCTTGGCTTCCTTTTCTAAGCTGCTGATCTTGGTAGTGATTTCTTTCTTCGCGGACTGGAGCTCTTTGACTGCTGTGGATATCATGAACTGTTTCTCTTTCTTTATTGGTTCTATTGGTTTACATCAGGCCACCGATTCTCGCATTCAGTGGCTATAGGAGAGGTATAGCACGAGGTAAAGAGAACGCAACCACTATTTACTTAATCAGACTTCCTTTAATTGCTGGCAGTGGGTGGTTGGGAAAGTAGTTGTGACCATCCTGAAATCGGCAATTGGCTCTTGTCTCCTGCAATGTCACTCATGGGCTCAATCACCAGCAGCACTAATTGTGTCTTGTGGTATGGAAATGGCGAAGCGGTGATCAGGACATCCATTTTCAACAGCTGACCATCACGGACCAATTCCATTTGATGATGATGACGCACAACATTATGCCCTTTAATGCCTTCAGCCACGGAGTTGCGGATCACGCAGTTTTTGCAAAATGGTCCATGTCCACAACCTTCAGCAACATCCGTGGCATGTAAACAATGTAATGCTTCTCCGCCGCGTTGATGACTAACTGAGGCTGTATCAGCATCTATTGATAACTGTATAATATAGTGAACAGTTTTAGGTTTGCGGTGTCCAAAGGAGCATGGGAAACTCCAAAGGA
>Ga0118677_10005170_pt1 | contig 23041 bp, 19 predicted proteins | sample AliMusrvi5mmetaG_FD_86154 | JGI IMG/M metagenome (GOLD analysis project Ga0118677, IMG submission 86154)
TCTACGTGGTGCTCGCTTTTGTCCTGCTCATCGCCTCTTGGGCGGCTCTCATTCTCGTCGCCGCCCGCAACCCGATTCAAGAATTTGAAGTGGCCCCGCCCTCTCACCATCAATGAACGAAATTCAAACCACCACTGCGGCGCTGGTCGCCGGACTGGCCACAAGTTTCCACTGCGTAGGCATGTGTGGACCGATTGCCTGTGGCCTGGGCACCTTGGCTAAATCGGAGGGCCAACGGCTGGTAGCCGCTTCTTTGTATCATGGGATGCGGCTCACGTCTTATGCCACGATTGGTGCCGTCTGTGGCGCAATCGGCCAGCAGCCGCTCAAATGGTATTTTGGATCTCCTGCGGTGATTCTGCCGTGGATCATGATTTTGGTGCTGCTGATGATGGCCTTGGGCCTTGATAAGCGGGTTCCGCGTCCAGCATTCTTGAGCCGCTTCACTGCCCGCGCCCGTTTCAAAACCGGCAGGTATTCGGCTTATGGTGCGGCCATGGCAATGGGCTTGCTGACGCCGATTCTCCCATGCGGACCCCTCTACATGATTTTTGGGGTCTCCCTGCTCACCGGATCCGCCGCCAAGGGGGCTGAGTTCACGCTCGCTTTCGGCCTTGGTACCGTGCCCTTGCTATGGATCGCCCAGCAGCAATTCCACCGTCTCCGGGCGCGGCTCACACCGCTGGCTATGAGCCGCCTCCGCCGGGGACTGGCCTTTGCCACCGCACTGCTGCTTGCGTGGCGGCTTCAAAGCACGGTTCCTACCACTTGGTATGGCAAACAGGCCACTGCCCAGCCGGCCGCCAATGAGTTGCCCAGCTGCCCCCATTGCAAAGCGAACCCACCCTAGTCGGCGCACGTGAACCCGTTGCCAATCCACTTTGTCGCGCCGCCAATGCATGCAGTTCTATCTTCGGACCCGCCGCCCGGCATCGCCCTTTTTGACCTCGATGGCACGCTTCTCGCTTGGGACACCCAGTTGTTGTTCCGCCACCACGTCATCCGCCGTCAACCTTGGCGGGGGCTACTCCTGCCCGTGTTTCTCGCCTCCCTGCCTGCTTTCCCCATCCTTAAGCTAGCCGGCCTCAAACGGGCCTTTCTGAGCTACCTCTGGCGAATGCCCGCTCCTATCCTCGCCGCCCACGCCCGAGCCTTCGCCACCACCATCGTGCCCACCATCTATCCGGACCTCCGCGAGGCGCTGGAAGACCACCGCAGGCAAGGCCACCTTCTCATCCTCAGCTCCGCCAGCCCCGAATTCTACGTCGCGGAAATCGGCCGCGCCCTTGGATTCCACCTCGCATTGGGCACCGAAATGGCCATTTCCTCATCCTGTCCGCTGTTTCCCAAATTGCTCAATCACAAGGGCGCGGCCAAGGTCGAGCGCCTGCGCCACCGGCTCCCACGGTCCTACTTCACCGATGGCAAATTGCTGCGCTCTCACGGCTACACCGACAGCCGGGCGGACTTGCCCATGCTCGCCCTTTGCCAATGCGCCAGCGTCGTCAATCCCGATGCGACCCTCAGTGCTTTGGCTCAGGCCAGCGCTTGGCGGATCTTTCGCCCCGCACGGCCGTGGCGCAATCGAGCCGACTTCTGGTGGCAGGCCCTCGCTCTCCTTACGGGCATCCCCCGCGATCCCGCCCCGCCTGCCTCTGATGGATAGATGAATCAGCGACGGAAATTCATGGAAAAACCAGCGCCGCAGGCCGTTACCATCGGCCGTCTTGCGACAAAATGTCCCTGCCAGGAAATATTAGGGGTTGCGTAGTGTGCCTTGGGCGCGAATGTTGCCGCCGATGAATTGCAAATCGTTGGAGGGAAAAGTCGGGGTCGTGTTTGGCGTGGCTAACAAGCGTAGCATCGCTTGGGCCATTGCGCAGGCGTGGGCAGATCAGGGTGTGAAGTTGATTTTCAACTACCAAGGGGATCGCGTGAAGGAGAACGTCGAGGAACTCACCGCCACCTTCGGCGAAGACGTCCCACTCTATCCCTGCGACGTCACCAGCGATGCGGAAATTGACACGTTTTTCCAAAACGTTCGCAAGCACACATCGCAGGTGAACTTGCTGTTGCACTCGGTGGCCTATGCGCCGCGCGAGGCACTGGAAGGACGATTCCTCTCGACCAGTCGTGAAGCCTACCGCATCGCCCACGATATATCCGCCTACTCGCTCATTGCCTTGGCCCAACGGGTCGAACCCCTCATGACCCACGGCGGCAGCATTCTCGCCATGAGCTATTACGGTGCCGAAAAGGTCGTGCCCAATTATAACATCATGGGGGTGGCCAAGGCCAGCCTCGAAGCATCTACCCGATATCTGGCTTGGGACATGGGCAAAAAGGCGATCCGCGTCAATTGCATCAGTGCAGGCCCCGTCCAAACTCTCGCCGCCCGGGGGATCGGCGGGTTCAGTCAGATGATCAAGCAATACAGTGAACGTGCGCCGTTGGGCCGCACGTGCAGTCTTGAGGAAATTGGTGCCACCGGCGTGTTCCTAGCCAGTGACGGCGCAGCCGCCATCACCGGCCAGGTCCTGTACGTCGATGGCGGCTATCAAATCATGGGAATGTAGCCTCGACGGAGGAGCTGCTATTGTTTTGAGATCTCGTTGGCGATTTTGTCGAAGGCAGCCACACACTGGGGGATCGTGGCGTCGAGGTGGGCCAGATCGCCGTGCTCATATTCCATGTTCAGGTGGCCGTGAAACCCTTGGCGTTTGAGCTCTTGCAGCATGCCTTTGACGTTGGCGATGCCGCTGCCAAAGACCACGTCTTCTTTCTTCTCGTCCAGATCCTTGAAGTGCGATTCAATGATGCGACCATCTAGCAATTTGAGATTCGCAATCGGATCCTTGCCGGCCCGCAGCCAGTGGCCGGTGTCCGCACACGAACCGCAATTCTTGCTCAAGTCCTTGGTCGCCGCCAGCACTTTGTCGGCTGGCCAGGATTGCGGGTGGTTGTGCAGGGCGATCCGAATGCCAGTTGCCTGTGCCATCTTGTCGAGAGCCTCGTTAGGCGTCACTTCGGTGACGAGCACTTCGAGACCCACTTTTTTTGCCCAGGCAAAATGTTTCTTCATGCCGGGTTCATCCATCGGGATGTCACTGACGCCGAAGCTGGCAATTTTTACTCCGCACGTTTTGGCCTTGCCGCAGAGTTCAGCGATTTCGGCGTCGCTCATGCCAGGGCCGACGGCGATTTCGGCACCAGGTTTCATTTTCTGACCAGGGAAGATCTCCAGATACTTGATCCCAAACTTCTGGCAACGTTCGATGGTCTCGAATGTGGTCAGCATGCGATAGGTCCAACATTGCATGCCGAGTTGGAGCCCGAGTTTTTCGGCGGCAGCGTCATTGCGCTCAGCACGGGCGGAAACGCTCATCAACGTCAGGGCGCTTGCGAGGGTGATGGTTAGGCGTGTCATATAATTTGTTGTTTTCTGTTGTGGTGAATCAGGGATGCCGAGGCATAGGGGCACCTGATTATGGTGTCCCGGCTCGCGCATCAGGTATAATCGGCCTAGGTGGATTGTCAATGATCGGTTCGTACTTGTTGCTGCGATGGGAGACGGGAGCGCCGGCACCTCTCACAACGAACCCAGTTGAACTCAGCCTAGAGGGTTGTGGGCGAGGGTTTCCCATAGGGTCACGGGCTTGTGGAAGTGATGACGTTGTTCATCGAATTACGTGTTGTTCAAGTGATTGTTGAACCCGATCCTTGAAGACCTTGGCGGCACCAAAGACGACTTGGCCCGCGAAGCCGTCGGCGATGTCTGCCGCCTCCGCAAGCACTCCCGCCGCTGGGCCTCGGCCAACCGGTCCCAGGCACGCGCTGACGAAAAACATGGACGGATCGGCCAGACGCTGATATTTCCAAGTCACAGGTAGAACCCCAACCATCGATGAACCCGACCTATCAAACATCCCGCCCGTTGTTGTCATGGCTCACTTGTCTCGCACTGCTGGCCCATCTGCCTGCGCTTCGGGCCCAAAGTGCCAACGCTGACATCTTGATCCAGGACTTCGAGGCGGCCGACTACGGTGGCTGGAAAGTCGAGGGCAAGGCCTTCGGCACGGGCCCGGCCAAGGGTGGGTTCCCGGGCCAGATGGAAGTCACCGGCTTCCTCGGCAAGGGCTTGGTCAACACCTATCTTGAAGGCGACGGTTCCACCGGAAAACTCACCTCACCCGAGATTACCATCGAGCGGGACTATATCACATTCCTCATCGGCGGCGGCGGCCATCAGGGAAAAACCTGCATGAATTTATGGATTGATGGCAAGATCGCTCTAACCGCCACCGGTCCTAACACCGAACCGGGTGGCAGCGAGGCCCTCAACTGGGAGAATTGGGATGTGAAAAAATACAAGGGCAAAAAGGTCGTGATCCAAATCGTTGATGACGCGTCGGGCGGATGGGGCCACATCAATGTCGATCAAATCTCGCAGAGCAACACCCCCGCCAAGAAACGGCCCGCACCACCCATCAAAATCCAGCCGCCGCCACCGCCTGATAACGCCCGCGAAGTCAAAATTACCGGCAAATACCTTATTTTCCCGATATCTAACAAGGGTCAGCGCGGCCGGATGACGATACGCGTTGGCGACCAACTCGTCCACAATTTGGATTGCGATTTTGCGCCTAACAAAGAATCGATCGACTGGTGGGGTTGGCTGGACATGTCTGAATATGTGGGCAAGACCGCGATGATTTCTGCCAAGGCCGATCCGGGAGTAGCCGCCATGATTGAATCCAGCGACCAGTTGCGCAACCTCCAACCGCTCTATGACGAAGCGTTGCGGCCTCAATTCCACATGAGCCAGACGCGCGGTTGGAACAACGACCCCAATGGCATGTGTTACTACGATGGCGAGTATCATTTCTTTTGGCAGAGCAACCCAGCGGGAGCCCCTTGGGCCAACATGTATTGGGGCCACGCCACCAGCCCCGACATGGTTCACTGGATCGAGCAATCCCACGCGCTGCGGCCCTACGGCGACAACGTGATCGACCGCCATCCCTCGATGGCCGTCAGGGAGTGTTTTTCTGGCAGCGGCAATGTGGATACCTACAACAGCGCCGGCTGGCAGAAGGGCAAGGAAAAGACCATGGTCCTCGTGTTCACGGACACGGGTTGCGGCGAGTCGCTGGCCTACTCGACGGACCGCGGCAAGACGTGGACCTACTACGAGGGCAACCCTGTCATCAAGCATTCCGGCCGGGACCCGAAACTCATTTGGTATGCGCCGGGCAAGCACTGGGTCATCACGCTCTTTGACGAACGCGATCCCTTCGGCCAAAATATATCTATCTACACCAGCAAAGACCTTAAGCATTGGGAATACGCCAGTTCCATCCCTGGTTTCTTCGAGTGCGCTGAGATGTTCGAGCTGCCCGTCGATGGCAATCAGGCAACGAAAAAATGGGTGATGTTCGCCGCCGACGCCCAATATGCTATCGGCAATTTTGATGGCAAAAAATTCACTCCAGAACACCCGGGCAAACACCAAGTCCACTGGGGCCCGTACTACGCCTCACAGTGCTTCAGCAACCCGCCCGACGGCCGGGTCGTGCAGATCGGCTGGGCTCGCATCGACATGCCGGGCATGCCCTTCAACCAAACGTTCAGCGTGCCCACTCAACTGACACTGCACACCACCTCGGACGGCATTCGCATGTTCGCCGATCCAATCAAGGAACTCGAAAAACTGCGCAAACCGGAACCCAAGTCAGTATCTAATGAAAAACTCGCAGCCGGGACACCGGCGCTCGAGTTTGCCGCTGCGGGCCAGCTGTATGACATTGTGGCAACCCTCAAAATGGGCAGCGCCACACAGGCTGTGCTGCGCTTCGGCGACAACACGGTGACCTATGATTTCGGCAGCCAAAAGCTCGACGAGATGCCGCTCAAAATGCAGGACGGCAAGGTGACGATCCGGGTGTTGGTGGACCGTCCAATGTTCGAAGTCATTGGCGGTGGTGGTGCCTGCTTCAAGACAGCGGCCCGCCACGACATGGGCAAACCGTTGGGCAAAATCTCGCTGAGCGCTCAAGGTGGAGCCCTCACCGTCGAGTCACTCGAGGTCCACGAAATGGCCTCGGCCTGGCGCAATAAGTGAGCTCAGACCCACGTCCGGCATGCCGGCTTTCAAATCTTAAAGAAGCTACCACCGCTGAAAGCTCAGCCGTGTTGCCGCGTATACATCCCGCACCTGCCACCGTCGGCGGGTGGAAATACCCTCGAACCGTGTTAGATATCCAATCATCATGACATCCTTCCCTTCGCCCTGGTGCACGCAACTGCGGGCCTGCCTTGTTGTGACTTGCGCCTCCATCGCGGCTCCGATCATGGCAGACGAGTTGCCGGCCGCCAGCCCCAATGAGGGGCAGGCGCTGCACAATGCAATTGTCGATTTGACCGCCAGCTATGGTGCGCGCTATGTCGGCGGCAAGGATTTTCTTGCCCGGCTAGACGCGATGGCGAGCTTGCCCCAACTGCCGCGCGAGGAATTTGAAAAACTGCGTCGTGAAGCCTTGCTGGCCAACCCTCTGGTGTGCGGCCAACCCTTGCTCTACGTCGTCCGCAGCCAATACCGCGGCGATCACCACAACACCGAGACCATGTTCCAGACCGGTGAGTGCAATACCGGTAGCTACCAACCCGGCGGCCCCCTCAAGACCATCGATCTGGCCCACAACGGCGACATCCGCGTGGTGGCCGATCCCGGCCAAGAAGGCCGCTTGCGCGATCCCGACGTCCACTTCGATGGCAAACGCATCCTCTTTTCGATGCGCAAAAACATCCGCGATAACTATCACCTCTACGAAGTTAACGCCGACGGCAGCGGCCTCAAGCAACTCACTTCAGCCGAGGGCGTGTTTGACATCGACCCGCTCTATCTGCCCGATGACAACATCGTGTTCACCTCCTCGCGTGAGCCCAAATACTGCATGTGCAACATCCACATCATGGGTAACCTGTTCCGGATGCAGGCCGACGGCGCCAATATCCATCAAATTGGCAAGAGCACCCTCTTCGAAGGCCATGGCTCGCTTCTGCCTGACGGCCGCCTCATCTACTACCGCTGGGAATATATCGACCGGAATTTCGGCAATGCCCAGGGCCTCTGGACCGCCAACCCCGATGGCACCAACCACGCCGGCTACTACGGCAACAATACCCCAGCTGGTGGCGTCGTCCTGAATCCGCGTGCCATCCCGGGCACCGACCTGATCCTCTGCATCCTCGGCTCCTGCCACGACCGTCCCTGGGGTGCCATGGCCATCCTCGACCGCAGCCGCGGCGTCGATGGCAAGGCTCCGATCCTGCGCACCTGGCCGGCCAGCGCCATCTCACGGGTGGCCGACCCCGACACGCCCAACGGTGGATTCGACACATTCAGCGGAACCAACCCGAAATACGAGGATCCCTATCCGCTTTCTAACAAGTACTTTCTGTGTTCGCGCATGACCGACCACGGCGAGCAGATGGGCATCTATCTGGTGGACGTGTTTGGCAATGAAATCCTGGTCCACAGCGAGGGCGAGGGGTGCTACGATCCCCGTCCGCTGGCATCGCACCCGCGGCCGCCGGTCATTCCCACGCGCCGCGATTATAAGAATTCCGATGGATATGTGTTTGTCCAAAATGTTTACGAAGGCACCCACATGAAGGACGTTAAGCCCGGTAGCGTGAAGTTCCTCCGAGTTATCGAATCCCCCGAAAAACGCTTCTGGACCGAGCCGGGATGGGGCGGCCAGGGCGTCGAACGGCCCGGCATGAGCTGGCACGATTTTAATAACAAGCGCATCCTCGGCACCGTACCCGTCGAGGCCGACGGCTCAGCCGCATTTGCCCTCCCGTCCGACCGATTCGTCTATCTGCAATTGCTCGACAAGGACGGCATGATGATCCAGTCGATGCGCAGCGGCTTGACGGCACAGTCCGGCGAGTGGATCGGCTGCGTCGGTTGCCACGACGAGCGCCGTGCCGCGCCGCCGGCCCTGACCAACAAGAACCTGCTAGCTCTCAAGCGGCCGCCGAGTCGGCTGGACGGTTGGCATGGGCCGCCGCGGATGTTCAACTACCTAACCGACGTGCAACCGGTCTTTGACAAGCATTGCGTGAGTTGTCACGACTACGGGAAGAAGGGCGGCGAGAAGCTGATTTTGGCGGGTGACCGCGGTCTGATCTTCAACGCCTCCTATGTGAATTTGTGGACCAAGGGCGTGCTGAGCGTGGTTGGGGCCGGACCGGCTGAAATTCGCCAAGCGTATTCCTGGGGTTCGCATCCGAGCCGCCTGCTGCATTTCCGCGAAGGCACCAACAAGCACACCGAGGTAAAGATTACCGACGAGGAGCTTGAGAAGATCATCACATGGGTGGATCTCAACGCCCCATATTATCCGAGTTATGCCAGCGCCTATCCGAGAAATCAATACGGCCGCAGTCCGCTCGACGACAGTCAGTTAGGTAAACTCAAGCAACTCGGCGTGAGCACCGGTATCATCGACATCAGCTTTGACCGGCCTGAGATCAGCCCCGGTCTGGCGAAGCTGCCTAAGGACGACCCGCGCTACAACGAAGCGCTGGCGATCATCCGTTCCGGCCAGCAATCGCTCAAGACCAACCCGAATCCGGACTCGCCCGGCTTTGTTGCCTGCGAGACCGACCGCCAGAGGGAGCAGAAATATGAGTTGCGGGCTGAGATTGAATTGCGCAACCGGGCTGCCATTCGCGATAACCGCAAGGAGTATGACGCGCCGCCTCCCCTCGGGCAAGGACTGCAGTGAGCCCCCCAAGTGGGCTATGCCGAAGCCTGACTTCCGGGTCTTGACGCGGCAGGGGGCAAGCGACATGTTTCCGGCGCGGCGGCGAACCCTGTGCGAGTTGACGCAGCCCCCGCGACTTGCCACTGAACTAACTAACCAACCTCTCTGCCGCCTCATGCCCCGCCGATCTTTCCTGGTTTCGTCACTCATTGGCCCCGCCGCTTGGCTGCCGGGATATTCCTGGATCCGGCCTGTTCAGGCCCGCTGAGGCCCCACTGCGATGCCGCGTCTGCCTGTTTGGTTGGAACGATACCGTGCCCTGCCGAGGGGAGTGCACATATTTGCGGCTGGCCAATTTTTGATCAACCTGACGCTCACGGCGCAGTTTCTGTTGCTCAATTTGTTCCTCAAAGACCGTGGCTTGGACGACCCCAGCATCGCCGCGCTCACTTCCCAGCGCTTCGTCGCCACCTTTTTTCTGGCCATCCCGGCGGGCCTGTGGCTGCGAGGGCGTCCTCTGCGCTGGCCGCTGATCCTTGGTGCCGCATTGTTTCCGCTGATGGCCATCGCGTCGTTGGAAACCGTCCGCTGCGGTGCCATGACTGCCGCCTCAACTTGTTTTCTAGCCATGGGCTTTGCGAGCTTGATTCTTAACGTCGCCAACCTGCCGATGGCCATGCGGCTGGCACCAGCCCATCAGGCGAGTGAGGCAATTAGCCTGCTGTTTGCCACCTGGGCGGCGGCGAGCATTTGCGGCGGTCTGGTGGCCAGCGTGCTGCAAAGCATCGGGTCGTTCCGGATAGGCGGCCTGCACGGGGTGTTTGATGAATACCTGACGCTGCTGCTGCTGACGCTGCCCGGTTTTGGAGCGCCATTTTTGTTTGCCCGGTTGGCGGATCCCGCCGCGCCTGTTCAAACGAACCGGCACTGGTTGCACGTCCACCGCAGCGACGTGCCGGTGTTGCTGCACACCCTGTTACCGACCCTCTGCATTGCCACCGGTGCTGGCCTGAGCATCCAATTCCTCAACCTCTTCTTCAAGACTGTCTTCAGTGTGGATGCTTTCCATTATTCCGCCTACGGCTCCATCAGCAACGTGCTGGTGCTCATCGCCGGTCTGATCGTCCCGGAAGTGCGCCGCCGCTTCGGCTGGCGCGGGGCCATCCTCGGCGTGCAAAGCGTCGCCGTGGTCCTGCTCGCCACCATGGGCTTCACCGAATTGTGGAAGGCCGCCACTTGGGCACTGCCAGTGGCCGTCGGCTGTTTCATCATCCGCCAGCCGCTCATGAGCATGGCCGGCCCCTCTATCAGCGAACTGACCATGACCTACGTCGGCGAGCGCAACCGAGAACTCATGAGCGCCTGCAACGGCGCCATCTGGAGCGGCTCGTGGTGGCTCGCCGCCCGCGTGTTCCAACTCCTCCGCTCCCACCACTTGCCCTATTGGCAAATTTTCCTAACAACATCCGTGCTCTATCTTATTGGCACCTATTTCTATCTGGACCTGATCCGCAGCGTGGACCGCCGCGAGGCTCAGGCCAACAAGCCTCAGGAATCCTCACCTCTGTGAAGAAAAAACTCAAACACAAGTGACTCAGGCAATTAACCTAACGACTGAAATCACGGTATTTCAATGACTCTTGCGCCACTGCGGCCACCGCCGTGCAGTGAGCGCATGCTGGTGAGTAACGAAAAACTCACTGGTGAAGGCGCGCCCGTTGAGGTCGTGCACAATGAGGTGCAACTCCACCGCATTCTCAAAACAGCTGCGACTGAACATCACCTCCTTACCCAGCCGCGCCCCGGCGTCACGCACCTTGTGCCATTCACCCATCATATCTAGCGTCCACAACTCGACATTCCGCACCAATATCTCATTCATCACCTGCCATAACTCATCAGGTAAAGCATGCTCAAGCACCCTGAACGCCGCCCGATACCGCCGCACCACAAGCGGCGGCATCACCACCCGCGTGGCCGCTTGCTCATACAGCGCCGCGAGCACCGCCTGCTGAAATGCCTCAAATGCCCCGTGCAACCCGTTCAAATTCTCCAAGTGGCGACTGGCCACCCGCCGCAAGCGGGTCCTTCCGTGGGGCGCACCCAACGCCCGTTCCATCGCCATCATCGATACCGCATGCTGATCTAACAGAGCAACCCCACGCTGCGACAATTCCCGCCGCGGGTCCTCAAGCTGCGGGACAATTCCGGCCATCGTCTTGAGGCCGGTTTGCATTTTCTCGTGGACGGCTTGAGCCTGACAAAAGAACCGGTGCAAGTCCGCTGCCACCCGGTGGGTGCGCCAAATATGGAGGCCCTTGCCGATCAACGCTGCCACTCCTGCACCCGTCACGATGGCCAGTGCTCCCAGCACAGTGATTTTTGACAGGTCCATGGCTAACACGAAGGGCAGCTCAGACCCGTCAATGGGTGCGGGTCGAGCCAAGGCGAATCGAGTCTGAAGCCCACTGCGCCAATTTATCGGTCACAGGCTCTTGGTTAGCGCGGCGAGGGAAAGTTTGGTGCACTCCATCGGCGACAGGCCATCTGGATAGACTTCTTGTTCGAGGGTGAGCCACTCGGTACCGCCAACCTCACGGCAGGCCTGAAGAACCGGTGGCCAGTTCACTGAGTCCTGGCCGAAGAACGCCTTCTTGCCAGCCTCACCCTTGATGACCGTCGGCTTGATATGCACCACTTTCATGCGACCGGGGTGGCGTTTCATCAGATCGGCGCAGTCCTGGCCGGCATCGCTGGCCCAGCCGCAATCGACCTGCAAAACCACGTCGCCGCTGGTGCGTGCGGCGAATAATTCCCAATGATTGGAGTCGCCGATTTTAGCGAACTCGCCGGTATGGTTATGATAGCCACAAGCCATGCCATGGGGTTTGAGTTTGGCGGCAGTCTCATTAAAAAACTCAGCCAGAGCCTTGCTCTTCTCTGGATGGGTGAAGTCTCCATCGCCTGGCACAATCAGATACTTGCAGCCAATCTGCTGGTGAAAGTCGATGGTCTTTTGCAGGGTATCACCGCGCAGCGTAGGCGTGCCAATATGGGTGGCAGCCACCTTCAGGCCCAGTGCATCGAGTTTGGCCCGCAGTTCCTTTGCCTTGCCGCTATAGCTGTGATATCCGGCAAACTCGACTCCCGCGAATCCCATTTTGGCCAGTTCCGCCAGCGCCGCATCAAAATCCTTGGCACAGGCGTCGCGCACCGAATACAATTGGACCGAAATGGGGATTTTGGCGGTGGCGGGCGGCGCAGCCAGCGCCCGCCCAGCGACCACTGTGGCCGCACCGATCAGAGAACTGGTGACAAATTGACGACGTGACATGAACTGTGGTTTCATTGTGCTTGAGATTGCACAGCCCTCCCCTCCGCCCGCAACCTTTTTTCTCTGAAATCGTGCAACGTCGAACATCTGACGTCGCACCGAAGAGAGGAATGCTGTGCAAGGTTATGCCATTTGCACCAGTGTCTCAATCAATCCGGCTTGGCCTGAGGAGCCGCCTCGCCGGGCGAGAAGGGTCAGGTCGGGTCGTTGCCGTAGGAGTTGCTGCCTTCGGTGCCCCTGAGGCAGCCACATTCGACAAACGTCCAGATGCCGCCGACGTAGGGAATGAGATTGATGAGGACCATGACCCCGGGCTTGTTGCGGTCATGCCAGCGCTTGATCTGCAAGGCCAGCGAACTCCAGACGAAAAGAACCATCAGCGGCAGAAGCAGTACCAAGAACAAAATGGGTTCGCTGAACCGGAATAGCAAAGGGGAAAACACCCCCATCACCATGAACACGCCTATCCAAATTCCGATTCCAGCCCAGTAGGTGCGCCTGGGAATGCGGCCCTCGAAGCTCCACAGAATCTGCGTCCACGTCAAATCAACCCGCGGCCCATCCGTGTACGGGAAGTCGCTTGGAATGGCTTGTGGGGGCTGATAGGGATTGACCGGTTCCGCCCCGCCGGACCCTCTGATGAGTGGAGGCGGAGGTGGTGCGCTTGGCACCGCGAGATAACGCGACAGCTCGGATTGCTGGAGCGGCACCCAATCCACCAGTCCCTCCCGCCACACCAGGGATCTGACGGTCAAGGTGCCGTTGGCCAGCAAGGCCACCGCCGCTGCCTCGTCCACCGGCCCGTGTTGCGCTCCGTTCGATTCGTAATACCAAATTGCCATGGCTGTGAGTTGTCCTCGCCCAGACTGTCCCGATTTCAGCAAAGGACAAGTCCGAAACGCAACCCTTGCGGCGGCCTGGGACGGGATCATTGACGCGAGAGGGGGCGGATGAACGCCTCGAAAAAATGCACCTCAGTGTCAGGAGAAGGGGCGCATCGCCAGTTGTGTTTTTTCCGAATCTTCAGGCTCGCCGAAGCCGAAGAAGTCCCTGGATGCGGAAAGCGAAAAGGTTGAGAAGCGAATGATGTGGATTGTGATCAGGTTCTCCTTTCGGTTAGTGGATTGGTTTACGAGCGCCATCCCCAGAAGTCGGCCGCTTCTATAAAGTCACTCTTCTGGGATATGCGCCTCGCTTTCTCACTCTGCCTTGATCCGCAGGAACAACTTGGGATTGGTGAGCAGTGAGGGCGGCAGAGTGACAGAGATTTCCTCGACTGGGGAGGCGCTGTTGGAAGATGTGGCTAGCGGGGTGATGGCTGCCCATGGGGCACCAAGGGTGATGGACGATTGATAGATATAGGACAAGCCGGAATCCTTTCGCCGGCTGTATTTGAAGGTGCCTGTGGTCCTGTCAAGTTGGCGGGTCATCGGGTTACGCGAAGTTCCAGTGGTGGGATCCAGTCCGAATGCAAATTCCTGGAAGTTGGCCATGCCGTCGCCATCCGGATCGTGATTTGGGTCCTTATCGGTCAAGATGCCGTTGGCGAACGTGCCGTTGGCCCAGGTGGCATAGGGGGTTGTTTGCAGTGGCGGGGGATAGACGGTGCTGAGCGCGTATTTGGCGGCCAAATAGCCGCCGACCAAGTTTTGTTCGGCGGCGGTGAGTGTTCGATTGTATATGATGAATTCGGCGATGCGCCCGTTAAAGAATCGGTTGTAGGCGATCTGCCCGAATTGATAGGTGAAGACTGCTGCTGCTGCCGATGTTTCCATCAGCACGTGCCACTGGCCGTTGTGCGTGTAACCACTGGTGCCGTTCACATAGATTTGTCCGCCATGTGCAAAATCATTGCCGTCGGCTTGCCATGCATCCGCATTCCACTGGCTCGCGCTGCCGCGGATGTTCTTGCTGTCCTGGCTGGCGCTTTGGCAGAACATGCCATCCAGGCCGGTCACTTTGGCATCCACCTTGCAGACGGCGAATATCGTTTGGGCGGTGGTGTTGGATGGCCCCCGCATGAACCGTCCGGTGCCATCCCACTTGACGGTGGGCAAGCCATTGAGATTGCTTGTCAGATAGAGCGGTTCGTTGGCGAGGGTGGCTTGTGTGGCATGTTGAAGATTGCCGCTTTGGTCGTTCCATTGCTTGAGGTAAACATTGCCGCCAGACGTTTGCACTTGGGTCGCATCAGCGGCATTGATGGCATCGGCCTTCAGCCATAGGGCGAGGCCGCTGGACACCCCTCCGGGAGTGGGCAATGCCACACTGAAGGTCACGCTGGCTTTTTGTGAGATAAGTATGCCGTCTCCAGTCGCCTGAAAGTCATAGGCACCGAGGGTGGTGCAAGCCACTGCAAAGGTGGCCAAGCCAGCGGCGCTGGTGGTTGCCAATAGCGGGGTGATCGCCGGGGTTCCGAGGCCGGTATTGCCATTTCTAGCAAGCGTCACGGTCTTGCCAGCGACGGGATTGCCGCCACCATCGGACAAGGTCACGGCAATGGTGGAGATCGATGTGCCGTCGGCCATGACGGTGTTTGGTGTGGCTGTTAGCGTGGAGGTGCTTCCGCTGACCGCGCCGGCAGTGACTGTGAACGGGCCACGGTTGGAGGCGAGCAGGACGTCGCCACTGCTGCGTGTGGCAGTGATGACCACGCCACTCTCCGCCTTCGAGTAGGTGATGCCGCTGAGGGTGACTTGGCTTTGGCCGGCTAGGATGGTGCCGGTCAAGGAGCCGGCCAAGGTGCCGGAGCCGGTTTTAAGGCTGATCATCAATGATGTGTTAGTTGTTACTGGAGCAGCCACCGAGCTGAAGTTCAGCGCTTGCACGACGACGCTGAAGGCAGAGCTGGCGGCCACTGGCACGCCGCCATTGATCTGTGAGATGGGCAGCTTCACCGGCCCCGTATAGTTGGTGGCCAGAAGAATCCGTCCGCCGCTGGCGTCATATCGCAATGTGTATCCATTCGGCAGTCCGGTCACGCCGCTAAAGCTTCCATGCAGGGCCCCGGTATAACTGGCAATGACATAACTGGCGACGCCCGGGGGAGCCAACTGGCTGACGGCAAGCGTCGAGTTCGTTAGGTCCAAATCCCCGGTGACGGCGAGTTGTGAGAAACTGTTAGAGTCGAGAGTGCAGGCGTAGGTGCCGGTCAGGGTGGTGGCACCAGCGGAGAGTGTGCCGGTGGCCGTGGCGGAACCGGGGGCCAGTGTGCCAGCGACGTTGAGTGGGCCGGCGATTTGGCCGGCACCTTCGAGGCGTGCGCCGGTGGCGACGGTCACTGACGAGCTGGATGCGAGAGCCAAGGAGTTGCCGGCCGGGGGATAAGCCCCGTAAACACTCACCAGCGCATCGTACCAGCGGTCCGCCATCCAACTGTAGCCCGCGTCACTTGGATGGACGCCGTCACCCGAGAGACCATTTGCTGGGAAGTTCGTGTTTAAATCCACCACTGTGATCAATTTTCCGGCGGCCCGGAAATTGGCGCTCACCGCGTCGATGATCGCGTTGAAGGTGCTCACATCGGCCGGGTAGGAAAGATAGGGAGTGCATCTTGCCAGAAACACCCGGGCGGCAGGCCGCAGAGTGGTTATTTTTGTTAGGAGAGATTCGATGCGTGTTTGCACGCCGGTCATGCCGACCCGGTTGATATCATTGGCCCCGACCAACAGGAGGATGGCATCTGGATAAACCGGAGCGCGGCCGGTGCCATTGCCACCGGTGAGCCAGTAGCCGCCGTTAGGGTCGCGGCCAGCCCCGCCGTAGAGATTGAAGGTGGCGGTGTCCAGGCCGTCGAGGTTGTTATTGATATCATTGCAGGAGTAGGATTCGCGGCCGTTATGCCAGCGCTCGTCGAGCGGCGTGGCGGGCAGGAGCCCGGGGCTAACATTTGTGGCTCCAACAAACTGGAGGGATGGGGCAAGTGGATTGAGCCGGACATAGAGCGGGTACCTGTACCCCGCACCAGTGGACGAGCCATCACCAAGCGTAATGGAATCCCCCAGCGGCATGACTTTAAGACCGGCGGGCAAGGCCAGAGCCGCAGGTGTGGCGATTCGCAGGGTGCCTTGGTTGACGACTGTGGGGCCGGTGAAGCTGTTCGTGCCGGTAAGCTTGAGCGTGCCGGGGCCGGCTTTGGTCAGGCCGAATCCGCTGCCGCTGATGACTCCTCCTAGGGTTAGATTGGCGTTGCTGACGGCAAGGGTCGGGCTGGCGGTTAGATTAACTGGATAGGAGCCGAGGTCCAGGTCGTTGCTGCCAGTGAAGGTGAAGTCGCCGCCGATGCTGTAGTGTCCTGAGCCGAGGCCCAAGGTCATCGGCGAGCCGCTGGTGTTATTGATGGTGCCGCCGTTGATGGTGAAAGTGGTGCCGCCGCCGGAAACGGTGCCGAGCATGCCGAACGCATTGGCACCGCCGTTGGCGAAGTTGAGTGTGCCAAAGGCCAGCGAGTAGTTAGCCTGGCTGGTTGCGGAGCCTGGGGTGAATGCGAGGTTCACGGTGAGGTTGGCGTCGCTGCTAGAGGCCCCTTGGGTGACCGTGCCGCCGCTATTGGCACCTATTTCAGTTAGAAAATTAAATGTGCCGCCGCCCCGGAGAGTGAGGTTTTGGCCGTTGCAATTCACGCCGAGGTAGTAGCCATTGCTTTGCAGGTTCCAGGTGACATTGGAAGTAAACGTTGAGCCGCTGGTGACGCTCCATATTTGGGCCGCGTTCAAGGGGTTATTGTTCGATCCGGCGAGGGTGATATTGGCGGCGGTGGAGTTGATCTGCACGCCGCCGATGGTGCCGGTGAAACTACCCAGTGTGAACGTTCGGCCGGAAAAATCCGAGCCGCCCAAGGTGGCACCAAAGGTCATTTGGTCGTTGGCAACCCAGCTTGTGGTTGAGGTCGTACCCGCGCTGCTGGTGGTCCAACTGTCGGTGATGGTACCCGACGGCGAGCCGAAGCCGACTAGCGTGCCGTTGACATCAAGGTACAGGGGGGGGCCGTTGGCGTGTGCGGGCGGTTGGATGAGAAAACCGGCGAGGGTGAGGGTGGCGAGGCGGATGAAGATGCGCCGACCTCGATAATGGGGTGCAATGGCGTATGTCATAAGGTGCCGGGGGATTTTCAGAATATCCGGCCTAACAGGGCCAGCCATGAGTTGGCTAATGCATGCCAGCGGCGATGTCGGCGGCGAGGCGGGCCAGCAACTTTGATTGCGCGGCGACCAGCGCCTGATAGCCATCAGTGGTGAGTTGCTCACGAGCCACAAAGGTGCTTGAGGCCGTGAGTCGGCGCTCGGGCAAGGCATAGACGCGCCAGCCGGCCTCGATGACTGCGTAGCCATCGGCTCCGCCGTGGAACTGGCGGATATCCAGGGTGATTTGGTGGCTGATTTCCTCGTCGCGCTGCCACGGGTAGGTGCGGAGGTTGCCGGTGTGCAGGCGTCGGCCGAGGTTGGTGGCGGTGACGCGGGCGATGGAAGCGGCCAGGTCGCCGGCCCAGCGGTGGGCATCTGCCACTGCTAATCGGTTAGGGCCGTCCTGCAGCACGAGGTTGGGGCGGTCGATGTATTCGGCGAGGGCCACCGGGCCGACGCCGATGCCGCGGCCGCTACCGGAAGGGGCGGGTCCGTCGGCGGTGAGCATGTAGAATGAGCGCGTGGTGCCGCCACAGCCGGCGAGCAGCAGAGCGGCGAGAGCGAGGGCAGAGGCTTTGAGCATGGCAGGGTATCAGTGTTTGGTTCGCGGAGCACGCGGCACCGGATTGGCGGAACCATCCCGGCCGAAGAGCAGCGCATTGGGCTTTTCATCAAGCGTCGAGGAGAGCCCCTTGATCGAGCGAAGCGAGGCCCGCAATTCATCGAGGGTGCGCAACAAATCCCCTTGCATGCCCCCATCCGGTCCAATGCTGGCAATGGTCTTTTGCAAATCGGCCAGCGTGCGGTGCAGGTCGGTGGGCACACCGCGGAATTGCGGATCATCTAACATTTTTCGGGCCGCCGCAGCGGTGGTGTTGATCTCATCCAAAGTGGCGCGGGCCGCGGCTATGGTCGTGGCCGATTCGTCCGCCGCCTTGGCGATGTTGCCCATTACCTCATCTAACGGCAGAGCCTGGATCTTGTCCAAAATGGCCGTCACCTTCATTTCAAGTTGCGCCAAGCCGGTTGATAACGTGGGCACGGCGGCAAACTCGCCAGCCTGGCTCACCGTCGCGGCAGCAGCGTCCGGATAATAGGCGAAGTCCACAAACAGAGTGCCAGTTAGGTAACTTTCCGTCTTCAGCGTCGCCCGCAGGCCCTGCTCCACCGCTTGCTTTAAAAACTCCCCGTCCGGTTCCGCCACCTGCCCCTGCATGCTGCGACGCAACAGCGCCGGATCAATATCGACGAGGACCGGCACCCGCGAATCCTTGCCGGAAGGCAGGTAGTCAAATGACACGTTGATCACCCGGCCGATCGGGATGCCGCGAAATTCCACGATGGCACCCTTGGCCAGGCCGCGCACCGATTGATCAAAGAGCAGCAGGACTTTCAAACTCGGATCAAACAACGAACTCTGCGCCTCCTCCCCGTCCCCATAAAGTTTGAAAGTCATGTTGTCCGTCGCCGGTTTGCCAGGTTCCAACCCATCCGGTATGCCAAATGACGCGCCCCCGGCGAGCATCGCTTGAAACGACGGCGTGCGCACCTTGATGCCCGTCGCCCCGGCACTGATATCCACGCCGCTGGTATTCCAAAAACGGGTGTTTTCCCGCACCAGCGAGCTGAATTCCTCGCGCACAAAAGCATGATAGTGAACCTGCCGCGCATTGCCCGAGAGCTCGCGTTTCTCAATCCGGCCCACTTCCACCCCAAGATAGTAAATTGGCGAGCCAACCCCTAACGAACCTGCCTCATCCGCCGTGAGCACCAAGCGCCGGCCCGGCACGCTGCGATTGGTCGTCGGCGGTTCCTCCAAACCGCGAAACGACGTGGTCCCTTGCTGCCCGCTGCCCGGTTCCACTTCAATGTAGGCACCGGTGAGCAGGGTGCCCAGCCCGGATATGTCGGTGGCGCTCACCCTCGGGCGAACCACCCAGAAGCGGGTGTCTTCGCACAGCAGTTTGGCGGCTTGGCGGTCCATTTGGATATTGACCAGGACCGACTTCAAATCCCCTGCCAATTCCAATTCCTTGACCATGCCGACGCGCACCGAGCGGCAGCGGACCTCGGTTTTGCCGGCGGCGATGCCATCCGCCGTCTCAAACCGGACTTGGGCGGTGGGTCCGCGGGAGGAAAGGTTTTGATAGACCAGCCAACCGCCGATGAGCACGGCTAGAATTGGCACGACCCACACCATGTTCCAGCGCTGGGCGGCGCGAAACTCCGGCGTCACGGGTTTGACGGATGGGGACTTACTCATGGTCGGTATCTGGCTGCGGTCTCTCGGTGGCATTCATTTCTTCAAGGCGATCCCACAATAGGCGCGGGTCAAAGCTCATCGCCGCAAACATCGTTAGCACCACCACCCCGGCAAACGCAAGCGCTCCCGGACCCGGCGTGACCGTCATGTAAGCCCCAAACTGCACCAACGCAACCAATATGGAAACTACAAATATATCCACCATCGACCACCGCCCTAGCAACTCGGTGAACCAGTAGATCCGCCCGAGAATGTGCGGCGAGGGCCGCACTTTGCCCGCCGCCGCCGCGCACAACCACACCAAAGCCACGATTTTGACGATCGGGATCATGATCGAGGCAACGAAAATCACGATGGCGATCGGATACGCCTGACGGTGCCAAAACTCGACCATCCCCTCCAGAATCGTGGATGCCATCACATTGCCCAACTCCGAAATGGTCATGATGGGCAGCATGTTCGCCGGCAGATAGAGCACACAGGCTGCCACCAACAGCGCCACGGTGCGTTGCAGGCTCGCTGGCTTGCGCAAATGCAGCGCCGTGCCACAGCGGGGGCAGCGCCGTGCCAGCACCTGGGTCATTTTCCCGCAGACCTCACAATTGGCCAGGCCATGGTCGATGGCGCGTGGTAGGGGAGGGGACTTGAGCGGGTTCATTCGGCGGCCACCTCCAGTCGGTCCCACAGTTCATTGCGATCAATCCCGGCCACCGCCGCAGCCATGCACAGCATCAGCGCCGCAAATGCCCAAAATCCCACCCCAAAGTACAAATCCGCCATTTTCCCCAATTTCATGAGGCTCACCAGCACTCCTAACAAGAATACCTCGATCATGTTCCACGGTTCGGTGTGGCCGAGCCAGCGTGCGACGTGCCGGGCACCGGGGGCGGCTTGGCCAAACAGCAGCGGGCCGCAGACGTAGAGCATGCCGCCGGCCATCACCAGCGGCGCAATCATGGTGAACATCGCCACGCACCAGCCGATGGCCGGGCTGCCCTCCCGGATGAGCTCGCAGGCTGCCCGGAAAAGGCTCAGTTCGGTCTTGATTCCGTTGGCAGACATCGTGAGAAACGGGAAGGTGTTGACGATTCCCATCAGGATCAGCGCCGTCAGGGAAAAGGCGGTGACGCGCACCAGTGAGGCCGCACGGTTTTGATAGAGCACCACTCCGCAGCGTCGGCAGCGAGCAGCGGAGCCCTCGGGCACGGCGCTTGCCTCGTGCAGGGTATCACAGAAATGGCAGGCGACCGGATGCGGGGAACCCGCCGGTTTGGGCCAGCTGCTGATGGAAGCGCGGCGCTTCAAGAGGCGTTTGGGTTGTTAGTCTGATAGCCGACCACTCGTTGTTTGAGTTCGCCGAGCCCATCGACGCCGCATTCCACCCAATCGCCAGCTTGCAGGTAGCGTGGTGGGTTCATCCCCATGGCCACTCCCCCCGGCGTGCCGGTGGCGATGACGTCGCCCGGCAGCAGGGTCATGAAGCGGCTGATGTAGCTGACGAGGTAGCGGAGCGGATGGATCATGTCGCCGGTCCAACTGTTTTGGCGGAGTTCGCCGTTGACCTTGCACCACAGGCGCAGGGCTTGCGCGTCCGCCACCTCGTCGGGCGTCACCAGACACGGTCCCATTGGCGCGAAGGTGTCGGCGCTTTTGCCTTTCGTCCACTGGCCACCCATGTCCTTTTGAAATGCCCGTTCGGAAAAATCGCAGAATGTGGCGTAGCCGGCGATGTATTCCAGGGCGTTGGATTCCTCGATGTAGGATGCGCGACGGCCGATGACCATGGCCAGTTCGACTTCATAATCGAGTTTGCTGGCCCCCCGCGGCAGCATCACCTCGTCGAAGGGGCCGCTCCAGGCGCTGGAGGCTTTCATGAACAACGTCGGTTCAGTCGGGAGACCCTCTCCTAGTTCTTTGGCGTGCTCCAGATAATTCTTGCCTACGCATACAATCTTGGACGGTCGCGCCACTGGCGCGCCGAACCGCAGCGCCGGATCCACCTCACTGCCACCCGGGCAGCCATCAGCCACCCACCCGGCCAGCGACTCCAAGCCGCCCATCGCGAAAAACCCCTCGTCGTAATCCGAAAACTCGCTGCTGGCATCAATCCGGCGGCCATCCGCCAGCCAAACGCCGGGCTCCTCGTTGCCATTATCGCCAAATCGTATCAAGCGCATGAGCGGACCCTAGCACGTCCCGGTACAATTGAAATCCTAATCCTTTGCTAATCATTTCGCCGCTTCCAAACCGTCACCAACGCCGTCGACCACTGGAATTTTCGGGCGGTTTCACGGATGAGAAAGGGTTCGTCTAACTCTTCAACTAACAAAAATGACGGATGCAGCGCCGCTTTGAGCCAGGCCAGTGTGCCCTCGGCAGGCCAATGGGCCGGTGGGGTGAACTCCTCCAGCCAAGTGCAGGGCGTGGCCAGAACCAATTCTCCGCCGGGCCTCACCAATGACGGCAGGCGCTCGAGCAGGAGTTGGGGTTCGCTCAGCCGGCACAGGAGATTGGCGGCATGCACCCGCTCAAAGGCCCCCAGATCCGCTGCCAGATGCATCGCGTCACCCTGACAAAACTGCAATTTCCCGCCAGCGATCCCGGCCGGCCGACTGGCGCTGAGTTCAGTGCGCTGTGTCCCTTCCTCAAGCCGATGGTATGCCAGCGTCGCCCCGCTCCGCAGCGCCTCGGCCGCACGGATGAAGGCATGCGAAAAATCTATCCCGAGCACTTCATCACAGTGACGCGACATTTCAAAGCTAGAGCGGCCCACTGCACAGCCAAGGTCCAGCCCGTGGGCCACCTGTGCCTTGCCAAAATGCGCCACCGTGCGGCACGGAAATTCCAAAGCCGCGGCCATGTCCGCCGGCCATTTCCGTCCGGGCGGCAAAACTTCCTCCGCCGATGCGTAATGAAACAGCAGGTACTCGGCGAGCAGTTTCTCGGATTCGTAAATCGAACTCATGGCGTTCATCTGGGGTGCTCCCGATCCCGCAGCATCGGATCGGCTCATAAAAAAAGCGGCCCGACTGATCGTCTTCAAGGAAAACCCATTAACCTTAAAGTCGTCTCAGTCGGACCGCCTATGTTGTCGCGACACGGCAAAACTACAAAGAACGCCCCCCTTGTCAAATGGAAATCGCGATTTTTTCAAAATTATTTTTCAGGGGGTGTTTCACGGGTGATTCACGGAGGGGGGGGGTTATTGGAATTGCTTGTGGTTAGGATGATTTTGGATCACCGTATTGGCGGGCCTGACACCTGATAGCTCAGGGGTCTCTTGTTGGTGAAATTCTCTTCAATCCGCGAAATCAGTGGCAATATACTTCGTTGCAACCCTTTTTATTTTCCATTTCAGCACCAGAACCCGCGCATCGAGGGCTCTGATGATGATCAGCGTCTTGCTCGGATTGAGCCTGGTCTTCTTGTGTCTGGCCGTTAGCGCAGAGGTCCCGCAGCCGAATTCGCCCATGCTCGATGAAAACTTCCAGTCGGCCACCGCAGCCGCGCCGCTGAAGGGGTTTAAGAGCTATGGTGGAGACTGGGG